>Ga0308017_1000267_pt1 | contig 17100 bp, 14 predicted proteins | sample Neamet280_FD_203145 | JGI IMG/M metagenome (GOLD analysis project Ga0308017, IMG submission 203145) | Marine microbial communities from water near the shore, Antarctic Ocean - #280 | ecosystem: Environmental > Aquatic > Marine > Unclassified | place: Southern Ocean | collected 2014-10-01
CCACCCCCGCCCGCATGGTAGGCGGCGCGCTCGAGTTGGCGCTGCAGCACGATGCCCGCCAGCGGATGGGTGACGCCGCGGCTGACGCAGTCCCGGGCTTGCGCGGCGTAGCGATCGCCGCGTTCGGCGCCGAACGCGGCGTGCCAGGCGTCGCGGTCACCCTGCGGGTAGTCGGCGGGCCCGATGCCCACGACCAACCCGGCGTTGGCGTTGCGCTCGGCGCGTGAATATTGGCTCATGCCGTTGGTGACGACGCGTTCGGGCTCGCTGGTGGCGGCCACGACCGTGCCGCCCGGACACATGCAAAAGCTGTAGACCGCGCGGCCGTTGGCGGCGTGGTGCACCACCTTGTACGCCGCTGCGCCCAGCAGCGGGTGCCCGGCGTGTCGTCCCCAGCGCGCGCGGTCGATGAGGGATTGCGGGTGCTCGATGCGCACCCCGATCGAAAACGGCTTGGCCTCCAGAAAGACGCCGTGCAGGTGCAGCTGCTCGAAGGTGTCGCGCGCGCTGTGGCCCAGCGCCAGCAGCACGCGCTGCGCGGGTAGCGTGATCTCGCTGCCGTGCGCCAGATCGCGCACGCGCAACCCTTGCAGGTGCAGACGGCCATCGCTGTCGCGTTCCACGACGAAGTCCGTCACCTGCTGCTCGAAACGCACCTCGCCCCCCAACGCCACGATGCGTGCGCGCAACGCCTCGACCACTTTGACGAGCTTGAAGGTCCCGATGTGGGGATGGGCGTCGTAGAGGATTTCCGGCGGGGCACCGGCGTCGACGAAGGCGCGCATGACACGCCGGCCCAGGTGGCGGGGGTCTTTGATCTGGCTGTAGAGCTTGCCGTCGGAGAACAGTCCCGCACCGCCTTCGCCGAATTGCACGTTCGACGCCGGGTCGAGCACGCCACGCCGCCACAGACCCCAGGTGTCCTGGGTGCGCCGGCGCACTGGGCGGCCACGATCGAGCACGAGCGGGCGCAACCCCATCTCGGCCAGCGTCAGCGCGGCGAAGATCCCGCACGGGCCAAACCCCACCACCACTGGCCGCTCGCCCGCTGACGGTACCCAGTCTGGCGCGGCACGGGCCGGCGGGTGCCACGCCATGTCCGGCGTGGGCTGTACGTGCGGGTGGCGCGCCAGGCGCTGCAGCAGCGTCGCTTCCTGGGCGGGGTCGGCCAGCGCCACGTCGACGATGTAGACCGCGCGCAGGGCGGCGCCGCGTGCGTCGAAGCTGCGCTTGTGCACCTGCAGCGCCGCAATGGCGCCGGGCGCGATGCCCAGCGTCTGCGCCGCCAGCGCGCGCAGGGCATCCAGCGGGTGGGGCGGCGGCGCACGGTCGGCGTCGGTCTCGGCGGGCGCATCGGCGGCCCGGCGCACTTCGACCGGCAGCGCCTCCAGCGGGAGTTTCAGTTCGGCGATACGGATCATGTCGGGTCCTCGGGGCCCGTGGTCATCGGGCAGCGGTGCCGATGATACGCGTGCAGCCAGCCCGGCGTTGCGGGATAATAGCGGTGTGAAGTCTGCCAGACCGTCGCTGGCGCAAGGCCCGCAAGGGTGCGCTGGAGGAACGTCCGGACTGCAAAGGGCAGCGTAGGAGGTAACGCCTCTCCACCGCGAGGTGCGGATCAGAGCCACAGAGACGAGCCGGTTCAGACCGGGGTGAAACGCGGCAATCTCTACGCGCAGCAACACCAAGTAGGCTAGCCTGGGGGCAACCCCTGCCCGTGGCCCGCGGGCCGTGCTGGCGGGTAGGTGGCACCGAGCCGACCGGGTGACCGGCGGCCCAGAGGAATGACGGTCACGCCGGGGGCAACCCCGGCGCACAGAATCCGGCGTATCGGCAGACTTCACCCATTTTCAGGGTTTCCGGGGCGCGCGGCGAGGCCCCGCAGCCGCTGTACGTGCGCCAGCAGCGAGCGCCGGGCCACCGGCCACAGCGACTCGGGCACGTCATCGTAGGCGTACCGCACCCACGTGTCCAGATCCCCGTCGGGGTATTGCGCCAGGACGCGCGCGATCTTGGCCTCGCGTTGCAGGCGGTGGGCGTGCAGCCGCTCGATGGCGCGCGCTGCGTCGCCCAGCACGTACCCGTGGGCGGGCAGAATGTAGCGGATGCGGAAGGTGTCGCAGGCGGCGCGCAGGCGCTGCAGCGACGCCAGGTAGGCATCCATGTTGCCATCGGGTGGGTCGATGACGGTGGTGCTGCCGTTGAGGATGTGGTCGCCGCTGAACAGCAGGCCGTCTTCTTCCAGTACCAGGCACAGGTGATTCGCTGCATGGCCGGGGGTGTGCAGCACGCGCAGGGTGTGTCGGTGGCTGCCATCCGGAGCGTGCAGCACGAGCGTTTCGCCGTCGGCCAGGGCACGTTCGGGCTGGAAACGGCTGTCGGGGCGCGTGGTCGGGGCGCTGGGCAACCCGAGCACCGCTGGCGTAGGCCGGCCAGCGGCGGTGCACAGCGCCTGCAGCGGGTAGGCGCCCGGTGCGTGATCAGGGTGCGAGTGGGTGCAGACGATGGCGCGGATGTCGCCCCCGGCGGCGTCGAACAGGCGTTGCAGGTGGGCCTCATCGTGGGGCCCCGGGTCGATGACGAGGTGGCCGGTCTCGGGCTCGCCGACCAGGTAGCTGTTGGTGCCCGGGCCGGTCATGGTGCCCGGGTTGGGGGCGGTCAGGCGTTGCACGTGCCGCAGCAGGGCGACGGGGGCGTCGTGGCGCCAGTCCAGGTGGTGTTCGAGCTGGCCATCGGGGCAGGTCAGCTCCAGCTCGCCAAACGGGGGTTCGTGTTCCATGAAGCGCGCCTCGCGCCCCTGCCACCAGCCGGCGCGCGGACAACTGACCCACTGCGGGCCGCCGTGCGCCGCGCAAGCCTCGAGCAAGGCGGCGCTGTCGGCGTGCCGCTGCAGGTATTGCAGCGTGCGCACCGTGGGATAGACCAGCGGGAAGTCGCCCGCCGCGTGCCGCTGCAGCGCCGCCTGGGGTGTGATCCAGACGGGCTCGAATTGCTCGTGGTCATCGGCCAGCGGTGTTTGGCCCGGCGGCATGGGGGCGACGAAAAACGGCACGTCGAAGCGAATCGGCAGGTCGCGGTCCGTGATCCAGTGCGCGAGCCACCACAGCTCGTCCAGCGCCAGCGTCAGCCCGCGGTTGTGGCATTGGGGTAGCAGCGGCTGGTGCCGTTGCAGGCGCGCGAGCGTGTCGGGGGATGCCCACCGACCGTGGGCGTCTCGTGCCAGCAAGATGCCCAGTTCCTCGAAGGTCTCGCGCACGGCGGCCAGCAATGCGGGGCGCACGGCCGCCTCCTGGTCGCGCCGCCAGGCCAGGGCGGGGTCGTCGATGGCCGCCCGGTCCGCCTCGTCGATCGCCCCGCCGGGGAAGACGTAGGCCCCTGGCGCGAAGCGGGCGCGCGCCGAGCGCCGGGTCATCAGTATTTCCAGCCCCTGCGGGCCATCGCGCACCAACAGCAAAGTGGAGGCCGGCCGCGGCTCGGCGGGCGGTGCGGGCGGACGCAGGCGCAGATGCGGTCGGACCATGGTGGGTGTCGAGTGTGACCGTTGGTAACAAAGCCGCGGGCAGGGTGGCCTTGCGCGCGAAGCTGGCGCACAATGGTAATGAATCGCGCCTTGGGGCGCGCAAGACAAGGAGACGGTGATGACGATTCGACGGACATTCATGCGCGGATCGATGGCGATGGCCGCGGCCAGTGCCGTGCTGCTGGCGGGCTGTGCCAATATGTCGGAAGAGCAAAAGTCCGGCACCGCTAAGGGCGCGATGATCGGCGCGGCGGCGGGGGCCGTGCTGGGCGCGGTGACCGACGGCAGCAAGGGCGCGGTGCGCGGGGCGGCGATCGGGGCCGGGGCCGGGGCGCTGGGCGGCTACGTCTGGTCCAGCCGCATGGAGCAGCAAAAGCGCGAGATGGAAGCCGCCACCGCGGGCACCGGCGTGGCCGTGACGCAGACGGCGGACAACCGGCTCAAGCTCGAGATCCCGAGCGACATTTCGTTCGACGTCGGCCGTGCTGACATCAAGCCCAACTTCCGCTCCGTGCTCGACACTTTTGCCGAGGGCCTCAAGCGCAACCCGGCGGCGCGCGTGACCATCGTCGGCCACACCGACAGCACGGGCAGCGACGCCATCAACAACCCGCTGTCGATCAATCGCGCGGCAGCCGTGCGCGACTACCTGGTCACGCGCGGGGTGGCGATCCAGCGCATCGCCATCGATGGGCGTGGCTCGCGCGAGCCAGTGGCCAGCAACGACACCGCCGAAGGCCGCGCGCGCAACCGCCGGGTGGAGATCTTCGTCGCGGAGCAGGCGAGTTGATGCGGGTGCCGTTTACCAAGATGCAGGGGGCGGGCAACGATTTCATCGTGCTTGACGAGACGCGCACGCGCTATCCCCTGAATGAAGCGCAGATCCGCTGGCTGGCCGACCGGCATTTCGGGGTCGGTGCCGACCAGATCCTGCGCGTGCGGCCCGCGCCGCACGCGGGCGTGGATTTCGAATACGTGATCCACAACGCCGACGGCGGTGAGGTGGAAAACTGCGGCAACGGCGCGCGCTGCTTTGCGCGCTATGTGCACGATGCCGGGCTGACGCAGGCCCGGTCGGTGCGGGTGCAGACCCGCGCCGGGGTGCTGACGCTGTTGCGTCAAGACGACGGGCGCGTGACAGTGGACATGGGCGCGCCCGTGTTCGAGCCGGCGCGCGTGCCGTTCGACACCGCAGGGCTCGTGCCACGGGCCGAAGGGGACTGGTGCCGCTGGCCGCTGACCCCACCGGACGGCGGCCCCGAGTGTTGGCTGGCCGTGTTGTCGATGGGCAACCCCCATGCCGTGCTGCGTGTCGACGACGTGGACAAGGCCCCGGTGGCGCAGTGGGGGCCGTGGATCGAGTCGCATCCGCGCTTCCCGCGCCGGGTCAACGCGGGTTTCGTGCAGGTGCTCGATCGCGGGCGCGCCCGGCTGCGCGTGTACGAGCGTGGCGCCGGCGAAACGCTGGCCTGCGGCACGGGGGCCTGTGCCGCGGTGGTGGCGGGTATTCGTCTGGGGTGGTTCGACGAGCGCGTGGACGTCGATTTGCCAGGAGGGCGCTTGACCATCGAGTGGCCGGCGCACCAGGGGCTGCACAGCACGGTGCGCATGACCGGTCCGGCCGAGCCGGTATTCAGCGGCGTGGTGGATGTGCCGGATAGCTGCTGATGCGCGACAATCCGCGTCAAGCCGCCTTGGCGCGGCGACCGCAGGAGACGCCCTTGAATCCCACCGCCCCGCTGCAACCGATCACCGAAGACGATATCGTCCAGTTTCTGGTCAACAGCCCCGATTTTTTCGAGCGGCATGCGGATGTGCTGGCCTCGGTGCAGCTGACCAGCCCGCACGCGGGCAGGGCCGTCAGCCTGTTGGAGCGCCAAGTCGAGATCCTGCGTGAGCGGCTGCGGCAGCTCGAGCTGCGCACGGCCGAGATGATCCGCCACGGACAGGACAACACCGCGCTGCTGCAGCGGCTGCACCGTTGGACGTGTGGGTTGCTCGCGGTCGACGCGCCCGACGCGTTGCCGGCGGCGGTGATCGAGGGCTTGCAGCGCGAGTTCGACGTGCCCATGGTGGCGCTCAAGGTTTGGGGCGTCGATGTGCCGTGGACGAATGCCCCGTTTGCCCAGGGCGTCAGTGACGACGCCCGCGCGTTCGCCTCGTCACTGCCGCAACCTTACTGCGGGGCCAATCCGGGTGTGGAGGCGGTGCAGTGGCTGCCCGATCCGGCGGCGGTGGCCTCGGTGGCGTTGCTGCCGCTGCGCCGCGCGGTACAGCAGCCCGCCTTTGGGCTACTGGTCTTGGGTTCGCCCGATGCACGGCGCTTCCAGGCCAGTGCCGGCACCGACTTTCTGGCGCGCATCGGCGAGCTGGCCGCAGTCGCCCTGGGCCGCCTGTTGCCCCCGGGAGATGGGGCCGATGGATGCAGTCGCTGACGACGCCGCGCGGGTGGCGGCATACCTGACCCATGTGCGGGTCGAAAAACGCTTGGCCGCGCGCACCGTGGCCCTGTACGAACGCCACCTGCAGGACTTGTGCCATCGCGCCCACGCGCAAGGGTTGACGCTGGGCGCCGTGCGCGCCTCGCATGTGCGGCGCTGGGTGGCGCAGCTGCACGCGGCGGGGCGCGCGCCACGCGGCATTGCGCTCGTGCTGTCGAGCTGGCGCGGTTTTTACGACTGGCTCGGCCGGCAGGGAGGCATCGCGCAGCATCCCTTGCAGGGCGTGCGCGCGCCCAAGGCGGCGCGTCCTTTGCCCAAGGCGTTGCCCGTGGAGGCGGCCCTGCAACTGGTGCAGGGCGCGCCGCCGCCCGCGCCCACCGCGTCGCCGCAGGCGCAGGCCGAGGCGCAGCGCGACCACGCCATGGTCGAACTGCTGTACGGCTGCGGCCTGCGCATCGGCGAGCTGCTCGGGCTCGATCTGCAGCCCGGGCGCGACGGTGGCGGCTGGATCGACCTGGCCGCGGGCGAGGTGCATGTCGTGGGCAAAGGCGGCAAGCGGCGCAGCGTGCCGATGGGCCCACCGGCCGTTGCGGCGTTGACGGCGTGGCTGCGGGTGCGCCCGACGTGGGTGCGTGGCACCGACCCTGGGGCGGTCTTTCTGGGCGCGCGTGGCGAGCGCTTGACGCCGCAAGTGGCGCGCCGCCGTTTGGCGGCTTGGAGTGCCCAGACGGGCGTGGGTGTGCACGTGCACCCGCACGTGTTGCGCCATAGCTTTGCCAGCCACGTGCTGCAGTCCAGCGGCGACCTGCGCGGGGTACAGGAGCTGCTCGGGCACGCCAGCATCGCCAGCACGCAGGTCTACACCCGGCTGGACTTCCAGCACCTGAGCCGCATCTACGAAGCGGCGCATCCGCGCGCGCGCCGAACGGCGCCGGCCCCCACCGAGCGGGGATGCGCCGAAACCCCTGCCAGGGGTGATGGTTCGGGAAACCCCGGGGTGTAGCCGGTTGGTATTTTGCGCCACAATCGTCGCGCTGGCTGGGGGTGCCCCCAGTCGATCGTTGGAGGCATAGATCATGACGTGGTTGTGGCGTTGGTTGACCGTATTCGTCGTTTCGCTGACCCTGGCGTCAGCCGCCCGCGCGGCCGAGCCGATCAAGGTCGTGTACCACCTGAGCGAAGGCATCCCGCAAGCTTCGCGGGCGATTGGCAATATCCGCAACCACCTCGCGGCCGATCCCTCGGCCAAGATCGTCGTCGTCACGCACGGCTTGGGGATCGACTTTCTGCTCGAGGGGGCAACCAACCAGCAAGACCAGCCGTTTGCCGGTGCGGTGGCGGACTTGGCCAACAAGGGGGTCGAGTTCCGCGTCTGCAACAACACGCTGGTGGCGCGCAAGATCGACGCGGCCAAGCTGCTGCCGGAGGCGAAGATCGTGCCCTCAGGCGTGGCCGAGGTGGCGAAGTTACAGGCACGCGAGGGCTTCGTGTATCTGCGTCCCTGAGCGGGGGCGGTGGGCGGGGCGAACAGCTTAGATAAAAGTGCATGCATAAGCTCAGAAACCTTTGGCACTCCTGTGAACCAAGAGGAGTGCCATGCAAATCCACCGCGGTGGGTACCGCATCCGGGGGTTTTACCGGGTAGCGGCTCTGGGGCATCTTTGGGACATGACACCCAAAGATGCCCACAGACGCCTTGAAATTCTTCGTTTCTTCGACAAGCACGGACTGGCCGCGACCCGTGACGCCTTCGGTGTCTCGCGCCGCACCCTCTACCGCTGGAAAGCCGCCCTCAAAGCCCAAGGCGGCAACCCGGCTGCCCTGGCCGCACAATCCTGCGCTCCACGAAAGCGCAGGGTGCCCAAGACCGACCCGCGCCTGGTGAGCGAAATCCGGCGGCTACGCACCCTCCACCCCACCAAGGTCAAAGCCCAAGCCCTGGAGGTGCTGGCCTGCTCTACCCGCGAGCGCAGTCGCTTGCGGCATGCCCCGCTACATCGTCACCTTCATCGATCCAGTTTCACACTTTGCTTTTGCCGTGGGGCTACCCTCCAAGCACGCCCGGTACACCGCCCGCGCCCTCGAACGGGGCCTGTCCCTGCTGCCCCAGAGCCCCACGACGGTGCTGTCCGACAACGGCAGCGAGTTCGAAGCCGACTTCGCCCAGCTCCTTGAAGGAGCGCGGCGTCAAGCGCTGGTACACCTACCCCAAAACGCCCGGACGCCCGCCCACGCCGAGCGCTTCCATCGCACGATCCAGGAGTCCTTCGTGGACGACCACGAGGAGTTGCTCTTTACCGACCTCGCCCTCTTCAACCGCAAGCTCGCCGACTGGCTCGTCTTCTACAACGCTTCAGCGTCCGCACCACACCCTCGGCCAGCGTTCACCGCTATCCTTCTTCTTGCAACATCAACCCGAGTGCCAAAGGTACTGGACTCATATAAAAAGTTGACTGTTATTGCGCAGAAGTGTATATTTTGATCATGTCTCGCAAGATGGTCAGCATTCAAGAGGCCGCCGAGTTCGTGGGCGTGTCGCCGCAGACTCTGCGCCGCTGGGAGCGCGAAGGTCGGCTTTTGCCCGATGAACGCACGCCGGGTGGCCGGCGTCGCTACGACCTTGCGCGGCTTCGGCCAGAGCAATTCCGCGCAGCGGAAACGGCGCGGCGCACCATCGCCTACGCACGGGTCTCCAGCCACGACCAGAAAGACGACCTAGAGCGGCAAAAGCAGGTGCTCGAACGCTACTGCGCCCGCCAAGGCTGGACGTTCGAGGTCATTGCCGACCTGGGTTCCGGCATGAACTATCACAAGAAGGGCCTCAAGCGCCTGCTCGATGCAATCATCGACGGGCAGGTCGGGCGCTTGGTCATCACGCACAAAGACCGGCTGCTGCGCTTGGGCGCGGAACTGGTGTTTGCCATCTGCGAGGCGAAGAACGTCGAAGTCGTGATCCTCAACCAGGGCGAGGACACGACGTTCGAGGAAGACTTGGCAAAAGACGTGCTGGAGATCATCACCGTCTTCAGTGCCCGGCTCTATGGCAGCCGCTCCCGCAAGAACCAGAAGCTCATCGAAGGCGTGCGGGCTGCCGTGGAGGCTGCGCAATGCTGATTGCCCACCGCATCGCGCTCGATCCGAACAACGCACAGGCGACCTACTTTGCCCGTGCGTGCGGTGTTGCGCGCTTTGCCTACAACTGGGCACTAGTCGAGTGGAAGCGCCAGTACGAGGTATGGAAAGCCAACCCTAGCCTGCCCAAGCCATCGCAGCAGTCCTTGCGTCGACAGCTCAACGCCATCAAGCGTGAGCAGTTCCCTTGGATGCTGGAGGTGACCAAGTGCGCTCCGCAGATGGCAATCATCCAGTTGGGGCAGGCGTTCCAGAACTTCTTTGCAGGCCGTGCCCGCTATCCGCAGTTTCGCAAGAAGGGCGTGCATGACCGCTTCACGCTCACCAACGACCAGTTCAGCATCGACGGCTGTCGCATCCGCATCCCCAGTCTGGGATGGGTGCGCATGCGCGAGCCGTTGCGTTTCGCTGGCAAGCTCATGTCGGCCACCATCTCCCGTGTGGCCGACCGCTGGTTTGCCAGCATCACCGTGGACACATCCGACACGTCGCACCTGCCCAAAGCCGAGAACCAAGGCGCGGTAGGCGTCGATCTGGGTGTGTCGGCACTCGCCGCGCTCTCGACGGGAGAGATGTTTCCCAGCCCGAAGCCCCACAAGGCGCTGCTGGACCGATTGCGAAGGCTCTCGCGCAGCCTGAGTCGCAAGCAAAAAGGCTCGGCCAACCGCAAGAAGGCCAGAGCCAGACTGGCAAAGCTGCATGCCAGGATCGTCAACATCCGCGCGGACGCGCTGCACAAGCTCACGACAGACCTCACGCGCCGGTTTCACACCATCGGCATCGAGGATCTGAACGTGCGCGGCATGGCAAAGAACCGCCATCTGGCCCGCTCCATCATGGACATGGGATTCTTCGAGTTCCGGCGGCAACTGCAATACAAGGCCGCGATGCGCGGCGGGCAGGTGGTGGTGGCAGATCGCTTCTTTGCGAGCAGCAAGACGTGCTCGGCGTGCGGGCACAGGCTCGATGATTTGCCGCTGTCGGTGCGTGAATGGACGTGCCCGGACTGTGGAATCATCCATGATCGCGATGTGAATGCCGCCAGGAATCTCCTGGCGTATGGCCTGGCCGCCCTAAGCGGCCCTACGGCGAGTTCCGCCGGATGTCAAGCCTGTGGAGAGGCAGGCTCTGGCCTTGGGCGCAAGCTCAAGACGAAACCAGCCTCTGTGAAGCAGGAAGTCAGCTTCGTTCCTGCGTGAGCAGGAATGAGTAAGTCTGATGGAACGGTGGGACAATCCATCCCCATGAAGACGATTCGACTGAAAGCGGGCAAGGAGCGCTCGCTACTGCGCCACCACCCGTGGGTGTTCGATGGCGCGATCGAGCGCGGTCAGGCGGATGCCGGCGAGACCGTGCGGGTGGAGAGCGCCGACGGGCGCTTTCTGGCCTGGGGCGCGTATGCGCCGCGCTCCAAGATCCGCGTGCGCGTCTGGAGCTTCGACGAGGCCGAGCGCATCGACGGCGCGTTTTTCGAGCGGCGTCTGCGCGCTGCGGTCGAGCTGCGCTCGCGGCTGGCCATCGACAGCGACGGCGTGCGGCTGGTGCACGGCGAGTCCGATGGGCTGCCGGGCTTGGTCGTGGATCGCTACGGCGAGACGCTGGTCGCGCAGTTTGGCAGCAGCGGCGCCGAGCGGCACAAGGCCGCGATCGCCGACGCGCTGTTGCGGGTGACGGGCCTGACGCGACTGTACGAGCGTTCCGACGCCAGCGTGCGCCAGCGCGAAGGGCTGCCGCCGGTGACGGGCTGGCTGCGGGGTACCGGCCCCACCGAGTGCGTGATCCAAGAAAACGGCTGGCGCCTGAGTCTGGACGTGGCCGAGGGACACAAGACGGGCTACTACTTGGACCAGCGCGACAGCCGGCGCGATTGCGCGCACCTGACGCGCCGCTTTGGGGTGGCGGAGGTGCTCAACTGTTATTGCTACACCGGGGGGTTCACGGTGGCGGCACTCGCCGGTGGGGCGCGCCACGTGACGTCGATCGACTCCTCCGCCCCGGCACTGGCGCGCGCGCAACGCAACGTGGCGCTCAACGGCTTCGAGGCGGCACGCTGTACCTTTTTGGACGCCGATGTCAACGCGAGTCTGCGCGCCTTCGCGACCGAGGGGCGGCAGTTCGACCTGATCGTGCTCGATCCGCCCAAGCTCGCGCCGTCGGCGACGCACCTGGAGCGCGCCGCGCGGGCATATAAAGACGTCAATCGGCTGGGCTTCAAGCTACTGCGCCCGGGTGGTTTGCTGCTGACGTATTCGTGTTCGGGCGCGGTGGGGGTCGAGTTGTTTCAGAAAATCATCGCCAGCGCCGCGCACGAGGCGGGGGTGGACGCCACCATCGTGGCGCGGCACGGCGGAGCCCCCGACCATCCGACCGGGCTCGCCTTTCCCGAGGGCGAGTACCTCAAAGGGCTGGTGCTGTGGCGCCGGCCTTGACACCTGCTCTACACTGATCCCATGGCACTCATTCCTGCAACCATCCTCACCGGTTTTCTGGGCTCGGGCAAGACCACGCTGCTCAAGCGCGTGCTCACCGAGGCGCACGGCCAGCGCATCGCCGTGATCGAAAACGAGTTCGGCGCCGAAAACATCGACAACGAGATCCTGGTGGCCGACACCGAGGAACAAATCGTGCAGATGAGCAATGGCTGCGTGTGCTGCACCATCCGCGAAGACCTGCGCAGCACGCTGTCGCTGCTGGCGGCCAAGCGGCGCAAGGGCCTGCTGGCGTTCGATCGCGTGATCATCGAGACCACCGGGCTGGCCGATCCGGGGCCGGTGGCGCAGACGTTTTTCATGGACGACGAGATCGCCGAGAGCTACCTGCTCGACGCGATCGTGACCTTGGTGGACGCCAAGCACGCCCCGCAGCAGCTCGACGAGCGGCAGGAGGCGCGCCGCCAGGTGGGCTTTGCGGACCAGATTTTCATCAGCAAGGCCGATCTGGTAACGCCCGAGGCGCTCGATGCGCTCATCCATCGCCTCAAGCACATGAACCCGCGCGCGCCCATCGAGCCGGTGCACTTCGGCCAGGTGCCGCTGTCCAAGGTGCTCGATTTGCGCGGCTTCAACCTCAACGCCAAGCTCGAGATCGACCCGGACTTTCTGCAGGCCGACGGGCACGCGCACGACCACGAGCACGACGACCACCGCCACTGCGACCACGAGCACGGCCATTGCGCGCACGAGCACGGGCATGGCCATGGCCACGGCAAGCACCATCACCGCGACGACGATGTCCAGAGCTTCGTCTGGCGCAGCCAGCGTCCGTTCGATCCGTACAAGCTGGAGGACTTCCTGGGTGCGGTGGTGCAGGTCTGGGGGCCGAAGCTGCTGCGCTACAAAGGGGTGTTGTACATGCAGGGCACCGACCGCAAGGTCATCTTTCAGGGCGTGCACCAACTGATGGGCAGCGACCTCGGGCCGGTGTGGAAGCCGGGCGAGACGCGCGAGAGCAAGATGGTGTTCATCGGCATCGACCTGCCGCGCGACATCCTGGTGCAGGGGTTGGAACAATCGCTGGCGTGACGCGCGTCGGCCTGCTGCCACATGCGGGGCCAGCGCAGCCCCGACTGCGCTTACAATCGGCGCCCATTCGGTCGGGTGTGCCCAGGCGGCGGGGAGGCCGCCAGGGTGTCGCCGCTCAGCGTCCGCACCCGTTCAGACCAGAGGAGATGCGCCGTGAAGAACCGTTCGCCATCGAGCGAGGTCCCGTCCTCCGATGCCGCCTCGGCCGCCCCGTCCGACGGGGGCGGTGGTGAGGCCAAGCCGCGCGCGGCGCGCAAACCGTCGGTGGCGGCCTCGCGCCGCGCCGAGAAGGCCGCCATGCATGCGCAGACCACCGAAGCGGTGGCGCCCACGCACGACCCGCGCGCGGCCAAGGCCAGCTATGCCCCCGAACCTACGATGACGACGACCGTTGCCCCGACGACCGCCTCCGCCCTGCGCAAAGATCCCGCCCGGGCCGATAACTGGAAAAAGCTGCCCGTCGAGCAGCTGACCGACGCCGACATCCTGGCCATGCCCGACAGCGAGTACATGAACGATGTGCAGCTGGCGTATTTCCGCCGCAAGCTGCTCGCGCTCAAGGCCGACATCCTCAGCAATGCCGGCGAGACCACCGAGCACCTGCGTGAAGACACGGTGGTGGTGCCCGACCCGGCCGACCGCGCTACCATCGAGGAAGAGCACGCGCTCGAGCTGCGCACGCGCGACCGCGAACGCAAGCTGCTCAAAAAGATCGAGCAGGCGCTGGCGCGTATCGACAGTGGCGACTACGGTTATTGCGAAGAGACCGGCGAGCCCATCGGGGTCGGACGGCTGCTGGCGCGGCCGACGGCGAGTCTGTCGATCGAGGCCCAGCAGCGGCGCGAACTCAAGCAAAAGCTGTTTGGCGACTGACGCGCCAACGGGCTGGCGAGCCTGGCGTTTTTGCGAGGGTGCACCCCATGCCTGACCAGCCCACGACGCCCACCAGTGCTGGCTGGTGGCGGCAGCTGTGGCAGCGCTGGTGGCGCCCGGGCGCGCGCCGCGATGGCGGTGTTGCCGGGCTGGACGAGGAGCGGCGCGCCCTCAAGGCGGCCATTTTGCGCAAACGGCGCAACGATCGCGTGCGCCACCAGGAACTCGATGAGCTGCGCGAGCTGATGAGGGTGCGGCCAGCGGCAGGCACTGCGTCCGAGCCGGTGGCTTCGCCGTCCAGCAGTAGCCACGCCCGCAGTGGCTGGCACCGCTCTGGGCCGGACAAATCCCGCACCATCGAGCAAATCGCGCGCATCGAGGCCCAGATGGCGCAGCACTGGATGCCCCGCGCCACGGACGCGCCGGGTCTGCGCATCGGCGCGCCGGGAGACGCCCGAGCGGGACCGATCGTCAGTGGCCATTTGCAGGCGCGTGCCGGGGCTCCTCGCATGAGCATCGACTTGGTGGCGCACGAGACCACCCCCCCGGAGGCGGCGCTGGAAACGTGGCTCGCGCATCCGGTGTTGACCGAGGCGGCGGTGCGATTCGCCAACGGCCGGTTGGACGAGGCGCGGCGCGCACTGGAGGCCCTGCAGGCGCAAGAAGTGCGTTCGCCGCTGGCCCGCGTGGCGGGGCGCATGCTGCTCGATCTGTTGTGGGCGGCGGGCGACGTCGAGGGGTTCGACGAATGGGCCGCAGAGTGGGCGGATCGTTTCGGGCAGCCGGTGCCGCGCTGGCCTGTGGTGCTGCCGCCCGCGGCAGCGGCGACGCCCGCCTCCATGCCGGCCGAGCCGACGGGGGCGCCGGTGGCGTGGGTTTGCCCGCCCCTGCTCGATGCGGCCGCCGTCGAAGCGATGGCGCAGCGGGTGGACGACGCCGACGGCGTGGTGTGGCTGGACTGGACGGATCTGCTGTCGGCCGATATCGAGGCTGCCGAACGGCTGGCGACGGTGTTGGCCCAGTGGGCCCAGCGGCCACTCGTCATGCGTTGGCGCGGCTGCGCCGTGCTGCGGCGACGCTTGAAGGCCAGCACGCCGTCCGGGCGGCGCGAGAATCACCCCGTGTGGTGGCGCCTGCGGCTGGCGGCCCTGCACCTGATGGGGCGGCGCGACGAATTCGATCTGGTCGCGCTCGACTGGTGTGTGACCTACGGCGAGCTACCCCCCACCTGGCGGGAGCCGGTGGCGCGGGTCGAGGCCACGGACGCCTGGCCCGAGCTGCCGCCAGCGCCCGCGCCATTGGCGCCGGCCCAGCCCGCGGCGTCACTGGACGAGGTCGCTGCGTGGCCCGAGCTCGCCACGTCGGCACTGCCGGCGGCCGAGTCCGAGTTTCCCGCTGTACCCACGGTGCAGGCATCGGGTTGGTCGGTGCCCACGCACGGCCCCGAGGCCGCGCCCGTGTTGCGGTTGGAGGGGGTGCTGCTCGGCGACATCGCTGCGGTGCTGGCCGCGTGGGATGCGGCGCTTCGAGACGCCGACGTGCAACGGCGGCTCGTCCTCGATGCCCGGCGGCTGCAGCGGGTCGATTTCGCGGCCGCGGGGGCCTTGCTGCAGTGGCTGTTGGCGGCACGCGGGCGCGGCGTGTGGGTCGAGTTCGACGGCGTGAGCCCGCTGTTGGCGGTGCTCTTCCATGTGGTCGGCATCGACGAGGTGGCCACCGTGCGCCTGCGACAATAGCGGGCATGGAAAGCCCCTCGTCCTCTTCTGCCGTCTTTCACGGCACCACCATCGTCAGTGTGCGGCGCCCCGATCCGGCCGACCCCGGCCGCGTGCAGGTCGCCATGGGCGGCGACGGCCAGGTTACGCTTGGCCACATCGTGGTCAAGGGCAGTGCGCGCAAGGTGCGCCGGCTCTACCGCGACCAGGTGTTGGCCGGTTTTGCGGGCGCGACGGCCGACGCCTTCACCCTGTTCGAGCGGTTCGAAGCCAAGCTGGACAAGCACCAGGGCCACCTGCTGCGCGCCGCGGTCGAGCTGACCAAGGACTGGCGCACCGACCGCGTGCTGCGTCGGCTGGAGGCGATGCTGGCCGTGGCCGATCGCAGCACCAGCCTGGTCATCACGGGCAACGGCGATGTGCTCGAGCCCGAGCGCGGTATCGTGGCTATCGGCTCCGGTGGCGCCTACGCGCAGGCGGCGGCGCTGGCGCTGCTCGACCACACGGCGCTGCCGGCCGAGGCCGTGGTGCGCGAGGCGCTGCGCATCGCGGGCGACCTGTGCATCTACACCAACCAACACCACACCGTGGAGGTGCTGTCGTGAGTGCTGCCATGACCCCGCAGGAGATCGTCTCCGAGCTCGACGAGCACATCGTAGGCCAGCAGGCGGCCAAGCGCGCGGTGGCCATCGCGCTGCGCAACCGCTGGCGGCGCCAGCAGGTCGACCCCAAGCTGCGCGCCGAGATCACACCCAAGAACATCCTGATGATCGGCCCGACCGGCGTGGGCAAGACCGAGATCGCGCGGCGGCTGGCCCGGCTCGCTGGCGCGCCCTTCATCAAGGTCGAGGCCACCAAGTTCACCGAGGTCGGCTACGTCGGCAAGGACGTCGACAGCATCATCCGCGACCTGGCCGACATCGCCGTCAAGCAAACGCGCGAGGCCGCGATGGCGCGCGTGCGCACGCGCGCCGAGGATGTGGCCGAAGACCGCATCCTGGATGCGCTGCTGCCCCCGCCGCGCGACGGCGACGTGGAGCGCGACGGCGCGGCGCGCCAGGTGTTTCGCAAAAAGCTGCGTGAGGGTCAGCTCGACGACAAGGAAATCGATATCGAGCTGGCGGCGAGCCAGCCGCAGTTGGAGGTGATGACGCCCGCCGGCATGGAAGAGATGGCCGAGCAGATCAAGGGGCTGTTCGGTCAGCTCAACCTGGGGCGGCGCAAGACGCGCCGCCTGCGCATCGCCGAGGCACGCCGCCTGCTCATCGAGGAGGAGGCCGCCAAGCTCGTCAACGAGGAGGACATTCGTGCCGAGGCGATCCATAACCTTGAGCAAAACGGCATCGTCTTCATCGACGAGATCGACAAGGTGGCCACGCGCAGCGAGGTCGGCGGCGCCGACGTGTCGCGCCAGGGCGTGCAGCGCGACCTGCTGCCGCTGGTGGAGGGCACCACCGTCTCCACCAAATACGGGCCGGTCAAGACCGACCACATCCTCTTCATCGCCAGCGGCGCGTTTCACCTGAGCAAGCCCAGTGACCTGATCCCGGAGCTCCAAGGGCGCTTTCCGATCCGGGTGGAGCTGCAGCCGCTGTCGGTGCAGGATTTCGAGGCGATCCTGACCCAGACGCACGCCAGCCTGGTGCGCCAGTACCAGGCACTGTTGGCCACCGAAGGGGTGCAACTGGTGTTTGCCGACGACGCCATCCGGCGCATCGCCACCATCGCCTACGAGGTCAACGAGCGCACCGAAAACATCGGGGCGCGCCGTCTGGCCACGGTCATGGAGCGGCTGCTCGACGAGATCAGCTTCGACGCGGTGCGCCACAGCGGCCAGACCGTCACGGTGGATGCCGCCATGGTCGACGCCCGGCTGGGCGAGCTGGCCCGGCACGAGG
>Ga0308017_1000271_pt1 | contig 17041 bp, 6 predicted proteins | sample Neamet280_FD_203145 | JGI IMG/M metagenome (GOLD analysis project Ga0308017, IMG submission 203145) | Marine microbial communities from water near the shore, Antarctic Ocean - #280 | ecosystem: Environmental > Aquatic > Marine > Unclassified | place: Southern Ocean | collected 2014-10-01
GAAATTTTATCGCAGGGAGAATGAATAAGTCTCTTGACGAAAGGCTTATACCGAATGGTGAATATGAGGATGCATTAAATGTAAGGCTAGGATCAACTGAAGGGTCTGAAATTGGTTCTGTAGAAAACTCAAAAGGTAATACAAAACTTACTTCTCTTCAATATGAAGAAACAGGATCTACTGAGGGATCTACTTTATTAAGTGCTCAAGCAAGATGCATTGGTTCGTTTGAAGATGGTAAAAATAATCGTATTTATTGGTTTGTTCATGATCCAGAGTTTACTGTAGGACCTACTGGTAAAATAGATCTTATTGTTTCTTTTAATCCAACTACACAAAATTTAATTTATCACGTTGTAAGTATTAATGATGGATTTTCTTCTAATACAACTTTAAATTTTAATCCTAAATTTTTAATAAATGGGATTGACCTAGTGGATAATTTATTGTTTTTTACAGATAATGTAAATCCACCTAGAGTTATAAACGTTACAACAAATTATTCAAATCCTGTTTTTAATAATGATGTTATTACAGCAGAGCAATTGATGGTAATAAAAAAACCACCTGTAGAATCTCCTGTACTTAATTTATTGTCTCAATCTAATTCTTTACAAGATGATTTTTTAGAAACAAGATTTATTTGTTTTGCTTATAGATATAGATATTCTGATGGTGAGTTTTCAGCAACATCTCAATGGAGTCGTCCTGCTTTTGCCCCAGGGTTTTTTAATTATAATTTTACTGATAATTTAAATCAAGGAATGCTAAACACGATTACTTCGATAGGTATTCAGTTTGATTCCGGAAGTTCCTTAGTAACTGGCATACAACTTCTTTATAAAGAAAGTACTGATAGTACTATAAAAATAATAGATACTTTTAATAAGTCTATTCAAGGATATGCAGATAACACTAAATATTCTTTTTCTTTTAATAGCAGTAAAATATTTACAATTCTTCCACCTACAGAACTATTAAGGCTTTACGATAATGTTCCATTACTTGCTCAAGCTCAAACAGTTATGAGCAATAGGTTGGTTTATGGTAACTATATTGAGGGTTATGATTTAAAAGATGTTTTTAACGTGCCTATTCAACTTAATTATGTTACAGGGTTAATTCAAGGGGAAATAAAACAAACCGCTTTAACTTCTACAACTGAATCTGGAAATTATACTTTTGGAAGTACTCAAACAATTCCTAACTCAGTAGCAGTTATTGATTTTAGCTTAATAGATCCCCTTACAGAATTAATAGCAGGATCTTCTATAAATATTAATTTTACATTTGAGCATTATAGTTTTGATCCAACTGCAGGAGAACCTACTACTATTACAAATAACATAAATATTAATTTTGTTTTTGATTTACCAGGAAATTACAATTCTGTTTATGACATGGTTTTTTCTAATGATTTTAAACAAGCAATAGGAACAGTAGCAAATATAAAACCTGTTTACGCTGCTTCTGGAGAAACATCCTGTGATGGATTTACTTTAACTGATAATATAAATTGTTTAATTTCAACAACTCTTGATTTACCATCAACGGGCACGGTAACAAAGTTTCAAAGCGGAATAACAGCTGCTAATCAGCCCATAAAAATTATTGATAATGATCCAGGAGTAAATAAATTAAAGCTTCAAATGCCCGCAATGAGGTTTGTTGCTGATCCTACCGCACCTGTTTCTGGATATTATGAGTATTATAAAGTAATATCAGTAGAATCAGTGTATACTAGCAATGGCAATCCATCAAGCTTGCACAGTAACAGGGGCTATGAAATAGGAATAGTTTATATGGATGAATTTTTAAGATCATCCACTGCTTTAGTTAGTCCTACAAACACAATTCAAATTCCATGTTCTGCTTCTGTTAATCAAAATAAAATAGAGGTTACTATACCCGCTGTTCAAAGAGCTCCTTACTGGGCTAATCGTTATAAGTTTGTTATAAAACCAACTAAGTCAACTTATGAAACTATATATTCAGAACAATATTTTAAAGATCCAAGATCTAATAGTTATTTCTTTTTATTAGAAGGAGAAAATGCAGCAAAAATTGAATCTGGTCAAAGGCTTATCGTTAAAAGAGACACATCTGGTCCACTTACTCAATGTGTTGAAGTAGTTGTTATTGATAAAAAAGTTCAAACTAAAGATTTTTTAGAAATAATAAATCCTCTTGGTCCACCTTTGTCAAATCCAATACCCGTAGGATATTATATTAATGTGCCAGCTGGACCTTATATGGAAATAATACCTAACGGAATTAACATTAATAAGAACGATGGATTAGGAGGAGATTCAATATCCTATCCATCAAATACAATTTCTTATCCGGGCAATAAACATCCCGAAGGTTTTGCTATAGGTCAATTTAGAGTTAATATTGAAAACCCTGACACAACTGCCGCTGCTAATGCAGCATATTTAGACTACTCTATTCCTCAAGGAAGCGTTATAACCATATCCATAAATCAAACTATGCTGGGGGCTAAAGGCCTTATTTCCTCACAGGAAAGAAACAATTTGTATGAGTCTCCACCGTTAATTGCATCGACAAATTACTCTAATTTTAAATCTTGGTTTGATGGTGATAACATTGGTGAATTAATCACACGAGACAGTACGTCTGATCAAACAGGTTCAGCACCTACTAATACATATCTTTCAACTGAATTACTTGTTGGTGGTACTAGTGGAGTAGTTCCTTTGTCTAGAATCACAAAAGGTAATGCTAGTAATTCTATAATTCCTCTTTCTGATAAGGTACTTACTTATCAATTTTACAGAAGTGATCCCGCAAATAATGGAGATAATTCTTTGTGGTTTTTAGCAACAGGTTTTCAAAGTCAAAACGCTTTTACAAGCAGCAGCTCTGTAGTGTCTATTAATATTACTGTTCAAAGAGCTAATGAAGGTGGTTTAGTGGTTTTTGAAACTATTCCATCAGATGCTTTGTCTGATGTTTGGTATGAAAATGAAGAGTCATTTGAAGTTAATGACATTGGGGAGCATGAGGGTTCATTAGGATGGCAAAATATTAGTACCAACACTTCGGCGATAGTTAAAACAAGTTTTTTTGATTGCTTTTCTTTTTCAAATGGAGTAGAAAGCTATACTATAAGAGATTCAATAAAAGGGGAAGCATTTGCTTTAGGTAATAGAGTAACAACAACTTCAGAGCAAGAATATAAAGAATCACATAGATTTGCAGACCTTACTTACAGTGGCATATTTAATGATGAATCTAATGTAAATAGATTGAATGAGTTTAACTTAGGACTTTTAAACTTTAAACCACTTGAAGATTCTTTTGGATCAATACAAAAGTTATACGCTAGACAAACAGACATACTCACGCTTCAAGAAGATAAGATTTCTTATGTACTAGCGGGAAAAGATTTACTATCAGATGCAGGAGGAACAGGAGCATTAACATCTGTGCCTACTGTACTGGGTCAGCAAATAGCTAGACTAGAAGAGTTTGGTATAAGCAGAAACCCTGAAAGCTTTGCAGTTTTTGGAGCAGATAAATTTTTTACAGATGAGCAGCGAGGAGTTGTTATTCAATTAAAGGGTGGTGCTTACAACAATGAATCTCTTGCTGTTATATCTGAAACAGGAATGCGCGGATGGTTTAGAGATTTGTTCCATGATAATTTTGATTCACAAAAATTAGGCGGTTTTGATCCTTACATGAATGAATATGTTTTATCTGCTAATAGCATTAAACTTCCATTTGCTGGGAATTGTGATGTTTGCGGAAGTACAAGAAACGTAAGTATAGAACAAGGAAAAGTATTTTCTTATTGTGTAGATGTTACTCAAGAAGTGGGAACTGTAGAAATAGAGTATGTTATTCCTTCTGGAGGAAACGACAATATTATAACTCAAGACAACACTCCTAATGTGGGTGGAGGTCTAGTCAAGATGATCACAGAAACTGGATCAAATGATCCATTAGGAAATGACATTGTTATTGAAGATTCTACTAATAATAACACATATACTATTTCTGCGTTTTATAATGGAATTAAAACTACAGTAACAACAAATGTAAATGGAATTTTAATAGTAGATAAAAATTCTGTATATGCAGATAATTTAACTGTAATTGTTTCTTCAAATAGTATTACGTCAGACACTTTAGAAATCACAGTAGGGTGTCCAGTAGCAGATAATATAACTATATTTAATGTTACCATTACAAGTAACTCTGATAGAGATAAATTAATTCATAATCAATATAGATGGGACGATTTACCTTTTAGATCTGCACCTCAAGGTAATCAAGTTAGGTTTAAGTCAGGACTTCAAAATCCATTACAATCTCAATTTATTGAATTAGAAGCTCCACAAGGAGCAAACCTCATTCCTGGGAATGGATCAACAGTTTCTATTATTAGTCATAAAATTCCTGGAGAAGATAATTACGATTTTCAGCCTAATACAAATAATTTTAGATATTTAAGAACATCTACTTTTTATGGAAAATCAACAACGGAACTTAATGCTCTCCTAGCCGCTTCTACTATAGCTAGACCAATGAGTATAACTCAAGCTCCTGCAATATATTCGGCAGATTTCGTAATGCCAACAGGAGGCGCTAATGATTATCTTTATTTAATATGGGATTATAGAAATTCTACTCGGATACAATTGTGTTTTTCTAATGTAAGCGCAAATAACGCGTGTTGTGTTGGCTGTAATGTTGATATAAACCCTGACACGACCACTGTTATACCTGGTAAGATATTATGTAAAACACACACATTGACTTCGCCTTCAGAGTGTATTACTTATTCTTTAAGAAATGACGATAGTGGAGGTGCGAGTACTAATGTAGACTATACTAAATGTATTCAAGGAACACCTGGAGTTGTAAGAAATTTATTTCCAGATTTACTCCCGTCACAAGAGCCTGAAGTATGTTCCTCTACAGTTCCAGTTTTTGATAATGGAAACGGAACTCCTCAAGCAGGAGCAGCATGCGGAGGTTCTTCTAATACTTTTAATTGGTTGTCTTGCGATGGTGTAACTGAAAATACCGAAACAGTTCAAGCAGGAAAAAATAGTGTAGTTTGCAGTCAAAGTATACCTATAAGAACATTAGGAACTAGCGGAACAATAGTTGGAGGAGCGGTATGCTCAGAATATTACTATAAAGCAAATAATTGTAATGAATCATCAGATATAGCTACAGTATTTTTGTCTGCAAATAAAATCTTAGGACTTTATAATATAGGAAACGTGGTTTATTATGATGAAATAAATTTAAGCGGTTCTAATATTAGTACAAGAAAATGCGCAACAATAACAGAAAGAAATATTGGAAATGGAGCCAATGGAGAAATATTAGGAATATCTATAGGATGTCAAGACACAACTTACTGTCCATCTCTTTTAGACAATACTCCGGTTTGGATGTTTGATTTAAATGAAAATCAAGGATCATCTACAGCTCCTACTCCTAACAGTGCACGTTGTGTCATTCCAGTGTTTACTAGCATAAGAATAATAGCTGATTTATTTGATGTTAATACTTTATTTTATGTTAATAGGGCATTAAATACGCCTTTTAATGGAAATAATAAGTTTTTCGCTTTTCGACAACCCCCTCCTGCTCCTGCACCGCCGTTTGCAGAACAAGGTTTTCCGCAAGGATGGATTCAGATAGATAACAATGGAAGAGTATTGGCATATCAAAATTTTTAAAATATAAGTAACTTTACATTATGGCTACAGCTAATGAGTATTATATTGACACTTTAGATTTTTCAACTGCAACAGCAGTTTATACTGATGAAGCACTTACTACGTGCGCTGATAATGGGTTTTATCAAATGGGTGGTGTAAATTCAAGAAAGCAAGTTGATTGTGTTAATGGTGTTGGCGGAAGACTTTTAGATGCTCAGGCTTGCGACTCATGTACACCTCCTACTCCAAGCGATAAACCTTTGCCTATTATTTCTTATAACGTGGTGGATACCATAACTCAAGTTAATGATAGGGTTATTTTTGATAATCGTTATGTTGAAAACACATTAGTAACAACAAGTATAAATAATAATTGTTGGAATATAATATCACCAAGCACAGTTACAACTACTAATAATATTGTCACAACATGTATTATTCCTTCGCCGCAAGCCACTTCTTACTATGCGGTATACTCATGTCCTGACGGAACAAATAGATCTAGAGCATATACTTATATTGATCCTTCTTCTGATTCTCAATATTTTGATACGAACACAAATATTTATTATGTTTACACTGGAGAGAGTTCTGTTTTTAATCCTCCTCAAAATGAGGTAAATAATAATTTACAAAGAATAGGAACTGAAACTGGTTGTCCCACTCCAGAAATTGTATATACATATTGGACAATATCTGAATGCGACAATCCTTTGAGCTCTTTTATAATGAGAGCTAGTGCCACACAAAATTTTGCAAATCTAGGGTCAGTTTCGGTAAAAACTATAGGCTCGGATATTTGTTATAGTCTGCAAAACCAAAGACAAGGAAGTTCTATAACTTATGAAAAATCATATGATAGTACATCTGGTGAATATACGGGATGTACTGAAGGCGCAACTCCTTGTGTACCACCTCTTGTAGTAAAAAACACTTTTCCTGTCAGTAGACCTGGGGTAGCTGATAATTTTGTTCAACAGAGCACTAGTAATCCTAGATCTCCTGGAGATAAAGTTATAACTAGCATAGATTCAGAGTGTTGGACTTTAGGAACAATTACCACTGGAAGCACATCAAATACAATAACTGATAATTGTCCTATACCTCCTGAATGTACTTTATATTCACTAGTTCCAGGCTCTGGAAGTACAGCAACAATATCGGGTAAATTATGTTCAAATGGAAATAATGCTAGTTTTACCTCATTAGTTGATCAAACATTAGTACAATGTTTTAAAACTGACAGTGCAACAGGATCTGGAGCCGGTAGTACTTTTACAACACTAGAACAATGCGTTGTAAACTCTGAACCTCAGCAATCGTATTGTCATTATGAAGCTATAGCTTGCGGACCTCCGTATGATTATACTATAATAATTGTTAGATCTTATGATTGTCTTCTTGATCAAACCATGACCTCAACAGGTAAAGCTGCGATTAAATTTAATAACGGAAGTACATGTTATGAAATTATAGGTCGATCAAATCAACAGACTGAAACTAATACCGTAACATCAATTTTTAATAATGGTTGTTCAGAGTGTAAACCTACACCATCAAATTGTTTTGAAATAACCGGAATTTATTCTAATCAATTTTTGGATTGCCTACCGCCAACAACTGGAAATACTTGGTATTCAAACAATGCTAATTTTGCTCTTGCTACTGAAATTTATTTAACCCCAGAAGATTGTGCAAATAAATCTTTAGCTCCTTCTGGAACATATACTGCAACAGTGGATGGTTCTGGTCTAGCTCCGCCATCTGCCGGACAAGTTTTAATATCCAGACTATACAACGGCGCTTTTAGAAGTAGTAATCCAACAAAAAGATGCTTTTCGGAAGGAGGAGTTGCTCCAGTACCTGATATTACAATTACTTTAACAAGCTATGATTTTTCAGATGTGGTTGGCGGATCTGTAGGAGAAAAAGATGAACCAGGGGCGGCTTTTTATGTTGATCCAGAGTTTACTGTAATAGGAGATTCAATAACTGAATCTCCAGGTAACCCCCCCGGAGGTCCATCTTCTTTTTTCAATGCATTGCCTTCTCCAGGGCGAGAGCAAGGAAAAGGACTCACAAGGCTTAGATTTAATCAAGGATGGCAAGGTATAGGGCAACAAAATAATGAATATGTTCCCAATAATTGTTATTCTAACTGTAATGTTGCATGGAAAGTTAGTTTTTTTGTTACTCGAATAAACCAACCAACATTATATGTACAAGAATGTGATACTCTAAAAATGCATACAGTTGCTATAGATCAGCTAGATAAAGATGAATTTAATGTAGTGGTAGGTACTGTTATTATTTTTACTGCCAGGGTGATCGCGCAATATGGAATGGCAAGTAATATAATCTTATGTGGGACAGTAATAACACTAGGTTCTGCTTACGGACCTGAAACTTTATTTATAGGATTACCTTCTTCTGGTTGTCAAAGTTCTGAATGTTTTCAATAATAAAATTATTATATTTGTATATAAAATCAAATTAAATGAAATCTATTTTTGTGCAAATTGCGAGTTATCGTGATTCAGAACTTATTCCAACAATTGATAATTTACTACAGAAAGCAAAAAATCCAGAACGTTTAAAAATTTGTATTGCTCATCAGTACTCAGAAGATGATGAGTGGGATAGGCTTGATAAGTATGCAGATGACTCAAGATTTATTGTTATACAAATACCTCATGATCAATCTGGAGGAGTTTGTTGGGCTCGTAATCAAATACAACAACATTATAACGGAGAAGATTATACTTTACATTTAGATTCTCATCATAGGTTTATTAAGGACTGGGATGAAAAATGTATTAATATGCTTAGTGAATTGATAAAAAGCGGGATAGAGAAGCCTATGCTTACTACTTACTCTCCTTCTTATAATTCAAATACATATCCGGATTATATGGACGTAAACACTTATGGTATGCGTATTCATGAATGGATAGATGGTGTTCCAATGTTTCATCCTAATAATCTTATAGATCTTACAAAGCCAATGCCTTCTAGATTTTATTCAGGACACTTTTCATTTACATTAGGAAAGTTTTGTAAAGAAGTTCCTCACGATCCTTTAATGTATTTTCATGGAGAAGAAATTTCAATATCTGTAAGAGCTTATACTCACGGGTATGATATGTTTATTCCTAACATTCAATTAATTTGGCATGAGTATAGAGCAACGGGAAGAAAAAGACATTGGGATGATCACCAAAACTGGGATAATAAAAATAAAATATCTAAATCTAGAGTTAGACAACTATTAGGTGTTGATGGTGAAGTGTGTTCGCCATGTAACGAAAACACATTTAAACTTTATGGTTTAGGAAAAGAAAGAACTTTAGAAGACTACGAGCTTTACGCTGGTATAAATTTTAGAAATCAGAGCGTTACTGTTAATTGTAAACAGAATCATTTTCCTCCGGGGCACAAGGACGATTTAATATATACAGAAAAAAAAACACATGCTGTAAAGTTAAATAAAAATGATTTCCCATACAACGATTATGCTTTTGCTATATTAGTATTAGAAGATATCAAAGGCGCTGTTGTTCACAATGAAACAATAGGTATAGACACTATTAAAGCTCTTCAGGAGAGCTCTAATGCATTTATTAATTTTAATAGTATAAGTACCGCAAAAAAACCTTTAAGGTATTTTGTGTGGGGTTATAGTGAAGACCATGGATGGGGTGATAAACTCATCAGTTATTTTTAGTAAATTTGTATAACTAAAATATATACTATGCCTAATTATACACTTACATATAGCGAGACATCTAAAGGCTGGCCTTCATTTTATTCATTTGAACCTGAGATGATGAGCGGTATGAATAATTATTTATATTCTTTTTCTGGAGGAAATATTTATCAGCATAACACTAATGCTGTAAGGAATAATTATTATGGTGTGCAGAGTTATTCTGAAATAACCAGTGTTTTTAACGAAGATCCTTTAGTAAACAAGATATTTAAAACAATAAATTTAGAATCAAACGCCGCATGGGCATCTGCACTAGAGACAGACTTACCTAACACAGGTTTAATTGGTTTAGAATGGTTTGTTCAAAAAGAAGGCGACTGGTTTGCCTACATAAGAAGTGTTGGGGGTGATCCAGCAGCGCTTACAGAGTACGCCTTACGATCAATGAATGGTATAGCACAGAGTTTGTCTGTAACAGGAACTGCTAATACTCCAATTATAAATTTTGCTACTACTATAAATATAGGGAATATAATAAGTATAGGAGATAGCCTGTATTCTGTTAACCCTCCTTACACGGGTCCTACCTTAGTGGGAACGGTAACGGATATAGAGGCTGACCTAGTTAATAATATAAACAGGATTACGGTAGATGCAACAGTGGCTGGTGGTGCAGCACCCACACTTCAAGACTCTTTTATTTTATATATTAAAAATCAAGAGGCTGAGTCACATGGACTCTTAGGACACTACTTGAGGTTTATTCTTCAAAATAATGCAACGATAGCAACTGAGCTGTTTGCTGTAGAGTCTCAAGTTATAAAAAGCAATCCTTAAAAATTAGTATCTTTGTTTAGAAATGAGTTTTAACATAAGACCATTAGTAGAAACAGACTACGACGCAATACTCGTGGGCTGGTGGAAGGACTGGAAATGGACTCCACCTCTGCAAGACTTCCTACCTGATAATGGTAAGGGAGGTATAATGGTTTTAGATAATGATATACCTGTATGTGCAGGTTTTGTATATATGACAAATTCAAAAGTTGCCTGGGTGGATTGGATTATTTCTAGTAGAGATTATAGTAAGAAACCACAGCGTCAACAAGCTTTAAGTTTGCTCATTAAAACATTAACAGACACATGTAAGACTAGCGGTAACAAGTTCTGCTATGCACTGCTTAAAAGTAAAAGTCTAATTAAAACATATGAGGACCTTGGGTATACGGCAGCAGATAATTACTCACAAGAAATGATAAAAAAATTATAATATGGCAGCAGCAACAGCAATCATAGGCACAGCAGTGTCGCTAAGAGGAGCAGCAATGAGTTTTGCTCAAGCCACTAAGCAGGGTAAACTACAACAACAAGCGGAGCGAGATGCTGAAAAAGCAGTAGAGGCTGCTCGTGCTAAGTTAGAGGAAAACTTTTACGAAGGGCTAGACATCAATCTAAAGTCTTTTGAGCAAGAGCGTGATTCTTTGGCGGGAGTAGGTGAGAGGCTAGTGCAAGCAGGTCAGGAAGGAGAACGTGGAGCAGGAGCAATCGCTGGAAGAGTTATGCTGGGTATGCAACAAGGCGAGCAAGACATTACTAATAGACAGATTAATAGTTTAGAAAAGCTAGAACAGACTGTTGCTGGAGAAGAGTCAAGACTAGCAACCATGAAAGCTAATTTAGATTTGGGCGAAGCTCAAGGCGCTCAGATAGCTGCAGCGGATGCTGCTAAGAATCAAGCATCAGCAATGGCTGGAGGTGTACAAGGATTGGCTTCTGTAGGTACAAATCTTTTTGAAAGTAGTGAGCTTTATGGATCTAAAGAAGCTAAAGAAAAAGAACAAGCTAATATAGCGCAAAGACTGAATCTTGGAACGTATGATCAATATAAAGCTCAAGGAGGAAGATTGGATCTATCTGGTTTTGAAGCTATAGGAGGTAGGGAAAGAGGTCCTACTTTTTTAGATTCTATAAGAGGAAAAACTTCAAAATTTTTTAAAAGCATATTCCCAAGGTAATTAAGAAATAAATTATGGCATCATACTATAAGTACAAGTCTAGAGAAGGTGAAGATCAGATAGACTGGAGAAAAATAACTCAAGGGATAACAGATGATCTAACTAAAGTTGCAACGGAAAGAGAGGGTAAGCGTGAAGCAATAGACCAGGCGGTACTTACTAACCTAGAGACTATAGCTGATAAGCCTCAAGGGCAAGATGCTGCTCAGAATCAATTAATAGCCAGCTATGCAGATCAAGCTTCGTCTATTGCATTAGCTAATCAAAAATTATTAAAGTCTGGAGCTATAACCTTAAAAGAGTACACCGCGAGAACTAACACCGGAGGCTCATCGACTAAAAAACTTTTTGGTCTTTCTAAAAAATATCAAGATAACTATCAGGTTCACATGGACAGATTAAAATCTGTTGATGGTAAGCCACCTGTAGGGAGTCTTTTAGAGGGTGCATTTATACAGTATACAGAAGCATTTAGCAATCCTGATAACACTAGATATTATATGGACCCCGCTACAGGAGAAGCATTTTTAGCTAAAGTTAGCCAAGAAGGTGACAAGGGAAGAGTACAGAAGATAGACGGAAAAGCTTATTCATTAATGAATGTGAGTACTGCGGAAAATACAATTGACAGAACTATTAATCGATATCAGTCTGATGCAGTGGCTAATAATTTAGCAGATCAAGCTGGTTCATTTCTTAAAGTGATTAATCTTGATGGCGTGAAGACTGAGGAAAATGCTTTTAAAAGAATGTTCGGTCTTGATGGAAAAGGTAATACGATAGAGACTGAAATGACAGAAGAAGGAAGATCTGTTTTAAATCAAATCAAAGCAACCTTTGCTTCAGACATGGACTATGCTAGTATGCTAACGGACACTATGGGCAAAGCGGCTATAGCTAAAAATGCTGATGGCACTTACACCAACATTATTACTAATCAAAAGTATGAAGGTAAACCAGGGGATGCCGTAATTTTTGAAACTATTAACGGGCAACAACAGCCTAAGCAAAGTGATAACTGGGATAAGCAAAAGAAAGAAGCTGAGATGGGCGTGTTAAATCAGATCAGAACTAAGCTTGACATCAAAGAGACTGCGATGCCTGATAAAGAAATTGCGAGAGCGAATTTAGCGTTAAGACAAAAGGAGCTTGATGAAAGAATTTTGGCTCGTAAACAAAATGGAAAACAAACGGTAGAAAGCACAATAATGGCAGATGCTAAATCTTACTTAGAAGAAAATATTTTATTAACGGCTTTAGAACAAAGCGATGATACTGATGTAATTTCTTCAATTAATGGAGTTATAAGTGAATTCGGTATTTCACTAGATAATCCTATTAATTTAATAGATGGACAGAGTATTAGATTGACTCAAGTAAATGAAAAAGGCGAAGAAGTAACTGAAGAAATTTTACTTCCTTCTGATAAAAGCAGAGACATACTTTTATCTGAAGCTCCAAATTCAGAGGCTGCTAAACAATCAATTATAACTTTTATTTTAGAAAATGTAAACGCTAGATCTTTGTCTGCTTTAAAAAATAAATTAAAGCCAGCATCTCAAGAAACTAAACCCGAAAATCCGGGAGGTGCGGGTGATTTTAATAAAGGAACAGAATGATGGATGAAAAAGCATTACAGTACGCGTATGATTTATTCAAAGCTGATGGTTATAAAGACAGTATAGATGATTATAGAAATCTTTTAAGCACAAACACAGAGGCTTTAGATTACAGTTATAAATTATTTAAAGACGATGGTTATAAAGACTCTCCTAATGACTTTAAAAATTTATTAGGAATACAAGAGCCCTTAAAAAAAAAAGAAATTTCTGGGGAATCAGAATTGGTGGATGGTTCTTTGGTCTCGCAAGACTTGTTCGACACAACTAAAGAGTTTGATGCACGTATAAATCTTATAGACGAATCTTTTACAGACAAATCAGAAGAATACGCGGTTCCTGAATTACAAGAAAATTTTAAACAGTACGGATTTGATTTTGAGGAGAACGCTCCTGGAATGGATTCAGTTAAAATTCTAGCCCCTAAAGATGAGCAAGGAAATAGAAAAGAGCTTGAGATACCTTTAAAACAAAGAAAAGTAACAACAGGTGGATTTGGAACTAATGTTTATTCTCCTGAAATTCAAGATGAACTTAACAAACAAAACGCTAAAAAGCTTCAAGATTTTTTAAAGAATAACAAAATTAAAACTCAAGGCAACTGGATCAAAGACGCAGAAAAAGGATGGGTAAAAGAACAGAAAAACATACTTACAGAGCAAGAGGTAGAGCAAAGAGTTAAAGAAATTAATGACATTGAAGAACAATTCAATGTTTCTAAAATTAAATTTTTAGAAAATAAATTTGAATACGACAACTCTCCCGAACTACAAACCCCTGAAAATAAAATCAAATTACAAGAAGTGTATACCGATTTGTTGTCTCAAGAAAAAGACTTAAAAGAACAAGGTAAGTTATTGGACGAACAGGCGGGCAGATACACTGAGATGAAAGCCAAGCAAGGTAGCTGGGCTAAAGGTATATGGAATGGATTAACAGATGGTCTTGGTAACATATCATCCACATATGAAAGATTAAAAATAGATTATAAAGCTGAATCAGAAACTAGAGCAGGTTTATCTGAAGATAAATATAAAGAAGAAGTTATTCGTTTAGCCAGAAAAAAAGGTTTAATAAACAGAAGACTAGAAGAATTATTAGATGATGTTACAGCTGAAGAGTTGTTAAGCGAATTTACGGACATAGCAAGAACAGAAAAAACCACTAGCTCTGCTGGAGTTGGAGCCCCTGGTGTTTATTTAGAAAAAAAAATAACTTTTGCCGAAGACATAAAATCGGAAATTATAGATTTAAAAAAGAAAGGAGAGAAGTTTTTTGAATCATATGATGAAGCTGTAAAAGGTCGTAGGCGTAATAACTTTTCTAAATACGCTAATCAATTTGATGAGAGTGAAGGAAGACTAGAGTCTGCCCGTAAAGGATTTACCTTAGCGATAGGGTCTTCTGATGTAACTCCAGAGTGGAGTGACGCTAAGAAAGAGGGTTTTTGGGGAGGCGCTATACTAGGCCTTGCCGAATCTATTCCTGCAATGGTAGCAGTACCTATACCTTATCTAGGATTTGCGCAAAGAGCAGCTCAGATGTATGCTCTTGTGACTGACAATGTTACCGAAGAGATGGAGAATAATCCAGAGTTTGATAACATAAGTGAAAACGAAAAAGCTATGGTAGTTACCCCTATTGGTATTGCTGTGGGTGTATTAGAGTCTATAGGGTTTAGAAATTTAATAAATCAAAAAGGATTAATAAATCAATTTGTTTTAAAAGCACTACGCCAAGTTCCTAAAGGATCAAGCGTTAAAACTTTCAGAGAATTTGTTAGACAAGATATCGATAGTGCCTTAAAAAGAGGACTATTGACTATAGGAGCAGGTGGAGCAGCTGAGTTTGAAACAGGTTTTGCTCAGCAAATAGCAGAGCTAAGTGTAAAACAAATTTATAATCTTACCAAGGAGAAAGAAATGTTTAACACTCCCGACACAGTAGGAGAGTATGTTGCTGAAGTTTTAAAGGCTGGAGCTCAAGAGATGATAGGAGGATTTATAATGTCAGTTCCTGGAGCTATAACAAATGCGGCCACCAGTCCAGACATGGAAGCGGTGTCGTCTGAAATGTATGATATGTTTGAGGAGATGGTAGGTGATCCTCAGTATGACGCTATGTTTGAGACCAGATTAAAACAAAAAATTAATGCAACTGAAGGTGAGTTTAAAAACTACACTGAAGAGGATGCGGCAAAGGAGCGTCAAACCTATCAAGAGCTTCAAGGTATAAATGCAAATCAAATACCTGATACTTACACAAAAGAACAAAAGCAGCGTGCTCTAATGTTGATATATAATATCAATCAACTTCAGAAAAAAATAGAGACTACAGATGACGTTCTTGCCGAACCTCTTAAGGTAGAGCAAGAAGGTATGAAGAAAGAGCTTGAACGAATGGTAAGCTCTACTTATGACGCTCAACAAAAAGACAAAGTTGAGGTAGAACAAATTATTGTGGATGATCCAGAATCTACCTCTGATGCAGCTGTTTCTGATGAGGTTGCTGACTTTCAAGAACTTGTTGAAGGACCTAGCGACACCGAAGTTAGCATAGAGCCAGGAGAATCAACTAAAGAAACAGTACAAAGCCTAGAAGGAGAACCAGTAGAGGTAGAGGTAGAGACTATTAGTGATAACATAACCGTTACCAAAGGAGCTTTAGAAGAATCCCTTGAAACAGATAACGACGCTAATACTGTATCAAGCATAAAAACTTTAGCCGTTAAAGCTGTTAAAGCTTTGTCTAAAGTATTTCCAAAGGTTAACATTGTTCTTCACGAGAATAGTGAAAACTATCAGAAAATAGCTGGAGATACTAGCAATGGAACTTATGATACCGCATCTAATACTATACATATAAATTTACCTAAAGCTTCAAACAGGACAATGGCTCATGAGGTATTCCATGCGGTATTGCTTAATGCAGTTAAAACTAATGCAGCTGCTCAAGCTATTACTAAAAGAATGATGCAGGCTGTGGCAAAAGCAAAAGGATTAACACCTGAAATAAAAAAACAGATAGAAAATTTTGTTTCTAATTATGAAGAAGCCATTCAAGACGAAGAGCGATTGGCAGAAATAGTAGGATACATTGCTGACAATTTTATGCAGCTAGATGCGCCAACTAAAAGCAAAATAAGAAAATGGGTTGAGGGTCTATTGACTAAAGCTGGTATTTCATTTAAAGAGTTTACCTCTGATGACCAGGGAATTATTGATATGCTTAATGTGGTTGCTAAGAAAACAGCAGCGGGTGAGGCTATTACATCAAAAGAAATTTCCCCACTAACAGAATTTAAGGGAGGCAAAAAAGTAGATAACCCTGCGGATGTTTTAAAAAGAAGACAAGTAGGTTCGTTTGAGGTAAAATATACTCAGCAAGAAAATATAGCTGATTATATAAAAGATGGTCTCATTACACAACCTAGCACTGTAGACTTTATGAAAGGTAAAAGTACAGCAATAACCTCTCCAGATGATATGTTAGTAGGCGAGATTTCTTTTAAAGGACAGCCTATATTTAATGGAGGAGGTGGTATATTTTTTGTTACTCGTTATGGTGATGTGTGGGCATCAGGAAGTAAAACTACAGCGAACACATTAGCTAAAGCAATTAATCAGTCATTATCAAATAATGATGGTAAAGGTTATATGACCTTAACAAAGGGTGCTGATTCAAAACTGGTGAGCAGTTCATCGGGCGTAGAGTCTAGCTTGGCTGTGCTTGAAACTATGATTAATGAAAAGGTCATTGCCCCTTCATTATTTAGAGCAGCCGTATCAGGAGCGATACAATCCGCTGGAGGAGACATAGCGTTAACCGGTAGTGCTATAAAGTTAACTAAAGATGTCAGAAATTATTTTTCAGATCCTAGAACTGCAACATTTGAAAAACGAGGAGACGTTGTAAAAGATATTATAGGAAGATTAGCAATCAGTTTACCTAAAGATAGCAAAGATGCAATTATAGAATTTTTGGGTGGCCGTC
>Ga0308017_1000272_pt1 | contig 16974 bp, 18 predicted proteins | sample Neamet280_FD_203145 | JGI IMG/M metagenome (GOLD analysis project Ga0308017, IMG submission 203145) | Marine microbial communities from water near the shore, Antarctic Ocean - #280 | ecosystem: Environmental > Aquatic > Marine > Unclassified | place: Southern Ocean | collected 2014-10-01
CATGATCTTCCATGCATCCTTTGACGCGCGCCAGCCACGCCACGTGGCCGAAGTGCTCGCCGAGATCTTTGGCGGCGGCTCAGTCGCCCCGTTTCCGCCGATTGCGGACGACAGCTGGCTCGCCATGGCGGGCGATGATCGCAACACGATGATCGAAGTCTATCCTCGCGGCGTCGTGCTCATTGAGGCGGACGGAGATCGTGACGCCATGGGCCAGCACGATCCCAACGCCGCATCCAGTGCCGGTTCATCCACGCATCTGGCCATCGCCAGCCGCCTTGAAAGCGGCGCGGTCGTCGCCATTGCCGAGCGCGAGGGCTGGCCTGTGAAATACCGCAAGCGGGGGGATCTCTTCGGGGTTCTCGAAATCTGGATCGAAGGCGATCGGATGCTCGAGGTGCTGACCGCGGACATGCAGGCGGAATACCTCGCCACCATGACCCCGGCCAACTGGACACAGATGATCGCAACGCACGGCGGAGTCGCAGGCTAGCTCGCGTCCGGCCACCGATCACCAATCCGCAATCGCAGCCAGTTCCAGCGCCCCATGCCGTCAGGGCCTGGAACACCATCACCCGACGGCTGACCACAGGGGGGCTCGCACCTCTCTTCTCTTTAGAAACTTGCGCCCCCCTTCAATTCAAGGAAAACAAGACATGAAGACCAACACAATCTCACTCATGACCGGCCTTGCTCTTGCAGGCATCGCCGCAGTCACCAGCACAAGCGCTGCCGCGAGCGGCCCTCGCATCGAGGCCCATGGTGGTTGGGATCGCCTCAACGGGGCGGATGGCCGCGACAGCGGCGTGCTCTACGGGATCGGCCTCGGCTATGATTTCGACATCGCCAAGAATGTCTTCGCCGGCGTCGAAGCCAATGCCGATTTCAGCACCGCCAAGGAATGCGAAAGCGGCGCGATCGTCGCGGGTGATGAGCTGTGCGTCAAGGCGAGCCGCGATCTCAGCCTGATCGCGCGGGCCGGGGTCGAAGTGGCACCGGGCAGCAAGCTCTATGCTCTGGGCGGCTGGACCAATGCCCGCGTGCGCGCGACCTACACCGCGCCCGACGGCGAAGTGACGCGCGAAGGCCAGAACCTTGATGGCTGGCGGGTCGGCGCAGGCTTCCAGCAGGCTATCGGTCAAGGCCTCCATGCCAAGCTCGAATATCGCTATTCGGACTATGGTGATGATGACACGCGCCATCAGGTGGTCGCTGGCTTCGGCCTCACCTTCTGAGGGCTTCCCCCCGGGCGGCATCCGGCCCTCTCCCCACCCCTCCGGATGCCGCCCACCCCGGCATGCCCCACACCGAAGATCACCCGATCAACCCACTCGGGCGTGTTGCATCTGTCGGATGTGCGGGGATGGCATTCGCTCCCGGCTCGGCCCGGTGCGGGGCCATGGCATGCTTGCCGCCAATCTTAGGGCGATGCGGCCACGCCATTGATGGTAAGCCATCGTGAAAGGAAGCGTAACATGACTTCGCGTTACAGACCGCTGCGTTTGCTGGGAGCGGCATTGCTGGCCTTTGCCATCAGTTGCTATGCCGCAGCCACCAACCCGCCGCTTGTGCTGGGCAGCTACGCCTACCCTGGTATTGATCGGGTCGCTGCGATCAGCCCGCTTGCCAAGATCGTCAACGCTGCAACCGGCCAGCCGATTGAGATCAAGCTTTACGAAAGCCCCGATCGCCTCGCAGCGGCTATCAGATCAGGCGAGGTCGACGTCGCTATCACCAATCTGGGCGCCTGGGTGCATGTGGCGCGTGATCCTGGCATCCAACCTCTCGCCGTGGTGCTGCCGCCGGCCAAGGTGCGCAGCCGCTATCGCGCGGTGCTGCTGGCGCGTCATGATCTACCCGCGACGAGCCTTGCCGACATTGGCACGAACACCAGCATATGGCGGCTCGCGGCAGTCATGCCGGGCTCTGCATCGGGAGGGCTGGTCCAAGACGCCGCGCTGACACAGGCCAGCGGGTCGGCGCCACAATGGCGTTCGGTCAGCTTTTTCGGATCGCACGAAGGTGCGCTAGCCGCTCTCGCCAATGGCATGGCCGATCTTGCCGCTGTGGCTGAAGAGCCGTGGCGCGCTTGGCAGGCCGGGCAAATGGCACCAGCGTCGTCGGAGAGGCTTCCGCGCGTGCTGTGGCAGTCTCCGCCGCTGCCCTCTGGCACGCTGACATGCCGTCAGTCGGCGCGGCTTGATTGCGCTGAACTCGCTGACGCTCTCATCCGCAATACGCCTGCCACCAGGAGGGCGGCCCAATATCTCGGGCGCGGCTGGCCTGAATGGACCGGAGCGCGAGCGTTTGCCCCCTATGATCGGACGCTTTATGCTGCTCTGGGTCTGAACAGGACGGAGCCGCCGCAGCCATAGCGCGCCATCAAGCTGCCCCCCTGCGCGACTCTTCGCGCTGGGGATGATGTGATCGCAGGTATGGTGGTGATGGCAAACTCCGGTCAGCCTTACCGCCTCCGGCATGAAACTGATGGCAGCCCGCGGACACCATGGCCCGGCGCTGACTTCGCGGTCGCGAAGCCCTAGGCAAGGGCCACAATTTGCCGAAAGTCCTGGAAAAACTGGAGCGGGCGAAGGGATTCGAACCCTCGACCCCAACCTTGGCAAGGTTGTGCTCTACCCCTGAGCTACGCCCGCTCTCTGACGTTTTCAGCCGCCGGATGATCCGAAGGGCTGTTAGGGTGGCGGCGCGGTTAGCAGTGCCGCGCACACCCTGCAAGAGCAAAATTGCGCGACACGGGTTTCCTGCACACAGCCCGGCAGCGCGCACAAATCAAAGCTTCACATTACCGCGAAAACGCCCACATTGGGGGCCAAGCCAGCGCGCACCATCATTTCAGGAGTATTCCCTTGGCCAGCATGGGTCTGAGCATCGACGAACAGAAAGCGGTAGAGCGATTCCGCAAGGATGTGGTCGAGCCTTCGCAGACAAACCTCGTCATCCTTGATTTCTGGGCCGAATGGTGCGGCCCCTGCAAGGCGCTGACCCCGGTGCTGGAAAAGATCGCAGCCGAATATGCCGAAAAGGGCGTGGTGCTCGCCAAGATCAATGTCGATGAAGAACAATTCATCGCCGCGCAGTTTCAGGTGCGCTCGATCCCGACGGTCTATGCGATGTTCCAGGGCCAGCCTGTGGCCGATCTCACCAGCGCGCGCAGCGAATCGCAATTGCGTCAGGTGCTCGATCAATTGCTCAGCCAGTTGCCGGTGCAGCCCGGGCAGGCGGGCGCGGGCGATCCGAACCGCCCCTCCCCCGAAGAGCTTGCCCAGTATATTGCCATGGGCGAGGAAGCCCTCGCGGGCGGCGATGCCCAGCGTGCTGCGGGGATTTTCGCGCAGATCACCGAATTCGCGCCCGAAAGCGCGGCCGCCCATGCCGGGCTCGTCCGCGCGCTGGTGCAGCTTGGCGAAGACGAGCAGGCGCGCGCGGTGATGGCGAGCATTGAAGCCGATCCGCGCCTTGCCGCCGATCCGGCGCTGGCCCCGGCCCGCGCCGCGCTCGAACTGGCGGCGACCCGCGTCGATGACAGCGAGCTTGCGGCGCTGCGCGCAGCCGCCGCCGCTGATCCGGCAGACATGGCCGCCCAGCTCGCCTTTGCCGAGGCCGCCTTTGCCGCCGGTGCACGCGACGAGGCGGCGGACACGCTGCTTGCCATGATTGCCGCCGACCGCGACTGGAACGAAGGCGCTGCCAAGGCGCGCCTGCTCAAGATCTTTGAAGCGACCGGGCTTGAAGATGATTGGGTCGTGGCGACGCGCCGCCGTCTCTCGCGCATCCTGTTCGGTTAGGGCGGGCGCGGCGCATGACCATCCGGCTTTCGATCTTTCCGCTGACAGGCGCCGTGCTGTTTCCAGGGCTGCAATTGCCGCTCCATATCTTCGAGCCGCGCTACCGCGCGCTGGTCGGCAATGCGCTGGTGCGCGACCGGCGGATCGCGATGATCCAGCCGCAACGCCCGACCGAAGGCGCGCCGCTTTATCAGGTCGGCTGCGTCGGGCGGATCGGCGAGATCCAGGCGATGGAAGATGGCCGCTACAACCTGATCCTCGAAGGCGAGCAGCGCTTCCGGCTGGTGCGCGAGCTGGATGTCACCACCGCCTTCCGCCAGATCGAGGCCGAGCTGCTCGACGAGGATGAGGACGAAACGCTCAGCCACGCCCAGCGCGGCGGGTTCGAGCGCGAAGCGCGCCGTTTTGCCGACAATCAGGGCTACAGCGTCGACTGGGATTCGGTCGAGCGGCTTGATGATCGCTCGCTCATCAACGGGGTGTCGCAGATCGCCCCGTTTGATCCGGCCTCGAAGCAGGCCCTGCTCGAAGCCGCCAACCTGTCGGCGCGCTGCGAATTGCTGGTGCAACTGATGCAGTTCTATGGCCGCCGCGATGGCGGCGAGGAAATCGTCACCCTGCAATAGTGAGCCCGGCGGAGGTGCTGCGGATGCGCCTCAGTCAGCGGCGGGGCGCAAGCGCTCAGCCAATTGCCGCCAGCCCTTGATCTGCCCCTGTGCCAGCAAGCTGGCGCGGAACAACCGCCCGATCAGCACGATCTCTGCCACCACGAACGCCGCCATCAGCACACCGGCACCGAGCAATTCGGGCGTCGCAATCCCCGTGCCAAGCCGCGCCAGCACGACAAAGGGCGTCCACAGCGGGATCCAGGTCATGATCTGCACCAGCGGCCCGGCTGTGCCCGAAAGCACCGCCTGAATGAGGAAGAACACCGGCAGCATGGTGCCGAAGATCACCGGCATCAGATAGCCCTGTGCTTCGTTCATCGTATCGGCCATCGCGCCGATCGCCACGAACAGGATCGCGATGGCGACATAGCCCATGACGAAAAAATAGATCAGCGTGATAACCGGGCCAACCCCGGATACCGGCGCGAGCGCAGGCCGGATCATGTCGGCAATCTCGCCGTGGCTCGCAAAGGCAACCGCCACCGCCGTGCCGAGCCACACCGCCAGCATCGACAGCCCGATTCCGAGCGCCCCCAGCAGCTTGCCATACATCAGCTCTTCCGGGGTGATGCAGGCAAGCACGGATTCCAGCAGCTTCTTCGAGCGTTCCTCGACCGAGCCTTGCAGCATCCAACTGCCCGACAGCATCAGCGCCATCAGCAGGATATAGACCAGCGCCAGCGGCACGACCGAGCGGATCAGCATCGCTTCCTGCGCGCCGCCGCCGGGGCGCGGCATGGTGAGCGCGATGGCCGGCACCGCCTGATTAACCGCCTGCGCCTGCCCCGCCGAAAGGCCCTCGCGCGCTAGCAGCCCTTGGCGCAGGCTGGCGGTCAGCACGTCTTGCAGCATCGCCATCAGGCTCGCGCGCGGCTGATCATTGGTCAGCACCGCAACCCGGGGATCTTCGGGAAATCCGGCCGCGATCTCGACGATCACGTCAGCCCCGCCCTCTTCGGCTTCGAGCAGCGCGTCGGCGGCTTTCTTGAACGCCGCGCCTTGCTGCGCCGCGAGATCGGCAGGCGCCGCAGCATAGGCATAATCAGGGTCGGGCGGGGTGAAGTCGGGAATGCCTTCAGGCTTGACCTTGGCAATCTGCGCCTGCGCCGCTGCCAGTCCGCCTGCCGCGCGGAAGGCCTGAATATCCGCTGGGCCATAGACATAGCCATGCTGCGCCCACGGCGCTTCTGGCGCCGCCGCCTTGAGATCGTGGCGCCAGACATAGCGCGAGAGCGCTTCGAGCACGGCGCGGTCTTCGCCCTCGGCGATCCGCGCGGCGATGGCCGCACCGACCTTGCCGCCCGAACGATCCGCCACCACCACGCGGGTCGGCTCGCTTTCGTCCAAACTCTCGGCCAGGAACGGCCCGAGCCCGAGGCCAACCGGCACCAGCAGCAAAGTGAGCCAGAAGCTCTTGAGCAGCACGACCTGCCGCAATTCGCGGCCCGCCACGAGCAGGATATTGGCAAAGCTCATGCGCGGGTCTCCTCGATGGATGGATCATTGCCGACCAGTGCGACAAACACATCATGCAGCGAGGCGCGCTGTTCCTCGAAGCGGCGCAGCGGCAAGCCTTGCGCGGTGCAGGCTTCGAGCAGATCGCCCGCCTCGACGCCGGGGGCAAGCTGCAACGACCATGCGTGCCAGCCCTCGCCAAGATCGCTCACCGGCTCGGCCGCGGCGATCCCGGACATTGTCGCAATCCCCTGCGGCGCGATGGCAGCAACGCGGCTCGGCAATTCGGCGCGGGCCTCGGCAATGGTGCCTTCGAACCGCTTGCGCCCCTTGCGCAGCAGCAGGATGCGCTCGCACAGCCGCTCGGCATGCTGCATCACATGGGTGGAAAAGATCACCGCTGCGCCCGTCCCGGCGGCGCGCAGGATTTCATCCTCCAGCAGCCCCTGATTGACCGGATCAAGCCCGGAAAACGGCTCGTCCAGAATGAGCAGGCGCGGGCGGTTGACGAGTGCCGTGGCAAGCTGGACTTTCTGCGCCATGCCTTTCGACAGATCGGCAACCTTGGCCTTGGCCCGGTCGGCCAGATCGAAGCGTTCGAGCAGCTCCATCCCGTGCGCACGGGCATCGCCCGCGCGCATCTGTTTGAGCTGGCCGAAATAGGCGATCATGTCGATCACCGTCATATTGCCGTAAAGGCCGCGTTCTTCGGGCAGGAAGCCGATGGCGCCCGAGGCGCGCCGATCGGGCGCGCTGCCCATCACTTCGATCGTTCCGGACGTGGGCCGGATGATGTCGAGCACCATGCGCAAGGTGGTGGTCTTGCCCGCACCATTGCCCCCGAGAAAGCCGTAGATTTCGCCCGGCTCGACCGCAAAGCTCAGATCATCAACCGCGCGCACATCGGCAAATTGCTTGGTAAGATTGGCGACCTTGAGCATGCTGATCCCTTGCACGTTCCCACAATGGGAGCGGCAAGCCTAGCGCGCCAAACGCTTCATATCAAATCAGGAATCACGCGGGCGGAATTGCGCCATGCGGCAGGCGCGCCGATCAGAACGGAATGTCGTCGTCGAGATCGTCGTAGCCCCCGCCCGCCGGGCCGCCGCCCTGGTTCCAGCCGCCGCCACCTTGCGCCCCGGCGCTGCTGCCGCCGCCGCCATAGCTGCCGCCGCCGCTGCGGGCACCGCCGCCACCGCCCATACCGCCGCCACCAGCACCGCCGGTCGTGCCGTCGAGCATGGTCAGCCCGCCGTTAAGCCCGCGGATCACCACTTCGGTGGTGTAGCGATCCTGCCCGTTCTGATCCTGCCACTTGCGGGTTTGCAGCTGGCCTTCGACAAAGACCTTGCTGCCCTTCTTGAGGTAGCGTTCGACCACCCCGACCAGCCCTTCGGAAAAGATCGCGACATTGTGCCACTCGGTGCGTTCCTGACGCTCCCCGGTGTTGCGATCCTTCCAGGTTTCGCTGGTGGCGATGCGCAGGTTCGCGACCTTGCCGCCGTTCTGGAAGCTGCGGATTTCCGGATCAGCGCCAAGATTGCCGATCAGCATGACCTTGTTGAGCGAACCCGCCATCGAAATATCCCTTCCCTTCAGAACCTTGCCCGTGCCGCCGCCAATGATGCGCCGCAATGCTGAGTCGGGCAATAGGCAAGGATCGGCAGGGATGCGAGTCAGCCTCGGGCACTAATCCCCGAATGGCTTGCCCTAGCGGGCGGGGTAGCGCAGCCGGCCGAGAAAGCGCGTCAGGCTCGGCAATTCGCGATCCTTGCCGGTGAGCCGCGCCTTGATCTTTTCAAAGCGCATCACCCCGTCAATCCGGCGATCGAGGAAGGCGTAGGTATCGGCCTTGCCTTCGCTGTCATCATTCACGAACACGGCGAGCGTGGCCGAATAGATCCCCGCCAGAATGGCGCGCTTGGTGTAGTGGTTGTAATCGGTCGCGGTGTCCCCGGCGAGCCGCCACATGATATCGGCCGAATGCCAGCCGAGCTTGAGCGCCCGGGCTGCATTCTGCGGCTGCGCCATGATCGCCAGCGCGCGGCGCACGGCTTCGTCGATATGTGCGACCGCTTCCAGCCGGAAGGCCACCAGCGTGCGGATCCGCTCGCGGATCTTGAGCGTCGCCAGCCGTTCCTGCGGCCACTCCGCTTCCATCGCCTGATCGACGCTGGCGATCCAGGCCGCGATCATCGCCATCGCCCGGCCACCCGGCGCGTCGGCCGGGAAGGCCAGCTTTGCCACTTCGGGATCAACCCCTGCCATCTCGGCGGCGGCCACCAGCGCGGTTTCGTTCCAGCCATCGAAAATCGCCGAAGCGGCAATATCGGGGGCCAGCGCCACGGCCAGCTCGTCAAGCGTCATGTCGGCAAAATCAGTCATGTCAGAAAGAAGGCCCGTAATCCTTGGGAGTTCCCTTTTCGGCGCGTTTTTTGTCCGCCGCCTCGAATTCCTGCTTCATCAGCGCATTGCCGGCCTGCACCATCATGTAATCGCGCGCCGAACGGCCGGAATTGTCATTGCGATCAGGGTCGGCGCCCTTGCTCAGCAGCATCCGCACCATCGGGACATTGCGCGCATGGACCGCCGCGATCAGCGGGGTCTCGCCGGTCTGATCGGAGATATTGACGCTCGCCCCGCCCTTGATCAGCTCTTCGGCGCCTTCGATAAAGCCGATCGAGGTCGCCAATTGCAGCGGTGCCACCCCGCGCTTGTTGCGGATGTTGGGATCAGCACCGCGTTGCAGCAGGAACCGCACCCACAGATCATCCATGCGCTGCACCACGATATGCAAGCCGGTATCGCCGCTGGTCAGGTCGCGGCTGTTAACGATCTGGGTGCCCGGCTTGTTGAGCATGTCGGTCGCGACATTGCCATCACGATCCTTGACAGCCTTGAGGAACTGGTAGCCTTCGGAGAACATCTGCGCCGCCGCCGGCGCCAGCGGCACGCTTGCAATCCCGACAACCGCCCCTGCGACAAGTGCATTGGCAATCATCCGGTGGAGCGGTAACTTGCGCAAAAATCCGGTAAGCACGGTTTGAACCTTTCCCAATTCCTGCCACAGGCAAGCCCAGCGGGCGCACGCGGATACCCCGCAGGCCGTTCGCTGCTTGCATCACAGGGCGCCAGTTAGCAGAGCATGAACCGCAAGGCCAATACCCCGATGAAATTCGCTGCCTCCTCCCTCGCCGCTGTGATCGGCGCCATCCTGTTGCTGACCGCGTGCGCCAGCGAAGCCCCGCCCGGCCCCTCGCCCGACGGCGTGGATCTGCGCGGCGCCAGCATTGGCGGCGATTTCACCCTCACCAGCAACACCGGCAAGCGTGTAAGCTGGGGTGATTTCGCCGGGCAGTATCGCCTTGTCTATTTCGGCTTCACCTATTGCCCGGACATCTGCCCCACCGACGTGCAGCGCCTCAGCCAGGGCTTGCGCGCATTCGAGGAAGCCAACCCCGATCTGGGCAAGAAAGTCCAACCGATCTTCATCTCGGTCGATCCGGAGCGCGACAGCGTGGCGGTGCTCAACGAATTCGTCGCCAGTTTTCACCCGCGCCTGATTGGCCTGACCGGCACACCCGAAGAGATCGAAGCCGTCAAGAAGGCCTTCGGGGCTTCGGCGAGCAAGGACCCGGCGGGTGCGGATGGCAATTACAACGTCTCGCACACCACCTTCACCTATCTCTTTGCGCCCGATGGCGCGCCGCTCGGGATCATCCCGACCGACAAGCAGGCCGCGGGCGTGGCCGCCGAGCTTGAAAGATGGGTGCGCTGAGAGAACGCTTCTGGGAATTGCCGCTCGGTGCGCTGACCCGCGCCGAGTGGGAAGCGCTGTGCGATGGCTGCGGGCGCTGTTGCCTCCACAAGATCGAGGATGCCGATACCGGCGAGATCATCGACACCAATGTGGCTTGCCGCCTGCTCGACACCGGCACCGCGCGGTGCAGCGATTATCGCAACCGCAAGGCCTTCGTGCCCGATTGCCTGCGGCTGACGCCCGCGGTTGTCGCGACGGTAAGCTGGCTGCCGCAGACCTGCGCCTATCGGCTGCGGCAGGAAGACCAGCCCCTCCATGATTGGCACCCGCTGGTCAGCGGTGATCCCGATAGCGTGCGGCGCGCCGGGATTTCGGTGATCGGCCGGGTCGTCAGCGAGATCGATGCCGGCCCGCTCGAACACCACATTGTGGTATGGGAGCCCGAAGACGAAGCGGAGAATGATCTGTGATCGGCTGGCTCGAACACGCCGCGCTGGAACCGGAACTTGAACTGGCAGGCCGCGCGGTGCCGATCGCGCTCAAGCGTCACCCGACCGCGCGCCGGCTGACCATGCGGCTTGCACCTGATGGTAGCGAAGTGCGCATCACGCTCCCGCGCTGGGCCGCGACAAGCGAAGCGATTGCCTTTGCCCATGCCCGCAAGGACTGGCTCGAAAGTCAATTGGCACGGGTGCCCGCACGCACCGCGCCGGGCGCGGGCGGTATCGTGCTCTATCGCGGGCAGGACTTGCAGGTCGCGTGGCATGCCGCCGCGCCGCGCCGCCCGGCGATCATCGGTGATGCACTACGGCTCGGCGGGCCGGAAGCCCGGCTTGAAGGGCGCATCCGCCGCTGGCTCGAGGATGAAGCGCTGGCCCTGTGCGAAGCGGACATGCGCGAATATTGCGCGTCGGCCGGGCTTGCGCCCGTCCCCGTGAGCCTGTCGCGCGCGCTGCGGCGCTGGGGTTCGTGCTCCGACCGCAATCGCATCCGTATCAACTGGCGGCTGGTACAGGCGCCCGATTTCGTGCGGCGCTCGGTGGTCGCGCATGAAGTCGCGCATCTGGTCCATTTCGATCACAGCCGCGCCTTTCACGCCTTGCTCGCGCGGATCTACGAAGGCGAGATTGCCGCCGCCGATCGCTGGCTGAAAGAACATGGACGCAGCCTCTACACCGCCTTCGGCTAGGCACGGCACCGCGCAAAGCAACTGGCCAGCGGCGGGCAACGCGCCTATATTGAGCCCCATGCCGTCCCGTTCGCGCTTCAACCCGACCTCCGGTCTGATCGATTTCTGGCACGAGTTCAGGAAGCCCAACCCCTATCGCTGGCCGATCCTCGGGCTTTCGCTGATCCCGGCGGTGCTGATCTTCGGCTGGGCGCTGTCGCAGACTCATTTCAAGAAGCCGGAGCGGCCCGAAATCACCTACATCACCAGCTTCGCCGAGGATCGGACGATTGACGAGATCATCGCCTCGAACCTCGAAAACCAGGAGCTGAAGGAACTGCGCGCAGCCAAGCAGGCGGAAATCGCGCAGCGCAAGCGTGCCATGTACAAGGCTTTGGGGGCAGCCACCGGCATGGATGTCGACACCATCGAAGCCGAAGCCGATGCCCGTCGCGCGGCGGAACAGGCCGCCGCCGAAGCCAGGCGTGCCGAGCAGTTCGGACGGGTCGCCAAAGTGCCCGCCGCCAGCGAAAGCGCAGCACCATAGCGAGTTTCGCGCCTGACGATCACGACTGGATGGCCGCAGCCGCCCGGCTGGCGGGCCGGGCGCGGCCGCTCGCCCGGCCCAATCCCGGCGTGGCCGCGCTGCTCGTTGCAGATGGGCGGGTGCGCGCGCGCGGCTGGACCCAGCCGGGCGGACGCCCCCACGCCGAAGCCAGCGCGCTTGCGGGCATCGCGCCCGAAATCGTGCAGGCAGCCTCGCTCTATGTAACGCTTGAACCCTGTGCCCACGCCTCCGCGCGCGGCCCCGCCTGCGCTGATCTGATCGTCGCAGCACGGCCAGCCCGGGTGGTGATCGGCCAGCACGATCCCGATCCGCGCACCGCGGGCAAGGGTATCGCCCGGATCGAGGCGGCCGGCATTCCGGTGCGGCTGCTGGATGATCCGGCAGCGGCGGCAAGCTTGGCCGGGTTCCTGACCCGCCAGCGCCATGGGCGGCCCCACGTGACGCTCAAACTCGCGATGTCGCTCGATGGTTGCATCGCGCTCGCTGACGGGACGAGCCAGTGGATCACCGGCGAAGCCGCCCGCGCGCATGTCCACGCCCAGCGCGCCCGCCATGATGCCATTCTGGTGGGTGGTGGGACATGGCGCGCCGATCAGCCACGGCTCGATGTGCGCTTGCCCGGGCTGGAAGGCCGCTCTCCGGCCCGCGTGGTGTTGACGCGCGGCGCAGCGCCTGCGGGCGTGACTGCGATTGCCGCACCGCAGGATATCGCGACGCTTGAGGACGTGCTCTATCTCTATGTCGAAGGCGGCGCGGCGACAGCCGCGGCCTTTCTCGCGGCTGATCTGGTTGATGTGCTGCACCTCTACCGCGCGCCCATCGTGATCGGCGACGGGCTGCGCGCCATCGGCCCGCTCGGCCTTGGCGATCTTGCATCCGCGCATGGCCGCTGGCGGCGCGCGCAATGCACCCAGCTTGGCAGCGACACCTTCGAAGCCTATGTCCGCACCCGCGATTGAAAGAGGATTACCGCTTCCATGTTCACCGGCATTGTCACCGCCATCGGCACCATTCTTTCCGCCGAACAGCGCGGCGATTTGCGCGCCCGCATTGCCGCGCCGCTTGATCCGGCGCGGATCGATATCGGCGCATCGATTGCCTGTTCGGGCGTGTGCCTGACCGTGGTGGATCGCGGCGGCACGGCTGGCGATGCGTGGTTCGATGTTGATGTCTCGGGCGAAACAGTCAGCCGCACGGTTGCCGGAATGTGGGAAGCGGGCCGCCGCCTCAATCTCGAACCCAGCCTCAGGATGGGCGATGAATTGGGCGGGCATATTGTCACCGGCCATGTTGATTCGATCGGCGAGGTGGTAAAAGTCGCGCAGGTGGGTGGCAGCTGGCAGATCGCGGTGCGCGCGCGGGCCGAGATGGCGCCGTTCATTGCCGAAAAGGGCTCGATCACGGTTGATGGCGTGTCGCTCACCGTCAATGATGTGCGCGATCGCAGCGATGGCACCTGCGATTTCCTGCTCAACATCATCCCGCACACCGCCAGCGTCACCACGCTGGGCGATCTGGCCGAAGGCGATACCGTCAATCTCGAGATTGATGTGCTGGCGCGCTATCTCAAGCGGATGCAGGGCCTCGCCGCGGCAGGGTAAGCTCAGGCGAGCGGGCCGTTCGCAAAATCTGCGCGCGTGATGACATAGGTGACATGGCGGACGATCCTGCCCGCCATCAGCCTTTCATCGACGCGCCCGCTCAGCCGACCGCCGATCTTTTCCATCGCCCGGCGTGATCGGTGGTTCGCCTCGCCGACCACAAAGCGGCATTCCGCTACACTGGCGAGCGCGTGGGCGAGCATCAGCCGTTTGAGCTCGCGGTTGGTGCCATCGCCCCAATGCGCGCGGGCGAGGAACGTCCAGCCGATCTCGACCGAGCCGCCATCCGTTTCCGTCAGCCCCTGATAGCGCGACGAGCCGATGATCGCGCCGCTGGCCTTGTCGATGATCGCAAGCGCACCGCCCTGTGCCAGTGCATCATCGAAGAACGCGCGGAAGACTTCTTCGCGCCAGCGATCATGTGCGGGATGCTGCTGCCAGATCAGCGGATCGGCAGCAACCGCGAACAGCGCGTCCCAATCCTCGTCATGCAGCGGCCGCAGCAGCAGCCGCTCGCCTTCCAATGTGGGCTGCCGATCGAGCAAGCGCGCGGCCTCAGCCGGTCACCTCGGCCAGCGCCGCGACGAACTTGGGCAGGTTTGCCATCGTCAGCCCGGCGATATTGATGCGCCCCGAGGCGGCCATGTAGATGCCGTGCTCCTCGCGCAGCCGCACGACTTCCTCCTTGCTCACCGGGACAACCGAGAACAGCCCGTTCTGGGTGCCCAGCGGGGTCAGATCAATCCGGCCAGCCGTGCCTGCCGTGGCCAGTGCGGCGCGCACCTGCCGCATCCTGCCGCGCATTTCGTCAAGCTCGGTGAGCCAGACCTTTGTCAGATCAGGGTCGCGCAGGATCAAGCGCACCGCGGCGGCGCCGTGATCGGGCGGCATCGACCAGCTCGCGCGGGCGAGCGCATTGGCATTGCTGGTGATCGCATCGAGCCCGGCCGGGGTTTCGGCGAGCATGTAGAGCGCGCCGACGCGATCGCGGTACATCCCGAAATTCTTGTCGCAGGAATAGGCGATCAGCGCTTCGCGCATTTTGGCGAGCACAAGGCGCATCCCTGCGGCATCTTCCTCCAGCCCTGCCCCGAGCCCCTGATAGGCGGAGTCAATGATCGGGAAGACGCCCGTTTCGGCAATCGCCTCGGCAATCGCGGCCCATTGATCGAGGGTGTAATCCACGCCGGTCGGGTTGTGGCAGCAGCCGTGGAGCAGGATCGCTTCATCCGGCCCGGCGCTGCGGATCGCGGTGAGCGCTGCATCAAGATTGGCGCTGCCATCGGGATTGGCGTGATCAAACGTCGCCACCTCAAGGCTGATATCGGCCATGATCTGGGCATGGTTGGGCCAGCTTGGCACGCCCATGTGGATACGGCGGACCCCGGCCTTCTGGGCCAGCGCCACGGCAAGGCGCACCGCCCCGGTGCCGCCCGGGGTCTGCATCCCGGCAAGCCGCCCGCCCATCGTGGCATCCGCGCCGAAGATATAGGGCATCAGCGCGTTGACGAAGCCGATATCGCCTTCGGGGCCGAGATAGCTCTTGGAATCCTGCTCATCCACCAGCCGCTGTTCCGCAGCCTTGATCGCGCGGAACACCGGCGTTGCGCCCTCTTCGGTGCGATAGACCCCGACGCCGAGATCGATCTTGTCCTCGCGCGGATCGGCAGCGTGGAGACGGATAAGGGCGAGCAGCGCGTCAGGCGCTTGGGGGCTGAGTCGGTCAAGCATGGTGCCACGGCGCATGGCGCCATGCGCGCGCCTATGCAACCGGGTTTTCGCCGGAAAATCCCCTAGAACGGCACCCAGCGCTGCTTTTCGGAAAAGCGCATGTAACCCGCATTGACCCCGAGCCGCAGACCCGCGCCAACCCGGATCGGGATCAACACCACATCGCCCTTGCGCAGATAGCTCGCGTGGAACCCGCCGATGAAATAGGCCTGCCCTTCACCCGCCGGGAAGCGCGCAAACAGATCCTGGCTATCATAAAGGTTGTAGACGAGCACAAAGGTGTTGGCGGCATTGGCACCTGCATCAAAACCGATCGAAGGCCCGGTCCAGTACACTGGCCGCGCGCCTTCGATCTTGTGATGCAAGGTGCCCGAGCCATAGCGCGCGCCGACAATCAGCGCGCCGCCCGCCTCGCGCCCGACAATATAGGCATTGGGGCGGCCTTGCTTGGCGAGCAGATCCTCGATCAGCTTGGCGAGCCCTTCGGCACCTTTGCCGAACAGGCCTTCGGCAGCGCCGATGAGATCATCTTGCCCATAGGTAGCAGAGCCGGTATCGGCAGGAGCGGGTGTCGCCGCGGTTGCGGGCGGCTGCGCGGATGGATCGGGTGCAGGGGCGATGTCGCTGCCCGCCGCTGCGCCAACGGGCGCGTCCTCAGCCACGGCGCCGGGTGCGGGGAGCGGGGATTGGGAGTCCTGCGGGGCTGTCAGATCGCCATCGATCCCGCCGCTTGCGGGCGCATCGCGATAGGCCTCATCGGGATCAAACCGCTCGACGCTCTGGGCGTGGGCTGCCACCGGCATGGCCGCGGCCGCGAGCGCCACCGCGGTCAGCGCCAGCCGGGCTGCCAGCCCGCGGAGCGAGAAGAGAGGATGGGCAAGATCGTTCATGGGTCAGCCTTTCACGCCGTCTTTGGGCAAAGACCGGCAGCCTCGAGAAGAATCCTGCCGGCACGGGCCTGCAAGCTTCCGGCGACGAGGCGAATCAAAATTGCGCCGGAATGATGGCTGTGCGGCAGGCGAGATGAACCTGCGGCGAATTGGCCGCGCTGAGTGGGGCTTGCCTGCGGTATCGGTAGCGCCGGGCGCGCGACGAGGGCGAAATTCTTGCCATGCCACCTTGCCGAGCCTTCTGCTGATGCTTATAGCGCCCGCTTCGCGCGAGCATTGCGCCGCGGAGACGTGGGTGAGTGGCTGAAACCAGTTCCCTGCTAAGGAACCGTACTCTATCAGGGTACCGAGGGTTCGAATCCCTCCGTCTCCGCCATATTCAACGCATTTAGGCTTCCCGGCGGCCGGGGCTGCTCACATCCTGGCCTGTTGATCGGCGCTGCGATGCGTGCCTGTTCAAATCCTCGAGACTGCGGTGCCTTGACGCAGAGGGCTGCCCGGGGTGCGGATGCGCCTTTACTAGACAGCCATCCTGCGCTGCCTGCGCGAAATCATAGTTAAGACTTGGCAGTCGTGCTCGGTTCGCCGAACTTCAGGCAAAATCAGCGCGCAAGTTGCTGTTTCCCAGGATAGCAAGAATGATGGCGCCATGGATTTGTTAACCATTCTGTGGGAGAACTTGGCGAGGTGACTACAGGGGGTTCAAGGATGGAGCTGGCCAAAGACAATCAATGCGCTTTCGCCGAAGGCTCCGCTTGCCCCGGTCAATCAGCCGCTCATACCGCCCCCGATGTTACGATCGTGATGCCGTGCCTTAACGAAATCCAGAGCTTGCCGCATTGTATCGCCAACGCACTCGACGCCCTGGCGCGGCTCCGCACCGAGCTGGGCATGACGGGCGAGATCGTGATCGCCGACAATGGGTCGACAGATGGCAGCCAGTCGCTTGCGCGCGAGCTTGGCGCGCGGGTCGTGCCGATTGCAGAGCGCGGTTATGGCGCGGCGCTGATTGGCGGCTGCCGGGCCGCCGCCGGACGCTACATCATCATGGGCGACTGCGACGGCAGTTACAATTTCGTCGAGGGCGTGGCGATGGTGGCCAAGCTCGACACGGGCTATGAGGTATGCATGGGCAACCGGTTCCGTGGCGGAATTGCCCCCGGGGCGATGCCCTGGAAAAACCGCTATATCGGCAATCCCGGCCTTACCGGTGTGCTCAACCTGTTTTTCCGCACGGGAATAGGCGATGCCCATTGCGGGCTGCGCGCGATCCGCAAGGATGCCTTCGAGCGGCTCGGCCTGTCCGGCAGCGGCATGGAATTCGCCA
>Ga0308017_1000277_pt1 | contig 16759 bp, 12 predicted proteins | sample Neamet280_FD_203145 | JGI IMG/M metagenome (GOLD analysis project Ga0308017, IMG submission 203145) | Marine microbial communities from water near the shore, Antarctic Ocean - #280 | ecosystem: Environmental > Aquatic > Marine > Unclassified | place: Southern Ocean | collected 2014-10-01
CCATCTGGGATACCCTCGCCACAAGGGCCACAGGCTCCGTCACAAGTCGTTCCGTCTCCGTTTACTACATCGCAGCAGTCAAGACACGTTGTATTGTCTCCGCCACATACGCCACACTCATCGAGTTGGTTCCCATCGCAATCACAAGGCCCCTCGATTTCCACAAAATCTAGAGTATTAGAACATCCGTTGTAGTCTGTAACAGTAACCTGATATGTGCCGGCGCAAAGATCATCTCTATCTTCTGCCGTTGACCCATCTGACCACAAGTATGTATACGGAGTTTCTCCATTAGAAGCTGTTATATCGGCGGCTCCATCGCAGTTTGTTGAAAAAGGAAGACATTCATTGCCATTGATATCTGTGTAGCCAATAATGGTAAAGGGTCCAAATGACACGCCTAGCACATCAAAAGCACATGAATGAGCAACAACGCCAAAAGACTCCCAATGACCATCGTTCGTCCAAAGTTCTGGATCATTATGCTGGTGGTACTGATCTGGATGATTAGGGCTGTCTACTATAAAGCTGTAAACAACATTATTCTGCAAACTTGACCAATTACCATATTCGTTGTCGTGTTCCTCATCATAAGCACCTCCTTCTATACCTGGAGTCCCAGTATATTCGAAGAAGAACTCTTGAATATATCCGTTGCAGTTGCAGTTATTTTCTGCTGTTTGCTCATCACACACCGTATTGGCATCTGTGGTTACCTCAATCTCTATGGTTGCGGGCGTATCAACAATGGTAAAAACAAACACACTTGAGTCATCGATGTCGTTCGCAGATACAGTCACTGAATAGGTGCCTGCGCAAAGATCATCTCTATGGTTAGCTGTTGAGCCGTCTTCCCATAAGAATGAGTAATCGCTTAAACTAAAACCATTAGAATCATTAATATAGAACACTGCTGTTCCATTGCATGAACTGGAACTGTTATCTGCTCCACACCATCCGTCATTTGCCGTTGCAAGTCCTTCGATAATAAAGACGATGTCAGAATCATTTTCATTAGGATTTGGCACAAAGGTGCCATCGGTGCTGATTCCGTAGCCCACATTTGTGGGGTCTGAACACGAAGTGTGGACGGAGAACCAAGCGCCATTAATTGCCATATATGAGTTGGTGCCAAAACGATCATCTGCCTCAATTAAGAATACATCATTCAATGAATGGGTCGCCGTGTAGGAGGTGTTTGAATAGCCGTCAGTAGAAAATTCAATAGAAGCGGGGCTTGTCGGACCAACATAGCGTAAAACCAAACCGCTAATGTGGTCATGATCACCATGATCTTGACAACAATCATCATAGTCCCCTGTATCTGGAGGAGGTCCACCACAAGTCGAATTCGGCGCTGTACTTATCTCGACGTTGTCGTCAACTCCGGTGTTCGACCCGTCATTTTGAGCATTTGCGGTCAGAGTGAAAAAGAGAGAGGCTATAAAAAGCGAGCCCATAAATTTATTAAATGTATTCATATAAATAATTTTGGTTAATGTTTAATTATATATTTTAAGAGCTCTTCGACTGAGTTCAGACTAATTATAATTAATAGTCCTCCAAATATATCATTTATAGGTGACGGTCGACAAAAAACATAAATTATTAATTATGTAAGTTATCAAACATTGTAAGCACGCTATTTATGTATATTAACTAAGTGGCATTCTGCGTTTTAAGTGTCAAATTAAAAATTGCTTAAAACCAAAAAATATCTTGTAAAAACAGTCGTTTTTCGTGTTTTATTTTAAACTTTTAGCAAACTTCTCCGAATGCAGAAAGAACGAGAAGTACGTCTGCGACATTCACTGCGCCATCCTCATTTACATCATTTGTGCAATCTGATAGACACCCAAACTCACTTAAAACGGCGAGAATATCGTTAACCGTGACAATTAAGTCACCATCTAGGTCTCCAATACATCCGTTAGAGGTCGTTTCTTCCATACACGGATTGAAAAGAGATGTCATCGTTGTCTGAAGCATTTCATTTACAACATCTACCGCTTGAGAAATACAAACCATTCCATTTGCCGATCCTATCCAATGCACACGAAGAAGTGGGTTGTAAACCGTGCTTTTAGGTATAGAGGTGCCGTCGTAACTTAAAGAAAGTACGTCTATTCCTCCAGGTACGTGAGCGGGAGTTCCTGTGTAAAGAAGAGGGTCGATCAAGCTTTCCGTTTGAGAGATTTGAATGCCATCGAACTCAAGATGATACGCGTAGATTCTATTGTCAGGATTAAGAACGTGAACGTCAAAATATTGTAAGTCCCAATCTACATTTGCAACGGTAAATTCAACATTGTCAAACGGGTTTTCAACAGCCACAGATGGGAAGTCACAGTGAGAGTGTACGCCCGAACTGTCGGGATGAGCGTGTGCGGAATTCCAGTACTGACAATCCGCTATAGTGGCCGCATCAACAAGGTTGATTAAGCCATCAATATTAATGTCATTGCAAGCGGTCAATGGGATATCTGATCCCAAAACACCTTCTGTATACAATTGAGCATCTGTTAAGTCTTGGTCAAAATCTGCGTCGATGTCACCCATTAAGGTTGCACCTCCACAATCACCAGCACAATCAAATATGGTCGTGCCATAAGGCTCCCCTGAACAATCTGTGAAAACGGGGCAATCTGTGATAATCGCTACTTCATAGCCAACACTTCGGTCAATTTCAATGCAAACAACACCCCAATTGTTGTCGGTGTTTGTTTCGTAATGGCCCAAAGCATCTGGTGCATAATCCCAGTTTACACGTACGACTAGTCGGTACTGGCCATCTGGCACATCTGTAACGTCAATCCATTGGCAACTGAGTCCGCTAGAATAAATATCTCCGCAACCAGCGGAAATGCCCATCGTTGAGCATCCGTAAGTAGCCGTCCCTCCATCGCTACACTCTAAGTCCATCACGCAAAACCCATTTTTAAATCCCACAGGAATGAAACCGCCATCCATGTCAAATAAATCATACTTGGCATATCCATCATAATGCCAGTGGTTGTGACAAGCGCCCCACTCAAATTGTGTAGACGACTCGCCAGTTTGGCCTATATAGTAATCAAGGTCCCCTACATTCTTAATATGTGTTGTGAATCGAATGATTTGCCTTTCCCCAAAGCCATTTAAGCACCCCTCTTCAATATAACAGTCCGTTTCATTAACCTGCATTGTCGTTGCATATAGAGAGCTCGTAATCGCATCGGTGAGAATTAAAAGATCTGGCCCGTTACACAATGGGTCTCCTTCAAAAATACATGTCCCATTGTCAATTTCAGCGGATGGGTTGTAATTACATGCTGACGCGTCCATGCATCCTTCGGGTGGGCCTATAAATGAAAAAGCCCAGTCAAAAGCTCCGCAGCTCGCATCCAAAGATGCCCAACGTATCCACATCTGTTCCCCTCCTACTAGCAAAGCCGAAATGTTCGCCTCATCTCCACACCCCCCTTCCATATCGTCGTAATAAATGGTTCCCTCATTGGTGTCGCCAAAGTTGTTCATATTACAATAGTCATATATGTAGAGTGTTGTATTACAGGCAGCTCCACAAGAGCTAAATTCATACATCCCGTTAGCAGGTGGAACGAATGTGTACCAAAAATTATCTGACGCCTGAGTTACCGTTCCATAATCTGCATCTGTCAAAACCACCGCATCATTGCAAGTCGTCCCTGGAGCGCAGTCAAACATGACGACGTCCTGATAGTCAAAATCTCCACCCGTTGCGACTTCAACTCCGTCAATGAGGAGCGTAAAATCTCCATTGCCATAGCCACAACAGATTCCATCTCCATAACTGTCGTCTATTACAAACTGTAAACAAGAAGGGTCTCCTGTATTGGGGATACATGTTGACGCCGTGTAGGTCGTGTTCTGTCCGGAATAGGGACCTCCTGTTAACAGTGCGCCACTTGCGTCGGACAACGTCCAAGTTGTTTCCGCAGGATAATTGTCCGTAAGAATTTGGACGACAACTGCAGACTCACCATCAACACACTGGCCTAAGACAACGTATGTAGGGGCAAGAAAAAGCACGATAATAAGGGCTAAGAAATATTGTTTCATGGTTATAAAATATCAGGGATTCCGATTTAGTCAATTAAATAACGCATGAAAATTAACTTTGGTTGCCTCGTGAGGACTTTAGCCACAAAACTGACCGAAAGCACCGAGTATCAATAAGAGGTCTGTGACTGTTACCGCACCGTCTGAATCAACATCTTCTGGACAGAGTGAGGCATAGATGCAATTGTCTGAGTCGACATTGGCCCATGCGATATAGTTGATGGCGGCGGAATCAAGGCATCCTGAAAAAAGGCAAGTACCATCATCCAAATTTGCTGCGGCATCATAGTTCGAGGCCCCTGGATATGTACACCCGTCACCCGCGGCTTGCGGCACGTAATCTAGATTCCGAAATTCTTTAATCTCATTTGGTCCACTTCCGGGATAGCTCCCACCATTTAGGGCCATATATACTGAGCCCGTAACAGGGTTCACACAAACATCTCTAATGCGTTGATTAAAGGACGCAAAATATTGGTTCTCCGAAAGAACAGCGGTCCCGTTCGAATTTAAATGCATCACGCTAAGTCTTTCGTATTGACCTCCCAATCCCCCCAAAACGGAGAGGAGTATGCTGTTCTGCCACTCGGGAATCGCGGGGTGATCGTAATATTCCATTCCGTTTACAGCCACACATGGTGACCAAGCATAAATCGGTTCAGCAACATTGTTTGAATTACAATATGTGTTTTCACTCGATGTATTACAATAACCTTCGACGTTAGGCCATCCGAAATTGCGATTTGATTGAATCATATTTAATTCATCATTTGTGCTTTGGCCATGCTCCGAGCTATAGACGATTCCGCCAGGTCCCGCACAAAGCCCTTGTGGGTTTCTGTGTCCGTAACTGTAAACATAGCTGCCTGGAATGGGGTTGTCTGAAGGCACTGAACCATCCAGGTTTATTCTCAATACTTTTCCGTTTAAAGAATTCATGTTCTGAGAAGACGCCCCACCATCTCCTGTATCGCCTGTGGTCATAAGCAGCGTGTTGTCCGGAAGGACTAACAATCGACTGCCGTTATGTATGCCTCCTGCTTGTAAACTCAACAACTGCTGTTCGTTCACCAATGCGCTTCCGTTCCAATCAAACGAACTTAAGTACTCCGTTCCGTTCCAACTAGATCCCGAACAGTAAACGACATAAACCTTAGGTGTGTTCGCCCAATCTGGATCCATTGCCATGCCTAGCATTCCGGGCTCGCCTGATCCGCCATTCATGACTGATTTTGACAGAACGACTGATGAAGCGCCCGTTTCAGGATTGATTCGCGTCACCGTTCCTTGTCTGCTCGTCACCCAAACGTGATCGTCTGGGCCCCAAAGCACTTCCCATGGGAGATTAATCCCTGAAATCAATGTTGATTCAGTGAGGGTTGTGGAGCCTACTTGATAAGTGGTTTGGCCGGCAAGGTTTCCGAGCATCATTAAGCCGAAAAATAAGCAAAGGGGTCTGATAATAAACGTCATGTGTTCTATAGAAATTGGCACCATTTGATAACACTAATATACTCCTAATTTTCATATTCGACTGATACACAAGCAACCAAACCCGACAAGTCGCGTCTTTGTATTGTGGACGATGTCGGAGTTAAAGTGTTAGAAAGCAATGCTTCATGACATCACAGCATTCGATTTCTCCTAATTGAATAAATACAATTTTTGTTTTTGTCAACCAAATCTTATCCTTATGAAAAAGCTAACTAAAAACCTTTTCTCAGCCTTCGTTTTTCTTTGTGGAGCTACTTCACTACAAGCGCAATGTGACCACATCTTTACCCACGATGCTGTTGCTCCGGCTGACACACCACTCTCTATTGGATCTGTCTATACAGAAGACGGAATCACTATGACCACCACGGATTTTAACGATTCGTTTGGTCTCACTTACAATTTAGCGATGGCAAAAACCGTCATGCCTTCTGATGTCTTTGGTTCTGGCTTGTCCATGGTTCTTTCAAACGCCGCAGCGACATACAACGTTTCTGCGCATTCATGTGCAAACGTCGTGACGATAGCGTACTTTGATGGTGCAGGGATCGAAAACCTTGAGGTCAATGGTGCAGGGCTGTTCATTGATGAATTCGAGTTTATGCCCAACAACATCGCTCCAGGAGTGACCATGACGGTCACGGAAACGCTTCATTCGTCTGGCGCTTTCTTCCTCGGAACCATTGAGCTGCAGGGGGTCATTAACAAAATTACCATCGGCGGACAGCAATTTGAAGTTGATGACATCCATGTAACGAATGCCAATGTGCCTTCGGCTGGGTGTTTCGGGTCTTGTGATTTGCTCTTTGATTTTGAATCCCTCTCTTTGGGAGACCGTTGGGGAGATCTTGTTGCGTCCCCAACCGATCATCCCGTTCCGCCCGGAGGAACTATTTTATCCAGTGGCAGCGTAGGTTTATATATCGATGAGCTCCATACCTTAAGTGGATTTGTTGGGTTCAACTATTTAATGGCTGACAACTCCATTTCCACTTATACAGGCAGTGGCACGCTGCTCATGACAAACAATGCAACGGCAGGATTTGATCTTTCAGCCCTCGATGTGGACACGCTATGTTTCGATTTTGTCGATATGGGAGGTTCTGAAGAATTAACCATCAACGGCGCACAGTTTTTGACCCCTAGTGGTTATGGTGAATTGGTGACTGCCCCTGCAACACTTGGAGGAGTGAGCGTTTCAGTAACAGGGTCTTCATTGGGATTTGGGTTCGTAGGAAGTGTCGTTTTAGTTGGCGATGTCACAGACCTAAAGATTGGTGGGCAAGAGTTTTGGATCGACAATGTCTGTATTGTTACAAGTGAAAGCGCGTCTAGCGCTAGTGCTGTCGGAGTTGCATCTGCAGTTTATTGTGGGATGGAGTGTGATTATGGTGTCGATAATGGTTCTCAAGCCTTTGGCAATAAGTGGGGTGACGTGATCCCCGGACCGCAATCATTGCAAGCAAATCCTGGTGATTTTATCTTTAGTGAGGGTGGCATTGATGTGTATATCGATGAGCTCAATGGGTTCTTATACCCTGTGGCTTATGACAGGATTGTCATCGTTCATTCCCCTCTCCCATCTTTCGGAGTCGATCAGGTGATGAACACAAAAAACACAACGGCTCTGTTTGATTTGAGTGGAATTGTAACAGATTCTCTATGTCTTGAGTGGTTAGATCTTGGGGGCTACGAGGTGCTTGAAATTAATGGTTCGCTCGTGAGTTCACCTAATGGATATGGTCAACTTCTTGGGTTGCCAACATCGATCGGCGGAACAAGCGTTCAAATAACCGGGAATCCAGTGATAACTGTTGTTGGCGGGGTTCCTACTGTAACGGGGTATCAAGGCAAACTCGTCATTGTTGGAAAGGTTAATTCACTTCGTATTGGAGGGCAAGAATTTTGGATTGACAATCTATGTATAAGCGAAGCACCACCTGTTTCTGCAGCTTGTGTTGCTGATTTAGACGAAGACGGACTTGTAGGTGTCGCTGATCTCCTTATTGTACTCGGTGTGTTTGGAATGCCGTGCCAATAGGTAAATTCAGCGTTCGCCTTTACTAACAAGGTCGGTATTAAGAACAAGTCCCGTGCTGTGATGAAAATCCGGCACGGGACTTGCATCTTTGTAACATATTCTAACAAAGCTCCATTTAATGAATCTCACTTCAAAACAATCCCTCATTGCAATCGTCGTATTGGCTGTTATATGCATCTTTCTTGGGGCGCAGCTATTTCTCGGAAGTAAAAACTACGATGAACTCACAAATGAATATGGCCAGTTAGAAATTGACAAAGAGCAGGTCGTTTTCGATTTGGAAAAAATGCGCTTCTCATACGACACCCTACAAACAGAGAACAGCATGATCATTGCAGAAATTGCTGCACAAAGAGACCGCGTAGATGGACTACTTACAAAGGTAAAAAATGGAAATTGGGCGCTTGGGCGCGCAAAAAAAGAAGCCGAAACTTTAAGGACAATTATGAAGGGTTATATCGCCACTATTGATTCCGTTAACCAGTTAAATAATGCGCTCACGGTCGAAAACAGCGCTATGAGGGACAGGGTTGAAGAGGTGCAGGATAGAAACTCACTGCTTGAAGAACGTCAAGAAAACATGTCCGAGATTATTGAAGTTGGTAGGGTCCTTCAGTGTGTCGACATTGACGCAATGGGGGTTCGAATTCTTTCTTCGGGGAGACAGCGCGAAACCTCAAGGGCTGACCGAACGGACATGATTAAGGTTTGTTTTACGCTTTTAGAAAACAGAATATCAGAGCCTGGAAGCAAACTCTTACACCTAAGAATAACGGGGCCAAATGAACAGGTATTGATTTCGGGAGATGAGGACGGATACAGTGCGTCGAGAACCATAGACTACGCAAATGAACGTCTCAACGCTTGTGTATTCTATACAAATGAGGGAGAGGGTTCCGGATTAGAGCCCGGAACATATCTTGTTGAGATCCTAGAAGGTGAGGTTGTCATCGGCAGTGTCACTACAGATATGAGATAAAAACTATCCGCCCTCACTTATGAATCACAAGAAAACCCCGCTTGATTTTGGTTGACTTTCGGTCAATGAAAATGACATCAACAGAAACTGGGAGAAGGGGGGAATTGTTTGCTGAAAAATATCTCAAATCCATTGGATTTAAGATCATCGAAAAAAACTGGAGGTGGCGGAAATGCGAAATCGACCTCATTGCGATTCACAACGGGACGGTGGTTTTTCTAGAAGTGAAAACAAGAGGAAGCAAAGCGCTTGATGAGGGCGTCGAGATAAAACAAGGGCAGAGACAACGAATTGTCGTGGCTGCAAGCGCATACCTTGCAATGAGGGTGACGGGGAATATGGAGTGTCGGTTTGACCTTGTTCGGGTGCGGCTGTCAAAAGGAGATTGGAGGTTAGACCATATACAAGATGTATTTGAAGGAGCTTCTATATAGAGTGATGTATCTTTGTTGACTAAATATTTTCTGTGATATGAAAAAGCAAACCGGTTCAGGCCGCCGAGGAGGCGCCCGAAGAACCAAACCCGAATCTAAAGCGTTTCTACCTAAACGCAAATTATCCCAAACCAGTTCTAAAAGCACCGAGACTGACGGAGAGGCCGGAGAGAAAGTTGGCGCGAAGAAGGGAGGGAAAGCCGGCGCGAAAGTTGGCGCGAAGAAGGGGGGGAAGTTTAGCGCCAAGGGGAAACCTAAGGTTTCAAAAACCCGAACAGGCGGATATAAGTCCGAAGGTCGAAGACGTAGGCCTGAAACAAAACAAAAGCCACTTCCAGATTCCAATGCTCCGATGCGGCTCAATCGTTTTGTCGCTCAAGCAGGAATTTGCTCAAGACGTGATGCCGATGTATTAATCGCTGCAGGAGTCGTGAGTGTAAATGGAGAGATTGTCTCTGAGATGGGTTTCCGTGTTTTGCTTACTGACAAAGTACAGGTCGAAGGAGAGACAATTAAAGCAGAAGCAAAGCAATATATTCTTCTTAATAAACCTAAAAACTTCTTAGCTACTGATGACGATCCACAGGGTCGAAGGACTGTTATGCAGCTTATCAAGGGCGCCTGCAAGGAGCGCGTAGTGCCAATAGGGCGATTAGATCGAGATACGACAGGTTTGTTGTTGTTCACGAATGATGGGGAAATGGCCAAACGCCTTACGCACCCAAAAGTGGGTGTGCGAAATTTATATCACGCCACTTTTAAAGAGAAGGTCAGTAAAGTAGATTTGGAGAAAATGCTTGAGGGGTTTGAATTAGACGGCAAGTTTGTGAAGTTTGACAAGGCGAGTTTCGTGAAAGAAGATCCACGTGAAATAGGCGTAGAAATTCATTCGGGAAGGAATAGAATCGTGCGACGAATATTCGAACATTTCGGGTATAAGGTTACAAAATTAGATCGGGTAATCTTTGCTTGCCTCACAAAGAAGGATATTCCAAGAGGACATTGGAGACATCTTAAAGAAGAAGATCTAAACATCCTAAGAATGACCACTTAAGCAATAAATGAGTGACAGTTTAGTCATAATACCCACTTACAACGAAAAGGAAAACGTTGTGAAGATGATTGAAACCGTTGTGGGTTTAGATCAGGAGTTTGACGTGCTTATTGTTGATGACGGTAGCCCTGATGGTACAGCTGATCTTGTTAAGGCACAAATGAAAAAGTACGCAAGTCGTGTCTTTTTATTGGAGAGGGAGGGGAAACAAGGCCTAGGGACAGCTTATATCGCGGGGTTTAAGTGGGCACTTGAAAGAGATTTTAACTACATCTTTGAGATGGATTGTGATTTCTCACACACACCTAAAGATCTCATTCGCTTAAAAAAATCATGTGTTGAAAATGGGGCTGGAGTAGCCGTTGGGTCTAGATATGTTCAGGGAGGAGGTGTGGTAAACTGGCCTCTGAAAAGAAGGGTCATGAGTCGGGGAGCATCCTTATACGTAAACTTGATTTTGTGGCTGGGAGTTCGTGACAGCACCGCCGGATTTGTGGGCTATCGCAGAGAGGTTCTGGAGGCAATTGAACTCGATTCGGTTGAATTTATAGGGTATGCATTCCAAATCGAAATGAAGTTGCGCGCGAAGAGAAGGGGTTTTAAAATAGTCGAAATTCCAATCTCATTTAGCGACCGAGAATTGGGTACTTCTAAAATGAGTATGGATATTTTTAATGAAGCGTTCTGGGGCGTATTGAAAATGAGGGTAAATTTGCGACATGTCCGGAAGTAGAACTTTATTTAGCCAAGCCCACATTGTAAATGAAGGGCGGGTCTTTGTCGGGGACGTCCTTGTCGAAGGAGAAACAATCGCACACGTAAAAGAAGGGTCTTTAACATTAGAGGAGGTACGCGGAGCTGAGGTTGTGAACGCAAAAGGGTTTTGGCTCATGCCGGGATGTATTGATGACCAGGTACATTTTCGAGAACCTGGCCTCACCCACAAAGCAGAGATTGCGACTGAATCAGCGGCAGCGGCGGCGGGAGGTATAACATCATTTATGGAGATGCCAAACACCATTCCCCAGGCATTAACTCAAGAACTTCTGCAAGACAAGTATGAGCGGGCGGATGAAGTAAGTGCTGTGAACTACAGCTTCTTTATGGGGGCGAGCAATGGCAATATTGATGAGGTCCTGAAGACGGATCCAAAAAGGATTTGTGGCGTCAAGGTTTTTATGGGCTCATCTACGGGAGACATGCTGGTCGATGAGGAAAAGGTTTTGGAGGGGATATTTAAAGAAAGCCCCACTTTAGTCGCTACACATTGTGAAGATGAGTCAATCATTAGGGCAAATATTGCAACTGCAAAAGAGCGGTGGGGTGAGAATGTTCCCATTGATCAGCATCACTTAATTCGCAGTGCAGAGGCGTGCTATAAAAGCTCTTCAAAAGCCGCAGAACTTGCTTCAAAGCTGGGTACAAGACTACACATCCTTCATATTTCTACAGCAAAAGAGTTAAGTCTATTTGATGGCAATAAGGCGCTTTCAGAGAAACGAATTACCGCTGAGGCATGTATCCACCACCTTTGGTTTACGGATGCCGATTACAGCAATAAGGGGACGTATATCAAGTGGAATCCCGCAGTAAAAACCGAAAGAGATCGAACCGCAATACGAGCCGCACTGCTCGATGGGAGAATTGATGTTGTAGCGACTGATCACGCACCCCATACCGTTGAAGAGAAGAGTGGGAAATATTTTTCGGCGCCGTCAGGTGGTCCATTGGTGCAACACGGATTGCCCGCAATGCTTGACCTTGTGCATCAGGGGGTTATATCCGTTGAAAAGGTTGTTGAGCTGATGTCTCACAGAGTGGCTGAATGCTTTCAACTTGAAAATCGAGGATACATCCGAGCGGGGTATCAAGCTGATTTGGTTCTTGTTAATCCGGACGCCGCATGGACCGTTACGGGCGAAAACATTCTTTACAAATGTGGATGGTCTCCATTTACGGGACACGAATTTAAATCCCACGTCGTAGGCACATGGGTCAATGGAACGAGGGTGTGGAATGGCGTAAATATTCTAACGGAAAATGGAAATCATGCTGGGCAGCGTCTCGCGTTTAACAGATAGGATTTTTATACCTGCAATCTTCGTTTTATTTATAGGGGTAGGTTGCGCAGAAGATTCCCGGGATTTGGCAAATGTAAACCCGCCTGAAGGAGTTCTAGAAAGGGTTGAATTCGTTGAATTAATGGCGGATATCCAAATCCTTGAGGGGGCTGCAAAGATTCGGGTTTTCAGAAATGATGACGTAAAAAAGAGGTTGGGTGAGGCGTACTATGAAATCTTTGAGAAGCATGCAGTGAGCGCAGCTGAGTTTGAGAGGAGTCACACCTGGTGGTGGGAACATCCCGTAGCGATGAAGGAGGTTTTGTTAGAGATTACCGAGAAAATATCTCAGATAGAGCGTGTGCAAAAGGAATAGTTTGGGGAACTAAATGAAGGCCTCACAACACATACAAAACATCCTCGCTCGGCTACCTCATCAGCCTGGGGTATATAAACATTTTAATGATGCCGGTGCGGTGATCTATGTTGGGAAGGCGAAGGACCTGAAGAAGCGTGTGTCTAGTTACTTTAATAGAAAAACATACGACAACAGCAAGACCAGATTGCTCGTTCGGAAAATTCGAGATATTGAGTGGATTGTAGCTCCCACGGAGCAAGACGCGCTTCTTTTAGAAAACAATCTTATTAAGGAGTATCGCCCGATATACAATATCCTCCTTAAAGATGACAAAACCTTCCCGTTTATTGTTCTTAAAAAAGAACGGTTTCCAAGGGTTTTTTCAACGCGCGTCATGAGCATAAAGGGGGAGTATTTTGGCCCATTTACAAGTCTTAAAAGCATGAAGACTGTGCTCGATCTGTGCAAGAAATTATATCCCATCCGGTCGTGTTCGTTGAATTTAAGTGAGAAGAATATCCTTAACAAACAGTTCAGAGTATGCTTGGAGTATCACGTCGGAAATTGTTTGGGGCCTTGTGTGGGGAAACAATCGGAGGACGATTATAGCAAAAGCATAAAGTCAATTCAGCACGTTTTAAAAGGAAATTTGGGAGAGGTTAGAGATCATTTGAAAAAGGAGATGAATGAAGCGGTGGTGGGTTTGGCTTTTGAAAGGGCTGAGAGCTTTAATTCCAAATTGAAATCACTTGACAAGTATCAAGCAAAAAGTACTGTCGTACACCCTAAAATAGATGGTGTCGATGTGTTTACAATCGCAAGTGACAGCAGTGCTGGATATGTAAACTTTATGCTTATCGTTTCAGGTGCAATTGTGATGGGATCAACTTTTGAGGTGAAGAAAAGGTTGGATGAATCCGATACCGCGATTCTCGAAGCTGCAATTCCGCTTATTCGCGAAAAGTTTAACAGCCAAAGCAAAAAAATCTTTACACCGCTTAAGGTTGATCTCGAAATCTCCGGTGTCTCTATTTCCGTTCCCGCAAAAGGAGATAAAAAACGTCTCGTAGAAATGTCTGAAAAGAATGCCCGATTCTTTATGAAGGACAAACAGAAACATCAGGAGCAGATTGATCCAGAAGCGGCTACAAAACGCCTTATGGACACCATGCAGGCGGACCTAAGATTAACAGAGCACCCTGTTCATATTGAATGTTTCGACAACTCAAATTTGCAAGGAACAAGCCCTACATCTGCGTGCGTTGTGTTTCGAAATGGCAAACCCGCCAAGCGAGATTATCGAAATTTCAATATCCGTACCGTAGTAGGTCCTGACGATTTTGCCAGTATGCGGGAGGCGGTTTATCGCAGATATAAACGTCTGCTCGAAGAAAAGAAGGGGCTGCCGCAATTGCTTGTGATAGATGGCGGGAAGGGGCAGGTAAGTCACGCCATGGAGGCCGTTGAAGCGCTTGGATTGAGGGGTGTCATCACCGTCGTTGGAATAGCCAAGCGACTCGAAGAGCTTTTCTTTGCTGGAGATTCTGCACCCATTTATTTGGATAAGCGGTCGCCCACTTTAAGAGTCATTCAACAAATGAGAAACGAGGCACATCGGTTTTCTTTGGCGCATCACAGAAAAAGACGAAGCAAAGCGTCATTACATTCTGAATTGGATGAAATTAAGGGCGTAGGGCCAGCCACTAAAAAGAAGTTGATGTCGAGGTTCGGTTCAGTCACAAAAATCCGTGAAGCGAACTTAGAAGAGCTCCTTGAGGTGGCAAGTCGCGGAGTGGCAATGGCCATTCGAAAATATTTCGGTTAAAATTCGAACCTCTGACCGAGCTTGCCCCCCCCTATTTCGCGGTAGTCATTCACAATCTCTGAAATGATCTCCCCTGCAGGGCGAACTGATTTGAGAAGTGAAGCAATTTGACCTATCTCAAGTTCTCCATTTTCAATGTCACCCTCAAACATTCCCTTCTTTGCTTTACCACGCCCCATGATCTCTATGAGCCGCTCAGGGGTGGCGCCGTTTTGTTGCGCTTGTACAACCTCTTTAAAAAGGGCGTTGTGAAGCATACGCACAGGGGTAAGCTCCTTTAAGGTGAAAGTTGTCGACCCTTCTTTTGCTGAAAGGACCGCATCCTTAAAGGCTTGGTGAGCCGACGACTCCTCAGAGGCCACAAATCGAGACCCCAGTTGTGCACCTTCAGCACCGAGAACCATTGCGGCAAGAATCGATTTGCCATCGTGTAAACCGCCAGCTGCGATCACGGGGATGTGACAGACTTGAGATACCGCAGGGATCAGACACATTGTCGTCGTTTCTTCTCTGCCATTATGGCCTCCTGCCTCAAATCCCTCAGCAACAACCGCATCTACACCAGCCAACTCAGATTTAATTGCAAACGCTGAGCTACTTACCACATGGACGACTTTAATGCCATGAGATTTTAAGTGTGAAGTCCAGGTTTTGGGGCTTCCTGCGCTTGTAAAAACAATGGGAACCTTCAGCGCAACAATCGTCTCCATGTGCTCCTCCACCGCTGGGTAAAGTAGTGGGATATTAACCGCAAAAGGCTGGGATGTCGCAGCTTGGCATTTTTTTATTTGGTCTTTTAAAACATCAGGGTACATGCTCCCCGCACCTATAATCCCCAAACCTCCAGCATTGCTTACTGCGCTAGCCAATTCCCATCCAGCACACCACACCATACCTCCTTGAATGATGGGGTATTTTATCCCGAAAAGAGTCGAAATACGATTTGAGTTGTTTTTTTGTGCGGACATGAGAGGAGGGTTAAATGCGATCTAAGCAGATGTGAAAATAGCGCTGTTTGCTTTTAGAATTTTAGGGTCAAATACCAGTTCTTGATAATGCGCGTTACACTTCGCTGACAAGCCTTTTAAATCAGTCTCTGTTACAAGTAGGATTTCCTTAAAAACCGCTTCCCAAAGCGCAGGCTCAAGTGGTGTGCAATAGCCCAAGCCCTTCTTTTGCAAATCTCTCCAAGGAGTCTTGTCACTAAGGAGTACAGGCCTGCCAAACCCCCAAGATTCGATGATTGCATGGCCGTAGTTTTCGTGCATGGTAGGCATTAAAAGGTAGTGCGCACTCTTAAATACCTCATGTAAGCCTTGGTGAGAAACGGTTCCTGAGTAGGAAATCTCCAAGTTGGTGTTGGATAAATGAAGGATTGAATTTAGATAATTTTCATCCTCGGAAGGGCCCACGATGTTGACACTTACCTTTCTGCCATTCAGATTAATTTTTGACAAAATCTCAACGGCAAACAGAAGGTTTTTAATTGGATGAACTCTTCCAAGACATAGCAAGTTGATGGATCCTGAAGGGTTTGTTGTGGGGAGGCTTTTAAGGGTGGGGTCCGAGAAATTTCTCGCCACAAAAACCTTTTTGCCGGGGATGTGCATTTTCACTTCACGTACTTCCTCTTCAGTACTTGCGTGAAATTCTACGCCACGAAAGAAATCTAAATTTCTAGCGAGGCTGAGAAAAACAAACTTCTTCAGAGGTTTGATTTCAAGCGCTCCCGCTCCCAACATTCCACGCGGGGCAAGCACTGTTTTTACGCCTTTCGCACGAGCTATTTGTAATGGCCTGAGCGTAAATGCGAGGCTGAACAGACTGTTCAAGTAGAGCACGTCGGGCTTGACTTCGTCAAACACATTCTTCCAGTTTGATTTCCTCCAGTTTAAGCGGTTTTCATATCTGACTTGAACCCCTGACACGCCTTCCAGGTGAGACCAAACTCCTTCAACCACTCCTTCCATCTTCTCTTCTTCTCCCAAGTCATAAACCCCAGCAAGCACAAAAAACTCCAGGTCAGGGTTCCCCCCATCCGACTTCATCGCGAGGATGAGATTATATACGCTTCTAATGGGGCCTCCAGCCTTAAACGCTGGGGGGAACCACTCCGTAGAAACGAGTATGCGGGTTTTAACTGAGTCCATGACGCTTGATATAGTATCCAAGAACCGACAAGCTCCATTTCCGACTCCATGTTGAAGAGGACAGAATCTTCTGTAACGCTCGCTCCTGGATTAGTTCGGATGATGCGAGGGCATCGATTCCCTCAGAATATATTTGGTCTAAAGGGCCCTTAAGCCAAGCATCCCAAGGAAGCACAAAACCTTGTTTCTCTCTCATTGAAATGTCCTCTGAAACAATGCCATCAAGCGCTTTTACGAGAAGAGATTTAGGGGGGTGAGATGAAGAACGTGGAGGTTTGAGGTTG
>Ga0308017_1000278_pt1 | contig 16705 bp, 9 predicted proteins | sample Neamet280_FD_203145 | JGI IMG/M metagenome (GOLD analysis project Ga0308017, IMG submission 203145) | Marine microbial communities from water near the shore, Antarctic Ocean - #280 | ecosystem: Environmental > Aquatic > Marine > Unclassified | place: Southern Ocean | collected 2014-10-01
GCCTAGTTTGGGATTACTTTCGATTAATGCAATGTGTGCTGCGAACTGGGTAATGGTCCCTGTTCAAGCAGAATACTATGCCTTAGAAGGTTTTAGCATGCTGATGAATTCGATCAAGATGATTCAGAGAAGAATTAACCGCCAATTGAAGATTTTTGGAGTGGTTATGACAATGGTTGATTCACGCTCTAAATTGAGTCGCCATGTTTGCGACCAAGTCAATACCAAAATGCCTAACAAACTATTCAATACCACTGTTAGAAGATTGGTAAAGGTCGCAGAAGCACCATGGAGTGGCGCACCTACTGTGATTCTCAATAAGCCAACAAACTCTGGCTCTGGAGCAGGTTCACTAGAATACTGGACTTTGGCTAAAGAGTTCCATCAAAGAACCTTAGAGATGAGAAGAGAGTTTGGAGTTAATGAAGTGCCAAGATTGCTATTAGATAGACAAAACCGTCAAAATCCTAACGCTCCGCCTAACTAAAAAGGTAGTATAATTGCTAATTATTGCTAAATTTGCTTCGCGTGGCTTAAGTATGCTATAGAACGCACAGCGTAACAGGGATGAGATATGACTGCAGAAGGAATGACATCGATTAGCGTAAGTTATGAAGTAAGAAGACAACTTAACACAATGCGCACCAGTAGTGGCCATAAAAGCGTAAACGACCTGCTAAACGACATGGTACGTGCTCATAAAATCGCAAAGATGCAAGGTGAGATTGACACTTTGCGCCAGCGAATGAAAGATATTGCAGATGTCCCGGTTGAGCAATTGGCTGACCGACTAAATCTAGCCCCATTCAAGGTGTGAAAATCATGATGGATTGGAGACCAAAAGGATTTGAATTCAAAGCGGCCAATTTAGTCCGTGCATTATTTGACACCAATACCGAGGAAGGAAAATTACTCGAAGCTGCTGCATGCGGCCATGTTGAAATATTCGTTGCACCAAACGCCTGGAATGGTGTTCTGTGGCTGATAATGAATACTCTAAAAGTGGACGGAAAGCCAGTTTATAGCGGTGAAGAACTCGGCGCATTAAAGCAATCATTACCAATTGTTTGGCTGTAATTCTTCATTTGATTAATTATTAGAATCTGATCTCACAATAGGACTTGAAGACTTCGCCATAGAAACATGTCAATTGGGCATCACTTAGCATTCTTTGCAAGCCATTCATGCCCGTACCATTGCCATTGTTCCGTCGTCCATCCGGCCGGTAGTCCACCTTCTGGTAGTGGTGCGGTCTGTGCTGGAGGTTGGCTAGATTCTGGTGCTGCTGCGGCTACTTCCTCAACAGGTACTTGTGCTTGTGGCATTCCTGCAATGTCCTCAATGGAACTTGAATCACCATATATTGTATCTGCATCTATTTGACCTGCATCCGACATGTCTTCCTCCATACCATCAGCCTCTAACCCTGATTTGTTTTCTAACGAGAAGTCGAGACTATCAATACTATCTTCCCATCCAGAATCAGCTTCTACGCCACCCATTGCTGAAGAACCGGCTGAACCTTGTAATGCTTCTAAACTAGCAGAGGATTCCTTTGGTACATATGGAACTCCATACATCTTTACTAAACCTGCAATCTTTCGCTTTCTAACTATCATTGCAATCACTAGTATCACGATTGTGAGTGAAATAAAGGCTATTCCGCCAACGGTAGCGACTTGAGCCAAAATACCTTCATCAATTTCACCTGGCTCGGATAAAGTTCCTGCGTTTTTACTTGCATTCCATGCGTAGAATGACATATCTGTTTCATTAACTTCTCTATCACGTGATAAGTATTTTTGATAATCGCCTGAACGCCATCCTTCACATTGGCTACTGAAATCATCATAATTCAGATTGCAATGGTCTTGCTCCGATTGTATCAATGGCTTATTGTCATCGTAATCTGAATTTGCACCAGCACCATCCCCGTCTGCGTCATAGTGCTCATTCGGGTCGGTTTCCATACCTTGGGATTCGGAGAAATCAACCCAGCCATCACCATCAAGGTCTTCACAGCCATACGCAGTAACTTCTGTGAAGCCAACAGCTGAACTTTCATTTAACAACCAAGATTTAACTGAAGTACCTGCTTGCCAAGGACAAGCATCAGGTTGTATTCCGTCTGCATTATCTCCATATCCATCTCCATCTCCATCAAGCCATTGACTACCTTGATTTGGCAAAGCATCTGCACCATTAGAAATACCCCAATCTGAGGCTGGGTTAGAATATCCATCTTGATCCGAATCCTCGCATCCAAATCGATCAATAGTTGAAAATCCATTTGTTTGAGGGCATCCATCGGGAGTTAATCCGGCTGGATTATCTCCATATCCATCCATATCGGTATCCGCCCATTGAGTTGGTTCATCTGGGTATTTGTCACCCGTTTGGCCATTTTCATTATCGCCGTAACCATCTCCATCACGGTCTTGCCATTGGTCGGGATTATTAGGAAATAAGTCGCCTTCAAATCCGGTAGGTGAATCGCCATGGCCATCGCCATCTGTATCGAGATACTGTGTACTATCTTGTGGGAATGCATCTGGAGCAAAACCCAGGGGGTTATCGCCATACCCATCGTTATCTGCATCATCCCACTGAGTTGATTCAGTAGGGAACTTATCCAAACTATCAGTTACTCCATCAGAATCCGAGTCAATGTCGAAAAGGTAAATTTTTGAACTCGTAGAAGTTGTGCTTGCTACATAAATTGCAGTTGTATAATATTGAAGTGAGCCGATTACATATCCAGTTGCAATATGTGTGTTTTGCTCGCTAAATGTTGTCACATCCACCATGCTCAGATGCCCACTTTTTGAACCGATTGCATATGTTGAGTTATCATATTGCTGAATAGAAGATATTGCTTTTCCATGTGAAAGAGTTAATGACTCCATAGCCCAAGAAGTTGTGTTATATTTGAGCAATTTTCCATTTGCTGTTCCAACTATTAAATCACCATTTGAATCTTCAAATAATACTTTTATTATTGCATTTGAATCTGTCAAAGAATATAATGCCCCACCGCCATCATCGCTGACGTAGACCTTAGTATCATAACTTCCAGTGATGATTCTTCCATCATTCAAAACCTGAAATGCACTCAAACCGGCATTTATAGCGGTAGTATATACTCCAGTAGCACCTTCCGGACTATACTCTTCGGCACGGCGCCTTCCTGCATAATGGGCTAACCATAAATCGCCCTGGTCATCCCAATCCACCGAATCTACGGGCCATTCTAGAGATATATTTCTGTTGACCATTTGTAAATCTAGATGGATGATGGATACTCCATCATCATGAGCGACTGCTACTAATTGTTGTGCATCATCGAGCCTCGCTGAATTTGTTGAAACATTCAAATCAATGTTCCACTGTAATGCATGTTGGCCATTAGAAAAACTGCTAATACTGAGGTTTCCAGTATGATCGACCATCAAAATTGTGCCGTCATTCATCCTCTGCCAAAAAACCAATTCTTCATCGAATTCATCAGTAACTCCTGCTTCAATCAAATTACTTGTATCTGCAGAAATACTCGGCAAAAACCCTGAAAGAGGTAGCATCAGAAATGCTAGAATTAAACAAACGCCGCGCTTCATGTCTCACACCAACAAGTATTTGGATATGAAATAGACGGATAAAAGTGTAATTAATCGACTCTGCGAGCCAATAATGACCAATCAATTATCTTCATCTTCTTTAGATGGTTGCATCTTTCTTCTCTCAATTTTAAGAGGGGTCATTTTTTTGACTGGAGTCAATGTTTCCATTGAAGGTGATTCGCCCTTTCCAGAACTTGGAGGACTTCCTCTAGTTTTCTTAACCGGTTGTAATTGCTTTACCGGTTTTAATAATGCTGTTTTTTGCTGTTGTGGTACTGCAACCGAAAGTTTAGCTGTGATCGGATTAAGTAATGCCGTCTTTGGTTCATCTTCAAGTTCCCCAACTAGTTCTTCTGAGATTATTTCTGCCATCTCATCTTCAATGTCGATTTCTGCAATTGTCTCTTCTTCAACGACAATCTCTTCCACCTGCTCAATTGTGTCTACCGGAGTTGAAACAGGTTGAACAATAGTAGGCATTTGTTCAATTTGAGTTATCGGTTGAACTTGTGGTTGAATTGGCATTACTGGAGAGCGTACAACTTTCTGATGAATCGGTTCAGGCAATGCGGCTGCTGTAGCAGCGCTAGTTTGTGGATTAATCAGAGGTGATTTGACAGGTCTAGCCATTGAAAGTGCCGACGAAAGTGGTTTTGCACTTGTTGTTGGTGATCTCATTCCAGCCAAACCAATTCTTGGTTGATGTTGTTGTGCAGCAGCACCTAAAGTACCGCTCAACGACCTTCCACCTGGTTGCGCTCCTTGGCGTGCCCCCAATGCAAATGGATCCATGCCAGTTGCTTGCATTCCTTGGGTTCCTTGGCCAGAAATTGCTTGCATCCAAGTTTGGCGCTTGTCAACCTTATTGTCCTGGGTTTGTAATTCTTGGAATTCTTGTTCACGGCTTTGAAGGACAGATTGTTCGCTATCGATTTCACCTTGGATTTGATTGGTGACTGCATCGCGCATCTTCTCTTCTGCCATTTCCTTGAATGAATCCATCTTCTCACTTAAGCCACTTAAGCGGTCACGTATTTCTGCACGCTTGAGTCCAAGTTGTGCTTCAATTTCTGCCCTGATTGCAGCTTCTCTCTTTCTGACATCGATGAGAGCCTTGTTTCGCATAATCTCTTCACGCTTGTCAAGTTGCCTTTCAAGTTGAGTAGCGACTTCGTTTTCTTTGCGAACCTTGAAATCGTTGAGTCTCTCTTCCATATCAATTTCAAGTTCGAGAGAAGTCTCTTCCTTCAATAGGTCAAGATCGGTTTCAAAGGTCAAGCGTTCATTGCGCAACCCCGCATCGACTTCAGACATAATCGCCTTTCTCGCTGCTGATTCTCGTGATTGGAATTCGAGTTCAAGCCGTTCTGACCAATCAACCTTCTTGGCTTCGTATTGTGCTCCCAGTTGGTCGCGCAATTCAGATTCTCTATCATATCTAAAGCGGGCAAGACGATTTTGAATTTCTGCTTCTCTAGCACTGCGGTAATTGGTGAATTCCTCTTCCATTCTGAGGTCGAGTTCAGACTCAACCTCTGTCTTCAATGAATGGGAGATGTCATCAACTGCCTTTGAAAAGGTGATATCGTACTTTTCGCGAAGGCGTGATTTCCTTTCACTAAGTCTTTCGGAGTGACGCTCTTCTAATTGGCGGGCGATTTCAACACGTAACTCATCGCGGCGTCTCGCTATTGCAAGTTCAACGTCTTCTCGCATGTTTTCTTCAAGATCATCTGTTTCTTGGCGCAAACGACCTTCTAATTCCTCTTGTAATTGTTGAGCAATGTCTTCTTCTAAACGTAGACTACGTCGCTCGTATTCTGCTTTGAGTCTAGCTTCTCTTTGCTTTAGCCGGCCTCTAAGTTGTTGTTCTAGACGAGTTCTAATACCTCTACGTAATTGTTCTTCTCTTTCTGCTAAGCGAGCGATGTGGCCTTCTTCTAGACGATTGATTTCAGCACTTTCCATTTGTTTGAATCGTGTTTCCATTTCAACTTCTATGTTACCTTCAATCTCTCTAACCCTTCGTTGTAATTCTTGATTATATTCAAGAGATAATCTCTCTTTTTGAATATCGAGACGCTGACGATGCTCTTGTTGCAATTGTGCCTCAATATTGGACTTTATTTGTTCTTTATGCTCGATGAGCCTTCTGTCTTGCTCAACTTCAATTCCTTCACGCAATGAATCTAGTTGGCGATTGAGGCGCAAATCTAATTCCATTCGCATTCGCCCTTCTTCTCTGGATAATGATTCCCGCTCCATTTCGGCAAGTTCTTGTTCCATATCTTCTCGCATTTCTTTCTCTAATGCGTCCATTGTAAGTTCGTGACTAACTGCTAAGTCTGTAGCAACTGAATCTTTCATTGCTGCTATTCGTTCATCCATTGCTTGCTGACGAATTCGCTTTTCTCTACGAATATCGCCTCGCAGCCTCTCTTCTTGGCGGAAACGTGCGCTACCTAATGTCGCTTGGTCAAGTGACATTGATTTACTAGAAGTGAATTGAGATCTCAATGACGATAAGGATACTGAATCAGACCCATTGCGGACAGGAGGGCTTGCGCCAACTGCATCAATCGTCTTGCTTTCGCTGACTCCCATTGTATCCCATCCAATCTCTCATCCTTGTCTCATCATAGTTAAAGAGCGCGACTAACGACACCCTTAGAATGCTGTTTTTCGCAGGGTTATACGACTGGCCAAACTATCTTATTGGAAACGATACTTTTGCTAATTCACTTATTCCTCTGCTGAAATCGAATCGCTAATTTGTTTGCTGTTTTGTACAACTCTTTCACCCGACATAATGTAGGCTAAAACTAATAGTGCTGAAATAATAAATAGATAGAAAGATAAATTCAAACCTGCCATCTCAAAACCATGTTCTGATTTAGTGGTATGAATTAGTGCGGATGTTATCGCAACCAACATCGCAACTAATTGTACGAGACTCAACTTCATGGGTAGGCCTCCTTTCAATTTTGACATCGGCCTGTCCGAGATCATCAATCCACCGCTGATGAACATCAATGGTAGCATCATAAAATCAAAATATGGTTTCGCAGTGCCTTTTCCAAAACATACTGAACAATCCCAAGTTGTTAAATCTGGACCAATGGCTGTTGATGGTTGAATCCAAATGAGGCCTGCAACACTTAGCAGTAATAATGCGTTTCCGGGGCTGGATAGACCTACAAAATAATTGATTTCTGAACCGTCGTCGTACTGAAAACGTGCTAACCTCAACATTCCAGTGGCAATTATCCAACAACTCGCAATTCCCAAGGATAACGTCCAAAATGGTGATGCTTCTCCCCATCGGCCAAACATTACGAAAATCAATAGTGCTGGAGCGACGCAGAATGAAATACAATCGGACATAATATCCAAGGAACCGCCGAGTAGTTTTCTTTTTGAATAACGTCTAGCAATAGGTCCGTCGATGATATCACCGATTACTGAGGCGAGAATACAGAGCATTGCTAGCCAGATATAATGTGTTTTCAAGCCACCTTGATAGTATGGCTGGTGTAAATCTTCAACTGCTAAAATGATGAACAATATTGCAGCAGTTCCGAGTAATCCATTGCATAACGTGATGTAATCGGCGATTCCCATCATTCGATATGTTGTTTTCAAATTCTCACCTCAAAATTTAACCTTGAATGATGTGGAACAAGCAGGGCAATCTATCTCTCGTTCACCTGGTTTGATTTTCATTCTTAGACGGCGATCGCATCCTGGGCAAGCTACTTCGGTACGAGGTACATTTTTCGCGACGGTGAAATGGGTTGAACAGGAGGCGCATTGTAAGTGGGCTGGTCTCTTGTCAACTCCAACTATGAGAACTTTGGAACATTCAGGACACCCGACCTTTTCATCACTCCAATTACGCCGAGTTACAGGATGTTCAACTTTGACTTTTGATGAACAGATGGAACAGGTTAGTACACCTAAATCTGAAGGTAGTAATGAAGCACATTTTGGACAGGATAATGCAGGTGGTGCAATCCTTGATTCTACAACTGCTTCTTCTTCTTCCATGACTAGGCCACCTTCACATTGTTGTTGGTTATTATTGAACTAATTATCAGATCTTACCGATTAACACGATTTCACCTGGAACGAAATTGAACGGTAGGTTGAGTTCAATACCGTTCTCTTTGGCTAATGCCACAAGCATTTTCTTTGCTCCAATTACATCACGTGAACCATCTAAATTGACAATGTACATGTCTTTTCCTTCGGAAATTGCAGTTGCTAATTCACTTGGAAGCCCCGTGGTATCAATTTCACTAACTGGGACGGTTGCTACTGGTTGTGCTGTAATTGGTTCGTTGCTACCAACGATTCCTGGCAGAGTGACACGTTGAGTGACCTTCCACCAACGGGCCCTTCCTACATCCCTATGGTTTTCAACCAAATTTAGAGAGGCAAGCTTCTTCAAATGGTGATATAAATTGTATCTATCAACATTGACTGCTGCTTGAAGTTGAACAGTACTCATCTCTTCTACTGCCATTAATGCAGAGTACAGATTTCGCCGTGTAGGGTGTACTAATGCAGTTGTCACAGGGTCTGCGTGTAGTCGTGCCATCGTCTCACCAAGTGAGAAGAGGCACGCGCTATGTATGAACATACCGCGGAAATTAGTTAGAACGATATTTCAAAATTAAAGCATCAAAGGAAGTCCTAGTATCAAAATATAATGATTTGAAAATTTGAGATAGTAATTGTATTGCACCAGAATTGCCTGCAAGTCTTGCACCATTCAAAATTACGACTATTACAGATGCTTCATGAATCAAGACTCCAACCCATAATTGGTCATACATACCGTTGATTACTGCGAAAACTAATGCTATTGTTACCGCAATCGAGAATACAAGGTTTCCAATTAAGATTCGTTGTGCCTTTCTCGCTAAATCAATTAAGTCACACAACATGCTTGGATCTTCTGCGGGTATCAATACATCCGCAGCCTCTAAATTGACCGTTTCTCCACAACCAACCGCAACTCCAACATCAGAAACAGCTAAGGCTGCAGCATCATTGAATCCATCTCCAACCATCATTGTAATGTGCGTTTTACTTCTGCCCCTTACCCACTTAACCTTGTCTTCAGGGCTCAAATTACCATGGGCGGCGGCTTCTGGTAATCCTACGCGTTTAGCAAACTTTGATACTGCTGCTTGAGAATCTCCACTGAGGATTTCAACATTTATTCCTCGCTGATATAATTTAGGAATTAGTGTATCTGAACCTTTACGAGTATCATCGTGAATAAATGTAAACAGTGCAATAGGAACTTCTTCTTTGCATAGAATACTAGCACCATGCCCTTGTTGGTTGGCTTGATCGAGCGCAGTTTGAATTACCTTTGGAATTTTAATTCCTAATCCGGCTAACTTATCAGGTCGTATTAACGATACTTGCTTTCCTGAACTCATACCAACAACTCCCGCTTCAACATCACTATGACCATGAATAGGGCTTGGTTTGTATTCTTTTTCCATTGCTAAATCCATGATTGCAAGTGCATAGGGGTGGTTAGAGCGAGCCTCTAATCCGGCTGCAATTTTGATTGCAGAATCAATACGCTTACCCTTTGCTGCAATTACTTGACCGATTTTAGGTTTACCAGATGTTAATGTTCCAGTTTTATCTAGTAATACATGGTTTACTTTACTCAACCGTTCCAATACACTTCCACCACGAGCGATTACTCCCATGTGTGCAGCATTTGCTAATGCAGCAGCATGCGGTACCGGTGTTGCCAATAATAGGGCACACGGACAAGACACAACCCATAACAGAAGAATCACTTTCCAATTATCTGGGAACATCAGATACCAAACCACAAAGGCACCAATCAGAACAGTTGGCACCCAAATCGCAGTAAATTTCTCAATACCACTTTGAATACGCGGTGATTCTTCCCTGAAAGTATGAACTGCTTCAATTAATCCCGATAATCTAGTATTGTCGCCGACTGCGGTTACCTTGATGACCAGTGGTCCTTTTGCAAGAACCAAACCTGCTTGAATTTCTTCTCCTTTGGAAACCTCTACTGGAACCGATTCACCGGTCAAGGGTGCTTTATCTAAAGCGCCTATCCCATCTAGAATGATTCCATCGCAAGGAATTAATTCACCACTTCTAATCTCTATTTGATCTCCGACTCGTATCAAATCGATTGGCACTACCTCAACACCCTCGCCTTCGTCTTGGCAGGTTGCTAACGGTCCAGTTCCAAGAGTGATGGCAGCAGTCTCTGGAGCCATTTGTAATGAAAAACCACTTGCTTTTATCGCTTGATTAATACCTTGTTGGTTGAGTAACTTGCTTCCAGATAACCTTCTAGCTGTGCGAGGTAATCTATCCAAGCCGCCTTGCATTGCTTCTCTTGCTTTGACAAGTGCATCGCCTTCTAAATGGGCTGTAAAGGCAACTAGTATCGCTACGATAAGCGCTTCCTCCCACATTCCTAAGATCCCTGCACCGATAACTGCTAAACTAGTGAGAACTTGAAAACCGAGTTGTCGATTCCTAATACTTGCAATCGCTTCTTTGAACATCTGTAATCCACCTAATATCAATCCGGGTAAAGCGATTATTGCAATGAGAGTAGGCGAGAGCGAATAAAAATCTGCGATTAGAACTATCAATAAAATTGGAAGGGCCAAACCGCCGCCAATCAATCTCCACTGGTCAGGGCGTATTTTTGCACTTTTTGCTTCTACATATTTTGGGGCTGCTCCCAATATTACGTCCAATGCTGAATCCCTTGCTTCAATTAATTTCGATGACGCATCACTAACCAGTTGTACCAAAATACGATTATCGGAATCAATCTCACAATCGATTATTCCTGGCTGTAGACGGATTACCTTCTCTAATTTCCTTACTTCAACACCATTTCTTCTCGCAACACCGCCAGCACTGATTCCAACGAGTTGATGATGCTCAACATTTGGTGCATGGCCAAGAGAATGTAGAATTGACGATATTTCTGAAATTGAACCATCAGCCAAATCAACAGTTGCCCTTACTTCACCAGATGTTGCCGAAACGATTGATTTTTTGACCTGTGGAAGATAGGATATAGCCCTCATTGCCTTTGCTGCGCAGTCAGGGCAATCCATTCCTAGTAGTGGCCAAGCGACATCATAAACGCCACTAGATTGCGTTATTACTTCAGCATCTAATATCTCACCATCGAAAACTTCCTCTTCAGGAGGTTTTTGTACGGTTTCAACGATTTTTGGCTTCTCCTTAGTGATTTTTTTGGCTTTGGAAAACCTTGGTTTTTTATCCTCTAGGGATTGGTCATCGTCTTCGATGGAAAGGAAAACCTCAGCATCATCGTCTCCGACCATATACACTGCTCTAACAAAACTGATTTGAAGACTAGTATTCAATTTCATCTCAAGCCGATAAAAATTAATAATAATTAGAATGGTTCTTTGCCAAACTTGATGAAAACAGCACTGTTGCCCATACACATGCAGTGGCTTCCAGATGATTGGAGACCGAAGGTCGTCGCCGTCGATATCGATGGGACCCTCACGGATGATAATAAGCGACTCAATACCGATGCTGTTCTTGCATTAAGAAGACTTGAGGCGGCTGGAATACCAGTTATCCTTGCTACTGGCAATGTCAGAGCAATCACCTATGGGTTGTGGAGGTTTTTACAACTCAGTGGACCGATTTGTTGTGAGAATGGAGGAGTTCTATGGCATCCACAATGGAATGAAGTAGTTATGCGTGCAAATGGCGATGAGGCAAAGGAGGCGGCGTTATGGCTCGCTGAAGAAATACCAGGACTCGATCCACACGGAATTGAGAGTAATGCTTGGAGGGAAAGCGAGTGGTGCTTATTTCCTTCAGAAGATTTACAATCGATCGAACAAAAAATATCACAAAGCAAGTGGTCACATCTGAATGTAATTCGTACTGGCTTTGCCATTCATCTGATGTCTCCCGAACTCTCAAAGGGCAAGGGCATAGAATTCATCTTGGATAAAATGAATTTATCACCTCAAGATTTGTTATGTGTTGGCGATGCTCCAAACGATTTGTCAATGTTTGAAATAGCCAATTGGTCAATTGCTGTCGGTGGTTCTTTTCAAGAAATAGAAAACGCAGCGGATGTTATTTCACCGTATCCGCATGGTGATACTTTTCAACCGTTAGTAGATGTAATTCTAAGTCCTTGTAAGGGTGTTTAATGAGAAGAACTGTTTCCAAATTAAACTTCTTCATGGCTAATTTGCTAATACCACTGTTAGACCTAACTACCACGTGAAGTTTATACTCAATTAGTGGGCAATTAATACATTGATTCTTATTCGCAACAAAAAACCTGTTTTTTCTCAAACATATACGGCGTTCAGTGATGCGTTTTTTGATTGGTGCCGAAGGCAGGATTTGAACCTGCGAAGCATTATGCAGAGGAGCTTGAATCCACCCCCTTTGACCACTCGGGTACCTCGGCTAGTAGTTGAGGCGTGATGCCTTCTCTTCTTGACTATTCCTCTTGACTATTTTCATCTAAATCTGCAGGGCGTGCGGGAGCAGGGGTATGTATTGCGACCAAGCGCTCAATTCTCTTCATTTCATATTCATCAACCACTCGTTTTCTCTTTTGACTTGCCATGAATAATCCAATCGCTGAGAATAAGACCATCAGAATTGAAAGTCCTAATAATCCGGATGTTGAAGATAGAGACTCCTCTGGATTATCTGTTATATCGGCAAGTGGTACCGGCACTTCTCCGGTCTGGTTGAGTATTTGCAATGTTAAGCCAAGTCTTCCTGTTTTCCAGGCCTCTATGGTCCAGTTGAATTGCTGCCATTGACCCGATTCAAGATAAATGATTTCAGTTGCATGTATCTTTCCATCGGAGTCGGTTAGTAATAAGGTGATTTCACCACCCAAAACCCCTTCATTTACAACTCGTGTAGTGATATTGATCTCCTCTCCAATGGTCGGACGGTAAGGTGTTGCTTGGATAATATCGAATCTTGGTTCAAAGTCAATCCATCTAAATAATGGTTGGACTGGCGAAAATGAACTACCATAGCCTTGTAATTCATATCCCGCTTTATCAGTAGCCTCAAACCAAATTTCAACACGGTCAAATGCTTGTAATACAGATTGGTCTTCTAAAGTCATATCAACTATTGCCGAGAAGGTCGTAGTAGTTCCTGAATGTGAATTATAGGGCACTATGGCTTGCCCATAACTTCCCATGACTATTTGATTTGCTCGACGGAAATGCCAATGCATGGTAATTTCTGTGTTTTTCATTCCTGCTGAATCAGAAATCAAGACGACAACATCAACATTTTCCGTCTCATCAGAATTTATAATTGTCAAATATCCTGTTGGGACTGTTAATAATGGCGGAGATTCATCTATTGTCATATTGATTATTAACGGTTGAGGAATTGCAATACTGGTTTCAGAAATATATAATTCTAAGGTTGCAAATCTATGCTTAACAACTTCATTATCAATCTCCAATAAAAGATTAATATTACCATCTATACCGAGTTCAATTATGCCATATGAATCTCTCTCTCCATCACTTAAATGCCAATTTAATACTGCTTCAGCAGGGAAATATTCAGCTGCCAATCCAGTTCCTTTGTGCATTAATATTGCAAATAATTCAATTTCGTCACCTCTAAGTAGCCACATATTGTTAGATTCAATAACTCCAACTGGGTCTGTAATATCTTTTAGATCAATGAGTTCTATTTCAACATCAAATGATGGTTGCCACAAGAAAATACTTATTTTGCTAAGACCAAGACCAAGGTCTTGTCCCTCATCAAATATTTTTAGAGAAGGAATCCCTCCACTTTGTGCTGAATTATATGAACCGTTCCAATCCAATCTAAATGTGAAGTCGATATTCCATGTCGCAGATTGTGGATGCTTCGTAACAACAACTTGTGGTGATGAAATGATACAAGATTGGTCGTATTCAATTACCATATACCTCGGGAAGTATGTGATGAAGCAGTTTGAAGAATCTTCCCTTCCCAGCAATGCCAATTCAATTCTATCAAGTGTTTGGATACCATTACCATCTGTGAGGTTGAATGACAAGTGGTGCTCTTTTCCTGCTAATAGAACTCCCTGCATCGCATCAAACTCTAGAGAAGCGAGGTCTATTACCGTATTCTGGCGGTTGGCAACAGTGATTGTGGCGAGATCATTTTCTTCACCGAACGAGCCACCATCGGCGATCTGATTGCCAGCTAAATCTTCACCGATAAAATATACACTAGCGCGGCCAACCATTTCGGAAGGTGCTTTGATTTGTTCATCATCCAATAATGGCAAATCGATATCGGTTGATAATAAACCGTTATTCAGTGTAACACTAATTTCTCTGTATTCATTGGCTTGCATTATTCCATCGTTATTGCTATCATCATGGTTTTCTAGCCAATAATACATCTTTAGAGGGCTTGCTAGCCCATCTGAATCCTCAATAAATAATCGCAATGCAAGAGATTGCCCCGACATCCATACGTGGCCATCGGCTGGAGTAATTCCACCCGCATCAAGTGCATATATTGCAGTTATTTTTGGCACTTCGATATCGATGATAAAGGGAACGAATATTGAGTTTGCAGTTGTATCGGTACTAGTTGACGAATTCTCGCTTAATGGGCCTACACGACTTATTGAGGGGCGTATTTCAAAGCGTGTTCCACTAGGAAATTGTCCAAATGATTGAGGGACGACCAACTCTCGGTCAAATACAGAATTTTGATTCAATGGCGAGTACCATATTTGCGACCAAATAACTGGCTCACCAATCCACTCATCTATCCCACCTGATTCATTCTTTGGAGGAACTGCCTTCATCTCAATTTGGATCTCTGCTGAATCTTGTGGAGCCCATGCATTGGCAATACCTTCGAATCTAACTTTACCAGTTACCGATAGGGTCTGGTTTGCCTGTAAATGGAAAGGCCACATCGGGTTAAACGCATCTCCTAATTGCTTGGAATCACCAGAAACAACATTGAAATCAATTATTTCTAAATCATTCTCAAATTCATTAAATGGCGTTGAACGTACTAAATGGCCTGGTCCAACTTCAAACCCTTCCTCATCTGTTGACAAAACCAAATAATGGATTTCATCAGCATCATCCATTAGCCAATGTGTGTCAATTGACCAATCGACTTCTACACTATTCAGCATTACTTGGATTTGACAATCTGCTGTATTCAAACTTGCTAATCCAGTTCCCTTGACTTGACGGAAGGTTGGATTGTTTTGAATATTAACAACTTCGACCTCAACAAAGGAATCACTCTGTAAGGGTGAAGTTGATAGTACTAGTTTTATGTTATCTATTTTTGTTGGGAAATCAAATAATGGGTCGCTACTCTCTGTTCGCCAACTTAAGGTGGTCAGATTTATGCTCTGCCCTGGAACCCAACGGCTTGCACTAATTGATGAAATACTATCTTCCATTATTGGCTCATCAATCCAGCCAAAGTCAACTTTAATCGCACCCCTTGAGGTTTGAACGGTCATTGGAATACTGACAACTTCCCTCATTCCTCCTTGGAAATATTGGTCTAGTAAATTGTCAACTGATGAAGCGTTGACAGATTGCAGAATCTCATTGAATATCATTTGACCTGAACTTGCTTCAAAAATTACCAAACTATTGCCAAGTGTTATTTTTGTATCCTTAGGTGCAAAAAGGCAATCTGGTTCAAACAGTACAGAGGTGATCTCATCACCTGCAAACATAGTCAGGCTCAATGTAGTTGAATTTCTAAAGGAAGTGCTGCTTGCCACCTCATAGATAGTTCTCGCAGGTGAGTCCTCCCATTGCTGAAGATTGACAATTAACCCCGGATGAGAAATGGTAGTGTTATCTCCAACGATAGTCAATCTTCCATTCTTCATAGGGCACGCTGCGTTTATATCCCATGAAATTGAAGCCTGGCCAGTAGTTATAATTTCTAATCCACTTGAGTAGTTAATATTGGATTGGCCGAAAATAGTATAATCTCTAGATGGGTTTTGTAAGTGAAATACATCAAAATATGAATTTGAACCGAAATTTAGATTTTTCAATACTGGAGTTTGTAATGGAGAGTTTGTACTCATTCTTACTCTTACTTGGAATTGTGAATGAATGCTACGGTCTAAATCAATTGACAATGGAAGGGTTTTGTTTTGTAGTCCTAAGATTTCACTTCCGTTTGCCGAGAGGATATCGAATCTGATGTTGGTGCCTTCATTTTCTTCAACGAAGCCGTCCAATATCCCGCCATTTTGGAAATCATCATCAAACGAAATCAAATTTGAAATCCATTCTCCTTGTGGCTCGTATACATCGACTTCAACACCTGCATCATCCAAATACCAGCCATCTAATTCGACATAGGTATCAGAGAAGAAAGTAAACCTCGCTCTAACACTTTGACCGGTAAGATTGCTGATGTCGGATTGCTTCAAATCAAATCCTCTAACAACATTATGGCAACCGCCATTGACTTTTGAACCATCAAATATTCCTTCACCATAAAATGGTGAAAACGTATTGACTTGGGATATTTGATCATGAAATCCATTCAGGTCCGGTGGAATGTACCACCAACTATCTCCACCATCTGTTGAAAGTGAAACTGCTCCACCATCCCAAGCCGCTTCGGTGCAAACCCAACTTTTGAAAGTAAGTCTTGCAGTAGAATTTTCAGGAATATCATAAATTGGAGTTATCAGATGAGTCCGCATATTGCTGGTATATTTGTTGGCTAGGTATATTCCTGCTCCATTATTTCCCGAAGGCCATGATGCTGGTCCAAATCCAGCAGCATTACTTACCGCACCAACTTCAAATTTTCTTGTATCACTGGTTTGTACTGACCAACCTGCAGGGGCTAGGTTTCCACTATCAAAGCGAAAGAATGTGTCTTTTGGACCATTGGCTCCGAGAAGGTTTGTCCAATTCCATTGATTGGCATTCGCTCCAGAATAGTTTAGCCAACCACTCTGATTGCCATAAAGACCATCACTCGGACTCGTGAAATTG
>Ga0308017_1000279_pt1 | contig 16661 bp, 16 predicted proteins | sample Neamet280_FD_203145 | JGI IMG/M metagenome (GOLD analysis project Ga0308017, IMG submission 203145) | Marine microbial communities from water near the shore, Antarctic Ocean - #280 | ecosystem: Environmental > Aquatic > Marine > Unclassified | place: Southern Ocean | collected 2014-10-01
CGCTAATTGTAGCAGAGCTTGCCGGTGCAATTCCTGCGCGGCGCTGCCCGCAGGCAGCGCCGCGGCCGCGTCGATGGCCCGCTGCGCCTCGGCGGCGGCATGGGCGCGCGCCTCGTCCAGGCCGCCGCTGCGCCGTACGATGGAAAAAATGTCGTCGAGCCGCTCCGCGTCGCCGGCTTCGATTGCCTGGCGGATCAGGGTCGCTTCGTCCGGGGTGCAGCGGCGCAGCGTGCAAATCAGGGGCAACGTCACCTTGCCTTCGCGCAGGTCGTCGCCCAGGTTTTTGCCCAACTCGGCGGCGTCGCCCTCGTAATCCAGCACGTCATCGACGATCTGGAACGCCGCCCCCAGCGCTTGGCCGACGGTGGCGCAACGTTCCTCCGTCTCGGCATCGGCGCCCGCCAATATCGCGGCCAGGCGTGCGCTCGCTTCGAACAGCTTTGCTGTCTTGGCGCGGATGACGCGCAGGTACGCCGCCTCGTCCAGGTGCGCGTCGTGCATGTTCATCAGCTGCAGCACCTCTCCTTCGGCGATCACGTTGGTGGCATCGGCCAGCACGCGCATGATGCGCATGTCGCCGCAATCCACCATCATCTGAAAGGCGCGCGAGTACAAAAAGTCGCCCACCAGCACGCTGGCCGCGTTGCCGAACACTTGGTTGGCGGTATCGCGTCCGCGGCGCAGGGTGGACTCGTCCACCACGTCGTCGTGCAGCAGCGTGGCGGTGTGGATGAACTCGACGACCGCCGCCAGCGTGTGGCGGCGCGGGTCGTGGCAGCCCAGCGCGCCGCACAGCAGCAGCAGCAACGCGGGCCGCACCCGCTTGCCCCCGGCACCGATGATGTAGTGCGCCACCTGACCCACCAACGGTACCTCGCTGCCCAGGCGCTGCTGGATGACGGCATCCACCGCCTGCATGTCGGCGGCGACCAGGGACAGCGCGTGCGCGGGGGAGGAGGGCGGGGTGGCGTTCAAGATGGGGCGTGACGTCCGGGTACCCGGGGCGGCCGGGCGCCGATCAACCCGGCAATTATAGGAAGGCCACACGGCCGGCCCCGACCGCCTATAATGGGGTCGTTCTTCGAGGAGCGTTGCAGCGTTGGCCCCACCGCCAGCGCGAGGCTCGGGGGACGCGGCCGCGCCCGTGCTGGGATGGCGGCTCTCTGGCACAACGACGCTCACCCACCGACGTGGCGTGAGCAACCGTGTGCGCCACGGCGGTGGATGACCATCGAAGGAGTCATCCCATGAACGCACCGCTGAAACAGACCCTCCCTACCGATTGTGTGATCGCCGACATCGGCCTGGCCGATTGGGGCCGCAAGGAAATCCGCATCGCGGAAACCGAAATGCCCGGCCTGATGGCGATCCGCGAGGAATACGCCCCCAGCCATCCGCTCAAAGGCGCGCGCATCGCGGGCAGCCTGCACATGACCATCCAGACTGCCGTGCTGATCGAGACGCTGCAGGTGCTGGGGGCGCAGGTGCGCTGGGCCTCGTGCAACATCTTTTCCACGCAGGACCACGCGGCCGCGGCCATTGCCGCCGCAGGTACGCCGGTGTTCGCCTTCAAAGGCGAGACCTTGGAGCAGTACTGGGACTACACGCACCGCATCTTCGAGTTCGGGCCCGCGGGTGCGCCGGATGAGGGCCCGAACATGATCCTGGACGACGGCGGCGACGCCACGCTGCTGATGCACCTGGGCAAGCGTGCGGAAAAAGACCCGTCCGTCCTCGACCGTCCGACCAGCGACGAAGAGCGCGTGCTGTTTGCCGCCATCCGCCAGCGCCTGGCGCAAGATCCCACCTGGTACAGCCGCAAGAGCGCGCACATCATCGGCGTGACCGAGGAGACCACCACCGGCGTCAAGCGCCTGCAGCAGATGGCTGCGCGCGGTGAGCTGATGTTTCGCGCCATCAACGTCAACGACTCGGTCACCAAGAGCAAGTTCGACAACCTCTACGGATGCCGCGAGTCGTTGGTGGACGGCATCAAGCGCGCCACCGACGTGATGATCGCCGGCAAGATCGCCGTCGTGTGCGGCTATGGTGACGTGGGCAAGGGCTCGGCGCAGGCGCTGCGCGCGCTCTCGGCCCAGGTGTGGGTGACCGAGATCGATCCCATCTGTGCGCTGCAAGCCGCCATGGAAGGCTACAAGGTCGTCACCATGGACGAGGCGTGCGACAAGGCCGATATCTTCGTCACCGCCACCGGCAACAAGCACGTCATCACCTACGAGCACATGGCGCGCATGAAGGACCAGGCCATCGTGTGCAACATCGGGCACTTCGACAACGAGATCGACGTCGCCTCGCTCGAGGCACGCTGCCGCTGGGAGGAGATCAAGCCCCAGGTCGATCACGTCATCTTCGAAGACGGCAAGCGCATCATCCTGCTGGCAAAGGGGCGCTTGGTCAACCTGGGTTGCGCCACCGGCCACCCCAGCTACGTGATGAGCAGCTCGTTTGCCAACCAGACCATCGCGCAGATCGAGCTCTTTACCCACCGCGACTATTACGAAGTGGGCAAGGTCTACGTGCTACCCAAGCACCTGGACGAGAAGGTGGCGCGACTGCAGCTGAAAAAACTCGGCGCCCGCCTCACCGAACTGACCGATGAGCAGGCCGCCTACATCGGCGTGCCCAAGGAGGGGCCGTACAAGCCCGACAGCTACCGCTATTGATCCGTCCCGCCGTGCGCGCCGACCAACAGCTGGTGCAGCAGGCGCTGGCGCCGTCACGCTCGGCGGCGCAGCGCCTGATCGCGCGCGGGGCCGTGCGCTGGCGCGCGCACGTGGGCGCGCCCTGGCAGCCGGTGCGCAAAGGGGGTGACGAGCTGCCTGCGCAGGCCGAGCTGGCGCTGCTGGACGACGCGGAGCTGCGCTACGTCTCGCGCGGTGGGCTCAAGCTCGAGGCGGCGCTGGCGCGCACCCGGCTGGACGTGCGCGGCTGGCGCTGCTTGGACGTCGGCCAGAGCACGGGCGGCTTTACCGACTGCCTGCTGCAGCACGGCGCCGCGGCCGTGGTGGGGGTCGACGTGGGGCACGGCCAGTTGCACCCCCGCCTGCGTGCCGACCCGCGGGTGCGGGTGCTGGAGCGCTGCAACGCGCGCGACCTCACCGCCGAGGCACTGCGGGATGCCGCGGGTCCAGCGGCCGCCCCGCCGTTCGACTTGATCGTCGGCGACCTGTCCTTCATCTCGCAGACCCTGGTGTGGCCGGCATTGGTGCCGCTGCTGGCCGCGCACGGGCAGATGCTGATGTTGGTCAAGCCGCAGTTCGAGCTGCAGCCCGCCGATATCGGCAAGGGTGGCTTGGTGAAGGATCCGTCCGCCTACGCGCGGGTGCAGGCACGCATCGCGCAAGCGGCGCAGGCGCTGGGTCTGCAGTTGCGCGACTACTTTGATAGCCCCATCGAGGGCGGCGATGGCAACCGGGAGTTTTTGGTATGGCTTTGCCGTTGAGTTTCGAGTTTTTTCCACCCAAGACGCCCGAAGGGGCGCAAAAGCTGCGTGCGGTGCGCCAGCAGCTGTATGCGGCGCGCCCCGAGTTTTGTTCCGTCACCTATGGTGCGGGCGGCTCCACGCAAGAGGGCACCATCGCCACGGTGGCCGACATCCTGGCCGAAGGGGTACCGGCAGCGGCGCACTTTTCGTGTGTCGGGGCGACGCGCGCGCGGGTGCGCGAGCAGCTCGCGCAGCTGCAGGCCATGGGCGTGCGCCGCCTGGTGGCGTTGCGCGGCGACCTGCCCAGCGGCTACGGCCTGGGCGGCGAATTTAGCTACGCCAGCGATCTGGTGGCCTTCATCCGCGCCGAGTTTGGGTCTGCCTTCCACATCGAGGTGGCGGCCTACCCCGAGATGCATCCGCAGGCGCGCTCGCCCCAGGCGGATCTGCAGGCCTTCGCCACCAAGGTGCGTGCGGGGGCCGACTCGGCCATCACGCAATATTTTTTCAACACCGACGCCTACTTCCGCTTCGTCGACGACGCCTACGCGCTGGGGGTAGACATTCCCATCGTGCCCGGTATCATGCCCATCACCAATGCGTCGCAGCTGCTGCGCTTCTCCGACGCCTGCGGCGCCGAAGTTCCGCGCTGGATCCGGCTGCGCCTGCAGGGGTATGGCGACGACACGGCGTCCATCCGCGCCTTCGGGCTGGATGTCGTCACCGACTTGTGCGACCAGTTGCGCACCGCGGGCGTGCCGGGGCTGCACTTCTATACCATGAACCAGGCGGACGCGACGCTCACCATTCTGCAGCGGTTGGGCTTGTTGCCCGCCGCGCACTGACCCCCTTACCCTAACCCGCCACGACAGCAAGGAGACCCCATGCGTTTCGAAACCCAGGCCGTGCATGCCGGCTACCGCCCCGACCCGACCACGAAAGCGGTCGTCCCGCCCATCTACCAGACCGTGGCCTACGCGTTCGACAGCGCGCAGCACGGCGCCGATCTGTTCGACTTGAAGGTGCCGGGCAACATCTACACCCGCATCATGAACCCGACGCAGGCGGTGCTGGAGGAGCGCCTGGCCGCGCTGGAGGGGGGTATCGGCGCGCTGGCGCTGGCCTCGGGCCAGGCAGCGATCACCTACGCCATCCAAACCATCACCGAGGCGGGCGACAACATCGTCTCGGCCAGTGCGCTCTATGGCGGCACGTACAACCTATTTGCGCACACCCTGCCGCAGGTCGGCATCGAGGTGCGGTTTGCGGACAGCGACCGGCCCGAGACGTTCGAGTCGTTGATCGATGCGCGCACCAAAGCGCTTTACTGCGAATCGATGGGCAACCCGCGCGGCAACGTCACCGACATCGCGGCGCTGGCGGCCATCGCGCACCGCCACGGGGTGCCCCTCATCGTCGACAACACCGTGCCCAGCCCCTACCTGTGCCGCCCGTTCGAGCACGGTGCCGACATCGTGGTGCACTCGCTGACCAAATACCTGGGCGGCCACGGCAACAGCGTGGGCGGCGCCATCGTCGATTCGGGCAAATTCCCGTGGGCCGAGCACCGGGCGCGCTTTCGGCGCCTGAATGAACCCGATGTCAGCTACCACGGTGTCGTCTACACCGAGGCGCTGGGACCGGCGGCCTACATCGGGCGCGCGCGTGTGGTGCCGCTGCGCAACATGGGTGCGGCCATCTCGCCGTTCAACGCCTTCCTGATCCTGCAGGGCATCGAGACGCTGCCGCTACGCATGGACCGCATCTGCGACAACACGCTGGCAGTGGCGCAATACCTGAAACAACACCCCAAGGTGCGCTGGGTGCGCTACGCCGGCTTGCCCGACGACCCGTACCACGCGCTGGCGCAGCGTTATTTGGGCGGGCGTGCCTCGGGGTTGCTCACGTTCGGCATCGAGGGTGGGCGCACCGCAGGCGAGCGTTTCTTGGATGCGCTGCAGCTGTTCACTCGCTTGGTCAATATCGGCGACGTGCGCTCGCTGGCCACGCACCCGGCGTCCACCACGCACCGCCAGCTTTCGCCAGAAGAGCTGGCCCAAGCGGGCGTGACCGAGGACACCGTGCGCCTGTGCGTGGGCATCGAGCACATCGACGACCTGCGCGCCGATCTGGCGCAGGCGCTGGCCGCGGCTTGACCGTGGCGCGGCGCGTGCGCCTGGGCAGTCCGGCACGCCCCGCGTCAACCCTCGGCCGCCTCGACCGTCCAGGCCGCGCCGCGCCCCTGCCGCAGCGCAGAAAGTACCCAAGGCAGCGCCTCGCGCAGCTGCGGCGCCAGCGTGTACGGCGGGTTGATGACGAAAACGCCGCTGGCGCGCAGACCCCCCACGGGCCGGCCACGCGCAGCCTGCGCCTTGGCCTGCGCATCGGGCTGGGCGCCGATGTTGAGCTCGGCTTGCAACCACGGTCGCTGGGCGCGCTGCGCCAAGGCGCGCAGCCGGCGCGGCAGCGCGTGCGCCTCGGGCCGTCCTATCACGGGATACCACACCAGATAGCACCCTTGGGCGAAGCGGCGTAGCGCCTCGGCCGCGGTGGCGAACACGTGCCCGTAGTCCGACTTGAGCTCGTAGCTGGGGTCGATCAGCACCAGCGCCCGGCGCGACGGCGGCGGCAGCAGTCGCCGCAGACCCTCGAAGCCGTTGTCGCGCCGTAGCTCGATGGCGGGGTGCGGCTCGCGCGCGCGCCACTGCTGCACGGTCCGATCCAGCAGCCGCCCGTCGGTGGGGTGCCACTCGAACAGCTGCAGCCGGTCCTGCGGGCGCAACAGTGCCTGCATCAGGGCGGGTGAGCCTGGGTAGTGCTGCAGCAACCCGTGGGGATTGGCGGCCTGTATCTGTTGCCAATAGTCTTGTACGGCGGGTGGCAACGCGTCGCCGCGGGCGTGCGCCGCCATGGCCGCGTCCCACACCGCGGCGATACCCTGCGCCGCCTCGCCGGAGGTGCGCGCGTGCTCGTGGTCCAGCCGGTACTGCCCCGCCCCGGCGTGCGTGTCTACCAGCAGCAGCCCCCCTTCCTTGCCCTGCAAGTGGCGCAGGGCGGCCAGCAGGGCGATGTGCTTGAGAACGTCGGCATGATTGCCGGCATGAAATGCGTGGCGGTAACTGAACATGCGGCGATGGTAGCCGAGGTAGGCTTTGCGGCCTAGTCGCTGATTGCGATACAATGTTGGGCTTCGCAGCGATACGGCTGGGCCCCGCGGCGAAACGTTCCACCCCACCTAAGAGGCTGCCAGCAGAGCAGCGCCGACCGTGGAAAAGGGTCTGCCCAAACCACAGGAAACTGACATGACCAAAACCTTCAGCGCCAAACCCGCTGAGGTGGTGCATGAGTGGTTTGTGATTGACGCCACCGACAAGGTGCTCGGACGTGTCGCCAGCGAAGTGGCACGCCGACTGCGCGGCAAGCACAAGGCCATCTACACCCCTCACGTCGACACGGGCGACTTCATCATCGTCGTCAACGCCGACAAGATCAAGGTCACGGGCAACAAGGCCCTCGACAAGATCTACTACCGCCACACCGGCTACCCCGGCGGCATCCGCTCGATCAACTTCCGCGACATGCAGGCCAAGCACCCGGGCCGCGCGCTCGAGAAGGCCGTCAAGGGCATGCTGCCCAAGGGGCCGCTGGGCTACGCCATGATCAAGAAGCTCAAGGTCTACGCCGGCCCCGAGCATCCGCACAGCGCGCAGCAGCCCAAGGCGTTGGAAATCTAAGGAGCGGCCATGATTGGTGAATGGAACAATGGCACGGGCCGTCGCAAGTCCAGCGTCGCGCGCGTGTTCCTCAAGAAGGGCTCCGGCAAGATCACGATCAACGGACGCGACATCCAGGACTATTTCGGTCGCGAAACCTCGATCATGATCGCCAAGCAGCCGCTGGTGCTGACCAACCACCTCGAGACGTTTGACATCCAGGTCAACGTGCACGGCGGCGGTGAGTCGGGCCAGGCCGGTGCGGTGCGCCACGGCATCACCCGAGCGCTGATCGACTACGACGCTAGCCTCAAGCCCGCGCTGAGCGCGGCCGGCTACGTCACCCGCGATGCGCGCGAAGTCGAGCGCAAGAAGGTGGGTCTGCGCAAGGCCCGCCGCGCCAAGCAGTTCAGCAAGCGCTGATTTGCACGGTCTTGCAGGAAAACCGCCCTTCGCTTCGTCGGGGGCGGTTTTTTGTTGGCGGGCGAAGCGCCGCGCCGCGCGCCACAAGGCACTGGCCCCGTCATGGCTTTTGTGTGGAACGGATTTGGGGTCTGCCGTGCTCCTTTGCTATCCTTCAAGTATCTTGTCATCATCAGGAACGCCACCATGTCCGCTGTCGCCGAAACCCCGTCCACCACTGAAACCGAGATGCCCGCGCCGTTGGTGTTCACCGATGCCGCCGCGGCCAAGGTTGCCGACCTGATCGCCGAGGAGGGCAATCCGGACCTCAAGCTGCGCGTCTTCGTGCAAGGTGGCGGTTGCTCGGGCTTCCAGTACGGCTTTACCTTCGACGAGGTGGTCAACGAAGACGACACGGTGATGACCAAAAATGGTGTCACGCTGCTGATCGATGCGATGAGCTACCAGTACCTGGTCGGCGCCGAGATCGACTACAAAGAAGATCTGCAGGGGGCGCAGTTCGTCATCCGCAACCCCAACGCCACCACCACCTGTGGCTGCGGCTCGAGCTTCAGCGTCGGCTGAAGCGTCGGCTCAAGGGGCGTAGAGCGCGCCCAGCACGCGCTCGCCCCGTGCCCCCGTGACGGCGGAAAGGTTGCCGCTGCGGCCCAACAGGCGCTGGCGTGCCAGCCAAGCAAAGGCGGCCGCTTCCACCCACTGCACGGGCCAACCCAGGCGGGCCGTCGTGTCGATGGTGACCGCGGGCAGGCGCTGCGACAGCGCGGCCATGATGGCTTGGTTGCGCGCGCCGCCCCCACAGACGAGCACCTGCCGCGGGGCCAGGGTTGGTTCGTTTCCCCAATCCAAGGTTTCCAGCGCGCGGGCGATGCCTTCGACCGTCAACGCCACCAACGTGGCCTGCACATCCACGGGTGCCACGCCCGGGTGCCGCGTCAGGATGGCGTCGAGCCAGCCCAGGTGGAAGTGATCGCGTCCGGTGCTGCGCACACCGGTGCGGGAAAAATAGGGGTCGGCCAGCAGATCGGCGAGCAGCGCCGGCAGCACGCGCCCCTGCCGCGCCCAGGCGCCGTCAGCGTCGTAGCGCGCCCCGGTATGGCGCTCGCACCAGCCGTCGAGCAAGACGTTGCCCGGCCCGCTGTCGCAGCCTAGCACGCCACCGTCGGCGCGCAGGGCAGTTAGATTGGCGATGCCGCCGATGTTGACCACGGCGACCCCCTCCCCCGCGCGCCCAAAGGCCGCGCGGTGAAAGGCGGGCACGAGGGGAGCACCTTGGCCCCCGGCCGCGATGTCGCGGCTGCGAAAGTCCGCCACGACGGCGATGCCGGTCGCTTCGGCCAGACGGGCCGGGGCTAGCAGTTGCAGGGTATAAGGGGCTTCGTCCTCGCCCAGCCCGGGATGTCCAGGCGGCAGGTGGCGCACGGTTTGCCCGTGCGCACCGATGGCCGCCACCTGCGTCGGCGCCATGTCGGCCGCGGTCAACAGCCGCTCGACGACGTCGGCATAGACCGTGGTGAGTTGGGCCGCGGCCTGGGCCGCGCGGTGTAGCTCGTCAGGCCCCGGGTGTTGCAGGGCCAGCAGCGCGGCGCGCAAAGCGTCGGTCAGGGGCACACTGGCGTCGGCGACGACGCGTCCCGTGCCACTGTCGCCTTCCGGGCCGAAATCCACCAAGACACCATCGACGCCGTCCAGCGAAGTGCCGGACATCAGCCCGATGCAGTGCATGGCCCGTTGCGCGATCGGGGGGTTATTCCGCGCTGGCCTGCACCACCGTGGCCGCCGCCGCGAGCTGTTCGCGCATGGTCGCAGCGACGCGCTCGAACGCGGACCGCCAGCGTGCCTCCAGGGGTTCGCCCCCACTGTTGTCACGCGCGATCGTCAACGGGTCGCGGTGCGCGCCAGCGACGATGTATTCGAAGTGCAGGTGCGGCCCGGTGGCGGTGCCGGTGGCGCCCACGGCGCCGATGGTCTGCCCCTGTTCCACGCGTTGGCCCTTGCGCACCTCGATGCGGCTCAGGTGCGCGTAGATCGTTTTGCGGTCCTGCTTGTGCTGCAGGATGACGACATTGCCGTAGCCGCGCTGCCAGCCCGCGAATTCGACCACCGCATCGGCCACGCTGCGCACCGGTGTGCCCGTGGGCGCGGCGTAGTCCACGCCCAAGTGTGCACGCCGATCGCCATAGACGGGGTGAAAGCGCATGCCGTAGCCGCTGCTGACGCGCGAAAAAGCCAGCGGCGAGGCAAGGAAGGCGCGCTGCAGGCTCTCGCCCTGGAAGTTGTAGTAGCCCCCCTTGGCACCACCCGGCGGCTGGAACCACACGAGTTGGTGGCGCCGACCCGCGTTGACAAACTCGGCGCCCAGCAGGCGGCCGTAGCGCAGCACCTCGCCGTCGGCGGACAGCGCTTCGTAGACGACGTGGAAGGTGTCGCCCGCGCGCAGGTCGCGCCGGAAATCGATCTCGCCGCCGAACAGATCGGCCAGCTGCGAGGCGACGCTGTCGGGCAGGCGGGCCGCGTCGGTGGCGGCAAACAGCGAGGTGCGGATGGTACCGCTGGCCAGGTGGACGGAGGCGACGAGCGGTGCGGACTCCAGGCGTGCGCGCCACACGCCGCCGTCGCGCTGTACCGTCAGGCGCTGGAAGGTGGGACTGTCGTCGCGCGGCAGCCAGCGCGCGGTCAGGCGCAGCAGCCGCCCATCATCGTCGACCTCGGCGCTGACCAACTTGCCGGGCCGTCCGCGCCACAGCGGGGCCGCGTCAGGGTGGCGGCGCAAAAACTCCGCGGCTTGGGCGTCGCTGACGCCCAGCCGCTGCAGCAACGTGGCCAGCGTGTCGTCGCGGCGCGTGGTGTCGGTGCGGTAGAGGATGAAAGGGGCGGTCGGGGTCTCGGTGTCTGCGGGGGTGAAGGCGACGGGCACCGCCTCGACGAGCTCGCGCTGTGGCAGCCGGTCGAGGGCGGCGTCCAGCGGGTCGGTACCGAAGGCGGTGATGCCCGTGCCCAAGAGCAGAACACCCAGGGCTGCCACGACACGCCGCGGATGCCGCTGCAGCCGGCGCTGCCAGAGTTGCAGCCGTTCTTGCAATCGTTCGATCATGCCGTATCCAGTGAGGGGGTGGGCCGCGCGAGACGACACTCACCCGGACCTCGAGCCTGCTTGGCAGGCCCGCAGGGCGCGCATGGAGGGATGGATCCGCCGTCTACAATCGGGACCGCGGCCGGCGCTCGAGGCTACCGAGCCGCGCCGAATCGCAATCCGCGGCGGGCGAATGGGCGGAGTATACCGGCTCTTCCACCGCCGTCATCTGTGTAAACCCCAATGAATATTTCCACAGTATCCACCGACGCGGCGACCGAAGAGGCCTTGCAGGGCGCCTCGGATGCGGTGCGCGCGGCGCTGGCCATCACCCTGCGTGGCTGCGACGAGCTGCTACCGGTGGCCGATTGGGTGCGCAAGCTGCGTCGCAGCGAAGCGACGGGACAGCCGCTGCGCATCAAACTGGGGCTCGACCCCACGGCCCCCGACATCCACCTGGGACACACGGTGGTGCTCAACAAGCTGCGCCAGTTGCAGGACTTGGGGCATCAGGTCATTTTCCTCATCGGGGATTTCACCTCGCTCATCGGTGATCCGTCCGGGCGCAACAGCACGCGCCCGCCGCTGACGCCCGAGCAGATCCAGGCCAACGCCGAGACCTACTACCGTCAGGCGAGCCTGGTGCTGGATCCCGCGCGTACCGAGATTCGCTACAACAGCGAGTGGAGCGACGCGCTGGGCGCGCGCGGCATGATCCAGCTCGCCGCCAAATACACGGTGGCGCGCATGATGGAGCGTGACGACTTCACCAAGCGCTTCAAGGCCGGCACACCGATTTCGATTCACGAGTTTCTCTACCCCCTGATGCAGGGCTACGACTCGGTGGCGCTGCGCGCCGATCTGGAACTGGGCGGCACCGACCAGAAGTTCAACCTGCTCATGGGCCGGCACCTGCAACAAGAGTATGGGCAGGAGCCGCAGTGCATCCTGACCATGCCGCTGCTGGAGGGCTTGGACGGCGTGGACAAAATGTCCAAGTCCAAGGGCAACTACATCGGCATCACCGAGGACGCCAACACCATGTTCGCCAAGGTGATGTCGATCAGCGATGAGCTGATGTGGCGCTGGTATACGCTGCTGTCGCGGCGCTCGCTGGCCGAGATCGAGCAGCTGCAGCGCGAGGTGGCGCAAGGCCGCAACCCGAAAGAGGTCAAGGTATTGCTGGCCAAGGAGATCACCGCGCGCTTTCACAGCCCCGCCGCGGCCGAGGCGGCGCAGCAGGACTTCGAGTTGCGCGCCAGGGGCGGGGTGCCGCAGGAGATTCCCGAGGTCGCGCTCAGCGGCGCGCCGATGGGCATTGGGGTGCTGCTGAAGTCGGCGGGGCTCGCGCCCTCGACGAGCGAGGCCAACCGCCTCATCGACGGCGGCGGCGTGCGCGTGGACGGCAGTGTGATCAGTGACAAGGGGCTCAAGCTGTCGGCGGGCACCTACGTGGTGCAGGTGGGCAAGCGCAAGTTTGCCCGCGTGACGCTGGCCTGAAAACGGCCCGGCAGCGATGGCACGCATGTGGCAGCGGCTGACCCCGAAGCGCTTGCTGGCCGTCTCGGTCGCGGTGGCGCTGGCCACGATCGCGCTCAAGACCCTGGCGTGGTGGCTGACCGGCTCGGTGGGTCTGCTGTCCGACGCCATGGAGTCGGGCGTCAATCTGGCGGCAGCGCTGTTTGGCCTGTGGATGGTGACGGTCGCGGCGCGCCCGGCCGACGACGATCACCCTTACGGCCACCACAAGGCAGAGTATTTTTCTTCCGGCTTCGAGGGCATCCTCATCATCGTGGCGGCGCTGGGTATCGTCTGGGCGGCGCTCGATCGCCTGTGGTCGCCGCAGCCGTTGCAGCGGCTCGATTGGGGGTTGGTGCTGTCGGTGTTCAGTGCCGCGCTCAACGGGGCGCTGGCGTGGGTGATGCTGCGCGCCAGCCGCGTGCACCGGTCGTTGGCGCTGGAGGCCGATGCGCGCCACCTGTTTACCGACGTGTGGACCTCGGCCGGCGTGGTGGTGGGCTTGGGGCTGGTGGTGGCCACCGGCTGGTGGTGGCTCGATCCCCTGATTGCCATCGCGGTGGCGATCAACATCGCCCGCGAGGGCGTGCATCTTCTGTGGCGTTCCAGCCAGGGGTTGATGGATGAAGCGGTCGAGCCCGAGGTGCGCGCCGCCATCGATGCGGTGTTGGCCGACTTTGCGCACACCCGCGGCGGCGCCGAGATCATCCGCTTCGATCATGTGCACACGCGCAAGGCCGGCCAGCGCCGCTACGTCGATCTGCACATGCACATGCCCGCGCATTGGACGCTGGGGCGCGCCGCGGCCTTGCGCGCCAGCGTCGAGCAGGCGCTCATGAGCGCAGTACCCGGGTTGCGCGCCACCATCCAATTGCTGCCCACGGACGTGGAGGCGCACTTCGACGACACGCACGACCTCAAATGATCGGGCCCAGCGTCAGCGGTCACGCGCGGCGTAGGGGTTGGCAAAGCCCAGCCGGGTCAAGATGGCGATTTCACGCGCCTCCATCGCCTCAGCGTCGGCGTCACTGGTCTCGTGATCCCAGCCCTGGGCGTGCAGTGTGCCGTGCACCAGCAAGTGGGCGTAGTGGGCCTGTAGCGACTTGCCCTGCTCGGCGGCCTCGCGGGCCACCACCGGCGCGCACAACACCAGATCGGCCTGCACCACGGGTTCGGTGGCGTAGTCGAAGGTCAGCACATTGGTCGCGTAGTCTTTGTGCCGGTAGTCGCGGTTGAGCGCGCGGCCTTCCTCGGCATCGACGATGCGCACGGCGATCTCGGCATCGCGCTCGAGCGCGTGGCGGATCCAGCGCGCGACCGCATGGCGCGGTAGCGCGGCGCGGTGCGCGGCTGCGTCGTCGAAACGGGCAAACTGCAACGACAGGGTGAGCGTGGGCAGGGGCATGGCAGGTCAAGCCGCCGCGGGTGGGCGGGCTTCGTAGGCATCGACGATGCGCGCCACCAGCGGATGGCGCACCACGTCGGCGCTGGTCAGGCGCGCAAACGCGATGCCTTGCACGCGCCGCAGCACGCGCTCGGCGTCGATCAAGCCCGAGAGTTGCGAGCGCGGCAGGTCGATCTGGCTGACGTCGCCCGTGATCACGGCCTTCGATCCAAAGCCGATGCGCGTCAAAAACATCTTCATTTGCTCAGGCGTGGTGTTTTGCGCCTCGTCCAGGATGACGAAGGCGTGGTTGAGCGTGCGCCCGCGCATGAACGCCAGCGGCGCGATCTCGATCTGCTGGCGCTCGAAGGCTTTTTGCACCGCCTCGAAGCCCATCAGGTCGTACAGCGCGTCGAACAGCGGTCGCAAGTAGGGGTCGACTTTTTGCGCCAGGTCGCCGGGCAAAAAGCCCAGCCGCTCGCCGGCCTCCACCGCCGGGCGCGTCAGCACCAGGCGTTGCACCGCGCTGCGCTGCAGCGCATCCACCGCGCAGGCCACGGCCAGGTACGTCTTGCCGGTGCCCGCCGGCCCGATGCCAAACGTGATGTCGTGGCTCGCGATGGCGGCCAAGTAATGCGCCTGGTTGGCGGTTCGGCCACGAATCTCGCCCCGGCGCGTTTGCAGCACCGGGCCGGGGGTGCCGGGCGCGTCCGGCGGCCCATCACCGGCGAGCATGAGTTGCACCGTCTCGGCCGCGATCGGCTCGCGCGCCAGCTCGTACAGGGCTTGCAGCACCTCCATCGCCTGGGTGGCGGCGGCCTTGGGGCCCTCGACGCGAAAGTGTTCGAAGCGGTGCGCGATGCGCACCTGCAGGGCGGCCTCGACCGTGCGCAGGTGCTGGTCCAGCGGCCCACACAGGTTGGCCAGCCGCGTGTTGTCGGCGGGGGAGAATGCGTGGCGCAGGATCAAGCCGATAATCCCAGGGTGTTGAACGAGAGGCCCCAATGATAGGCAAACTCACCGGCACCCTGCTGGACAAACACCCGCCGCAGATCGTGGTCGACTGCCACGGCGTGGGCTACGAGGTCGAAGTGCCCATGAGCACGTTCTACGGCCTGCCCGCCACCGGCGAGCGCGTGGCGCTGCTGACGCACCTGGTGGTGCGCGAGGACGCGCACCTGTTGTACGGCTTTGCCAGCGCGGCCGAGCGCGACGCGTTTCGCGCGCTGATCAAGATCAGCGGCGTGGGTCCGCGCATTGCGCTGGCGCTGCTGTCAGGCCTGAGCGTGGCGGAACTCGCGCAGGCGGTGGCCGCGCAGGAGGCGGGTCGCTTGGTCAAGATCCCGGGCATCGGCAAAAAGACCGCCGAGCGGCTGCTGCTGGAGCTCAAGGGCAAGCTCGCTCCCGATTTGGCACCGCCCACGGCGGCCCCGGTGAGCGACGCGCACGCCGATATCCAGCAGGCGCTGCTGGCGCTGGGCTACCACGAGCGCGAGGCGGCGGCGGCGCTGCAGGCGCTGCCTGCCGACGTGGGGGTGAGCGAGGGCATCAAGCTGGCGCTCAAGGCGCTGGCCAAGTGAGGAAGCCGCCGTGACGATCGAGACCGACGATTTTGCGCCCAGCCCGCGGTCGCGGCTGGTGTCGGCCGCGCCGGAGTCAGGCCGCGAGGAGGCCCTGGAGCGCGCGTTGCGCCCTAAGGGCTTGGACGAGTACGTGGGCCAGACCAAGGTGCGCGAGCAGCTCGAAATCTTCATCGGCGCGGCCAAGAAGCGCGGCGAAGCGCTGGACCACGTGCTGCTGTTCGGCCCGCCCGGGCTGGGCAAGACGACGCTGTCGCACATCATCGCGTACGAGATGGGCGTCAATCTGCGCCAGACGAGTGGCCCCGTGCTGGAAAAGCCCAAGGACTTGGCGGCTCTGCTGACGGCCTTGGAGCCCAACGATGTGTTGTTCATCGACGAAATCCATCGGCTGAGTCCCGTGGTCGAGGAGATTCTGTATCCGGCGCTGGAGGACTACCAGATCGACATCATGATCGGCGAGGGGCCGGCGGCGCGCTCGATCAAGCTGGATCTGCAGCCTTTTACGCTGGTGGGGGCCACCACGCGCGCGGGCATGTTGACCAACCCGCTGCGCGATCGCTTCGGCATCGTGGCGCGGCTGGAGTTTTATTCGGCCGAGGAACTCACGCGCATCGTGACGCGCTCGGCGGGGCTGCTGGGTGCGCCGATCGAGCCCGAGGGTGCCTTCGAGATCGCGCGCCGCTCGCGCGGCACGCCGCGCATCGCCAACCGGTTGCTGCGGCGGGTGCGCGACTACGCCCAGGTCAAGGGCAGCGGCACCATCACGCAGGAGATGGCCAACCGTGCGTTGGCCATGCTGGACGTGGACCCGCTGGGCTTCGACCTGATGGACCGCAAGCTGCTGGAGGCAGTGATCCACAAGTTCGACGGCGGCCCAGTCGGGCTGGACAACATCGCCGCCAGCATCGGCGAGGAGCCGGGCACGATCGAGGACGTGATCGAGCCCTATCTGATCCAGCAAGGCTACTTGCAGCGCACGCCGCGTGGCCGCTGCGCCACCTTGGCCGCGTATCGCCATCTGGGGCTGCAGCCGCCGGCGGCCGCGGGCGGGCTGTTCGCCGACGCGGGGTAGGGTGATGCGGCGGTCGGCGTCATGCCGACGCGGACTCGTCGCGCGGGCCGGCTTCGTCGGCCTCTTCCAGGTGGCGCGTATCGCCCCACGACAACAGCGCAAAGCCACTGTCCGCGGTCCACAGCACGCGGTGGATGGCGGCGTTGCCCATGGCCCAGGCACGCGGCGCCTGCAGGTCGACGCGTGCGGCGGCCCGGTACAAGATGTCGAGCACCCCGCCGTGGGCCACGACCACGATCTGACCGCCGAGGTGGCGCGCCGCCAGCTCGGCAAACGTCGTCTCCACGCGCTGACGCAAGTCCCGCAGTGATTCACCGCCCGGAGGGGCGAAGTCGGGGTCGCGGGCTTTCCAGGCGCGCACGACGTCGGGGTGGGCCTGCTCCAGTTCGGCCCACGTGCGGCCTTGGAAGGCGCCGAAATGGCGTTCGCGCAGGCCCGGGTGGGTCTGCACCG
>Ga0308017_1000280_pt1 | contig 16612 bp, 14 predicted proteins | sample Neamet280_FD_203145 | JGI IMG/M metagenome (GOLD analysis project Ga0308017, IMG submission 203145) | Marine microbial communities from water near the shore, Antarctic Ocean - #280 | ecosystem: Environmental > Aquatic > Marine > Unclassified | place: Southern Ocean | collected 2014-10-01
TGAAACTGTCACTTCGTGGGATGAATGGTATCAAAGAATAAAAGATTTTAGTGAAGTGATTGTATGAGTGTTAGAAACCCGAAAGATGAGGACGAAGAGCAAAAAGCACGTTTAGCGATTGCACTTGGCAGAGGCAAGACTATTGAACAATTCATTAAGTTCATCAGTGATGAAGAAGTTGACGAGCAACTGATCGATGCGATCAAAAATAGACTCCGCTTTGCTAGTGAAAGTGGTGAAGAAATTGATGTTCATGCACTTATCACTGGAATGCTTGCGGTTCAAGGCAAGTGGGTTTGAGTTTACCTAATCAATAGGATTATTGATTGGAGTAAGTAGGCCTTCTTCCTTCGATTAGGGCGCTCAAACCTTCTAATGAATCCGCAGTTGAAAATATCTCATTGAGTCCTGCCAATTCTAGGGCAAGACCTGCTGAAAGGTCTGTCGAAGAAGTCGCATCTATCAATTCGCTGGCTTTTGCTAAAGCGATTGGAGCAGTGAATTTCAAACTCTTCATTTGACGAGCAACTAATTTGTCTTCTCCATCAAAACCTTGAGGGCAGACTCCATTCATTATGTCCGACATATTGCCATCTGCAAAGAAATTATTAGCGAATTGAACAACTGGTGATTGAAGATTTGCTGCTTGTCCAGGATACTTATTGGCTGGCTTTCCTTGGTTTGAAATCTGTAATACAGTATCATCTACTGCTGCAACATCAACCAAATGGGTGATCATTCCCAAATCACTAGCTGTTTTTGCATCCATGAAATTTCCTGCTAAAACAGCCCACCGAGCAATAGGAATCCCACAAATTCTTGCTGGCCTTTGTGAACCACCTAAGCCAGGATAGATTCCGATTGAAGTCTCAGGGAATCTGAATTGTGTTCTGCGGGTACCAACTCGATAATCACAAGCGAGTGCAAGTTCTAAGCCACCACCAAGAGCTAATCCTGTAGTCAATGCAATCGTCGTCTTTGAAGAAGATTCCAATTTGTCTAGAACTTGATGTCCGAATGCTGTGAAGTCGTAAATATCACTGATTGAATCAGCACGTATTTTGTCAACGAAGAACTTGACATCGGCTCCTGCAACAAAGGCCTTACCGGCCCCATCTAGCACTATGGTTGACACTGAAGCATCTGAATTTACATCATCTAATGCACTGCCCAATTGTGCCATTACCGTCTCATTAAGAGCATTCATTGCTTCTGGGCGATTAATCGTAATCGTAGCCACACCATTATCGATTGAAGTATCTACTACCTTGAAATGCCAATCAGCATTTCCTTGGCCGCTAAGGTTTTCTGGTACTTCCCAACCACCGTTAGCCAATTGTGCATACTGGTTGGCCATTCTGTGAGCATTTTCTAGGCCTACTTTATTCATTAATTCAAATGGGCCATGAGCCCAACGAAGACCTACTTTTGCACCGCGGTCAACGTCTTCCATAGTACAGATTTCTTCGTTAACGATTTGCGCAGCCACTCCGAAAACAACTCCGAGCAATCGCTCTGAAATTATTTTGTATTGGGACTCATCATATTGTTCATCTTGTGAAATCTCCCACATCTTGTTTTCTGCTACCAAATCTCTTAGGTTTTGAGCACCATGATAACGAGGAGTTTTCAATTGCTCAGACAGATAATCTGTTGAATGTAATGCGATCGGTGGACCTGTTAAATTCATTAATCCAAATGGACCTAATCCAATGGAGAATGCTTTGCGAGAAACCGCATCGATTTGTGCTGAAGATGCAATTCCTTCTTCCAGTAGCAAACAAGCCTCATTTAGCCATGGTACAAAGAAACGGTTGACTACGAAGCCAGGGCGGTCTGCACAGACGATGACGACCTTGCCTAGCATCTTACAATATTGAACAACTTTTTCAATGGTTTGAACAGATGATGACTTTGCAGGAATTACCTCTATTAGACGGTTTTTTGCAGGGTGGAAAAAGAAGTGAAGTCCTACGAACCTATCAGCCCTTCCAGATGATTTTGCCAATTCATTAACCGATAATGAAGATGTATTGGATGCAAATATTGTATTGTCACCACAGGCAGAATTCAAAGTTTCAAAAACTGCAGTTTTAACATCAAAATCTTCGAACACTGCTTCGATTACCAAATCGGTATCTGTCGCGGTATTTTCAACACCTACGACGCCAGTGATTCTGCCTTTTATCGCTTCAACCTGTGCTTCTCTAAAGATTCGGCGTTCTACAGCCTCATCAAGAAAAGTTGCGATAATGTCTTGTCCTCTGTCAACCCATTGTTGCTCTCTGTCAACCATTTGAACATCGAATTCTTCTTGCGCGGTTTTTTGCGCAATTCCAGACCCCATATTTCCTGCACCAACAATTGCCACACTCTGAATAGGTTGCATATTACCGCCCACTAACCACCTGTTCAAGAACAAATCGCTCTAAGTATTCAAAGTGGAAATTCTCATTCCACCATAGAATAGGCTTCAGCCATCCTTTCATTGAAGTTACTCATGCTGAAATTACGTGAATGTTGAATCAATTGTTGGTCTGCATCAATCGGCCCTTCTGTTTTCTTCCATTGTGAATGAATTTCAACAATGGCCCTTTGCCACGCAGCGATATCATCTGCCTCAATACAATAATCATTGGGCATCAGTTCATTGTGGCTAGCAAGATTTGAACAAAGGACTTTTGTTCCACAGGCCATTGATTCTAGAGGTGGATAGCCAAATCCCTCACTGCCTGAGGGAAATAATAGTGCATCTGATTTTATTCGCATCCACATCAGCTCTTGATGGCTGAGTTCCATTCCAATACCATTCCAATTTTGAACATTATTTTGTTTTGCCAGATGGTGTGTGGATGGGCCACCATATGGACATTCAGCATTACCGACATGGTGGATGTGAATTTCATTTTTGATTGAAGCGTCCAACCCGCCCAATACCTCGCAAATGAATTTCAATCTCTTTCTCGGGTCATGACTGCCCACGATTAGGAGATTACAGCCTTCGGGCAAATTTTGTGCTGGACCTATGACTTCTGAATCGGTTTGCGCGAAATTTGCAAAGGCATCGATGTCAAGTCCAAGCGGAATACAGATACTTTTGACTTTTGGAAAATATTTTTTACAATCAGATAAAGTTGCTCTTGAATCACAAACTAAGAGATCCGCCCTCATCAATCCACTTTTTAGTTTCTTCAAATCTCTTGAGCGGTAACTTGGTGGCTTTGCTTCACCCACTTGTATTATCTCTTGACCGATTTTTACTTGTTTCGGAAATAAATGGAATAAATCGTGAACTGTTACCACTACTGGAACGTTACAGTTTTTTGGAACTAGGTGCGCCTGTTCTTGATCGGTAATATGTAAAACCTCACAATTACCAGAAGCTGCTGAGGATTTTACGAATCTTTTTACAACCCTTGGATGTGACCACCAACGCATCAATAAACGCTTGACCGGATTTGTTTTTGATGCTAAATCATACTCGCATGTAGCGCCCAGTTGGTAACCTTGGATGCCACCATTTTTGAGAGCGACTAGCAAATTGTGATGTGCCCCCCCTAAGCCTGTATTACGGCCAAGTGCACCTCCACGAGCGAGTATAACCGACTTGACCATAGCAACCCGAGCCCCCATCCCCTCTTTGAAGGATAAGTCGGATTTGTTCGCTTTTGTTTAATTTGTAATTCGAATTATCAATCTCAGCAATAACAATCTGTAACCACTCTAGGCTCAGTGTAAAAAAGAAATTAAGTAGTGGTGACTAACCGGATGTTTGGGGACAACTATGCCAGAACCTGCACTCACCATACCAAAGGACTCTTTTGAGGCTATCCAAAATCACATTGATAGTACAATAAAAAGCGGTAGTAACATTAGAGATATTCTTGCAAATCATTCCAACAAAGGACCGTGGGATACAACTTGGGAAGTCCAAGCAGCAGTTGAGGCATTACACGTATTTGGTTCCCGTTGGACAATCGAAATACTTTCAACCCTATACATTGCAGGACCCCGTAGATTCAATGAAATGAAGGGAATGTTAGCCGGCATATCCTCTAGAACATTGAGTGATAAATTACGTTTCTTGGTCGAAGAAGGATTGGTCATTCGCGAAGTTGATGAAGGCCCGCCAATCCGTGTCACATACATTCTATCTGAACACGGTAGAACCTGCGGAAGATTGCTTTCGCCATTAGTGGCTCACTTGAAAATTCAAAAGAATTCTGTTCGCAGTGAAAACTAAATTATTGTTTGAACAACGCTCCAATGGATTAAGAAGGGAAGAGACCAACCCAGATGTATGCCTCTTCTATCGCAGTGGGTTCGTCAGCGTCCTTGGTTGGCTGCTGGGCTGCTCGGTGCAACTGGAGGTTTGGCTGGTATAGCAGGTGGCATGGTCGCTGCTGCAAGCGCTATTGGGGCTATTACTCTCGGCGGGGTTTCAAGTAAATCGAAACACCAACATGAACATCCACAACGTCAAAGAATTCTCGCTGCATTAGAAACAAACCCTGGTTTGTGCTATCGTGAATTGCAAACTGTATTGAATGCTGCAAATGGAACTCTGCGCCATCATCTTGATGTATTACAAGCGAGAAAGAGTTTGGTTGTCATGCCGGTAAATGGGAGAACTTGTTATTTCGCAGGTGCGCCGAGTCAGATTGAAGAATTAAGAGGCATGAATATTGGTGATCAAGCTGCAGCAAATGTGCTACCGATTGGTTTGTCATTAGTACAAAGATTGATTCTTGAAAATATTGACAAGGAAGGAGTGCCGCGCTCTCAGGCCGAATTAGCGCGTCGTATCGGTCGTTCGAGGGCAACTATTCATTCTGCTGTTAAGGTACTAAGAAGAAGAGGAATCATGCGCGAAGATAGAGTTGAATTAATGCCTCACATCAATATGGATATGACTTGGCATGGCACAGTGGCTGTAGATTATGATTGGGACGACCAACGCCGCGACTAACTTTATTCAATAAACGCTTTTTGACAAGCAATTGATACAAAGTCTTCAAAGACTCTTGGCTATCACTTCCCTTTGGTAGAGATTAATGTTCAGTGTACGATTACAAGAAGTCGCGCTACCAACGAGTGACAGAGATGTCGATAGTTTAGTCACTTGGTTTACAGATACGCTTTGCTTAGTACGAAAAAAGGGCGATGCAATGGCTGATTATGGCATGGCAAATCCAGTTCACCGATTACTTCGTGACCATATTCTTGCATCTCCTGAAATAGGCTGGGATGCACAGATGTTAGCCGATGAACTAGCACTGACTCCTGCATCCTTGAACCATCATTTGACCCGTTTAGTTGAGGCGGGAATAATTGGTTATACCAATGAGGGAAAGGGTTGGAGAAGATATTACCTGCGCGGTGGCAGCATTTCAAACGCTGTTGAATTGTTTTCAGTCCAGTGTAAAATAATTATTAACCAAAGAATGTCTCTGCTTCAAACAAATTGGACCCGTACTGATTGCCGCTTAGCACTTGAATTACCTGAAGAAGATACTCCACTGCTATGCCTTGGAGTTGTTGACCACAGGCCCCTTACTCCACAAAGTAGTGAAAGTCTGCTCTCACAATGGCTTGGGGATTTTGGACTTCTTGGAGAACGACCTGGAAAGGAATCCGAGGCTGATTCCTTGTCGTGTAAACTGTTTGAAATCCTAATCAGTCGAAATGCACCGTTATCTCTTGATGAAGCAGCGCAATTGCTCGATGGCCCCAAGCCTCGTATCGGACGCATCCTAGAGCGCTTTAGAGCATCAGGAATGGTAGAGCGGGTCGCAAGGACTGATCGCCTTTCAATCTCATTGTGGTCGGCGATGGTGGCTCAATATCAACGTCGTGGAGAAGACTGGATGCTAAAGAAGGGTGGATTTAATCGCATATTGAACGAAACTCAACAATCAAAGTTGATTCAAAAACTAAAGAAAAGTAAATTGAAGGTTGAAGATGTTGAAGCACTATTAGCAGATGTAAGTTCCAAACAACAGATGTTATTGCTTAACCTGTTAGGTGGGCGTTTACCTTTAGGTCACCGTCTTAGTGGAGAAACTGCCGAAGATGTAACCCGCCGTGTTAACGAACGATTAGACAAGGTATTACGCCGTATGCGGCGTGTTGCAGAACTTCTTGAATCTGCTCAAAATTGAGTGCAAATACTGAGGAATGAACATGAGCCAATATATTTCAGCCAAGCCTGGTGAATGGGATGGGGAGGCTCGCCCTCTATTTCTTGCACCAATGGCTGGAGTCACCGATTTACCATTTCGTCTATTGGCCAAAGAATGTGGTGCTGATTTCACCATAACCGAATTCACAAATTCAACTGCTTTATCCCGTGAAGCGGCAAGGTCTTGGAGTAGAATGGAAACCTGCGAGGCAGAATCCCCATTTATCCCCCAAATATTTGGAGGGGTTGCTGAAGATATGGCTCGTGCCGCAGAAATGCTTAGTGCTAATGCCGATATTATTGATTTGAATTTTGGCTGCCCTGCACCGAAGGTAACCAAGATTTGTGCTGGGGCTGCTTTGATGGCCGACCCTGAAAGTTTGGTTGATATGTGTTCTCAAATAGTTGATAGAATCGATATCCCCGTTACTGCAAAGATGAGATTGGGCACTGGTCAAGGAGAAAATAATGCGCTTGAAATTTGCAAGGAATTAGAGAATGTAGGAGTTCAAAGATTATGCATCCATGGCAGAACACTCAAGCAAAGATATTCTGGTGAAGCAGATTGGGATTATATTGCAAATGCAGTTCAAGCTGTTGAAGTCCCTGTGATTGCAAATGGTGACATTGTTGACGGGGCTTCTGCTTCCGCCTGCCTATTACAAACACAGGCTGCTGGATTGATGGTAGGAAGGGGGGCTATTGGCCGGCCATCCATTTTTGGTGAAATGAAAGTAGAATTGGGATGGATGGATGCAAACCAATTACCTTGGATAGAACATTTCGAGGGCAATTGGAATTCTTTATCGGAAGTAGGTCAGCAATTTGAGACCAGAAGATGGTGCTGGGACAGGTACATCGAATTGGCAACACAAACTACTGGTTTGGATTTGAAAAATCTGCGCGGACATGCGGTGTCGTTTACTAGAGGGTTACCCAGCGCTAAAAAAATAAGATCGATTATGCATGGCAAGGTAACTAGAGAAGAATTTGCCAAAGCTACATCTGATTTCCTTGGATCATACAAAGAATTAGAACTTTAATAGAGTTAAATCAGTTCAAAAGGCGATAAACCCAATTTCTTAGCAGTTTCAGCGCCATCTATACAAGCCAAATAATCGCCATTTGCGATTTGTCTTGAGTCATTTACATCTACCAATTTACCGTATAGATCAAGAATGTCGTACCCTGCATCAAATAATGGCTGTAACGCTTGTCGTGAAGTACGATTAATCGAATGTAAAATTGAATCTTGTAATTCAAAGAGAACATAATCAATTTGCTTGTTAGCGAGTAATTGTTGTGCTCCAAGCAGTACATCGACTTCAAATCCTTCTACGTCTATTTTCAGGAAATTGATGTGGTCGATTTCAAGTTCTTTGACAATATCGTCAAGGCACTTAACTTCAACATCAATGTGGTCGATTGTCGGACTATTGTTCACATCACCGAGAGAATGGTGGCCATGGAACCCCTTTACATGTAATTTCATTGTCGTATTTTCTTTTCCAACCGCAGTTGGATATAGTGAAATATTTTGCATATTTCTCAAACTGATTTGATTTTTTATTGTCTTCAAGTTACCTGGGTGCGGCTCAAAGGCATGAACTGTGGCGCATCTATTGGCGAACCAATGACACACGACGCCTATGTTTGCACCAACATCAAATACAGTATCATTTTTATCTATCAGTGGATGAATCCGATCTAACCAGGGTACTGCATCACATGCTTTACCAGATTCAAGACTCCAATTAACGCGTTCTGCGGAGTTTAATTCTCGCAGTAATCCTCTTTCCTTGTCATGGACATAAAGATCTAATTCGCTATTGGCAATTTTTTTATCCAATAGTGGATAGATGATGTAATGGTTGAAAAATCTTCCAGGCATTCTTAATCCGAACTTGATTGCACGGATTGGAAAAAATTGTTTGGATGAGGATTTAGAAATATTAGACCCTCCGTGTATATTATGGCAAAACATACTTGCTTATGATACCATTATGCAAATAACATCCATTCAATATTGAAACTAATATGCCAAAAAGGCACAGGCATTCAACAATCCTCAGAAGGTTGATTGCCACTCTTCAAGGTCTTGTTCCTTAGCCCAATCTTCATCTGTGGTTTTTCCACGGAGTTTGAGTACTTCACGGGCAAGTAGCCAGTAAATTTGAGCAAGAGAGCGACGACCCTTGTTATTTGCAGGAAGTGCAATGTCCACATTACGAAGATTATTGTTTGCATCCACGATACCTACGATTGGAAGACCGGAGTTAACCGCTTCGATCAATGCTTGTTGGTCAGCAGCAGGGTCTGTTACGAAAAGGACATCAGGTTCGACGTATGAACGAAGAACTGGATTGGTAAGTGAACCCGGAATAAAGCGACCGACTGCGGAATTTGCTCCGATTGCTTCTGAGAAAAGACGTGCCGGCCTTTGTCCGTATTGACGGGCTGAAACAACCATTATACGAGGAGATTCAAAATTATTAAGGAAAGCAGCGATTGAACGGATACGAGCATCGGTGATATTGACGTTCAAAAGGTATAATCCATCCTCGCGAACACGTTCAATAAATCGCTTCATGTCTGAACTTTTCTGTTGAGTACCGATATTGACGGCGTTCTCTTCATAGTCTTCAAACGGTATCAGTAATGTTGCTTCTTCATCGGACATAGATAAACCTCAGCAAGCCGCCCACATAACCCCCATATTAAACCGCTTCGCACTGACTAAGACTTTCAGAATTACTGTATTTAGTGAAATCCTCATAATCGCGACGGCGGAGAATAAAAGAAAGAGCCCACCCCCACAGTGCCTACGGGGAGAAATAAGATGGCTCAAGATTCTCCTAAATCAGACCAATTTAATGGTGCTGAACTCCATGAGGACGGTGTTTGGCGATTAAAAAATGGTAAACCATTAAGAGTTAGTGCCAGCGATTTAGAACGCCACGAATATTGTCCTCTCTCTTGGTCACTAGCGCGAGAAGGGAAAAGTGGCCAAGGTGAAGCAATTGAAGCTGGAATCGAAAAACACGCCACAATTCACGGCCAGGTAAAAGATTACCAAGAGAAACACGCTAAATTGCGAAGGGCTATGGTCATCTGGTCTTGGTGGTTTGGTGTCATCTTAGTTTTCATCATAGATGCTATCGTTTTCTCTTTGATAGAAGACGCTGCTTACACCCCCGAAGCAATTGCTAGATACATGGCACTCTGGGCATTATCTCTTCTAGTTACTGGGGTTGTAGCAGTTTATCTACCATGGAGAGAATGGATTGGATGGACAGATACGATTGCAAAATCAAAAAGTAATTTTCAAGAGAGCGATACATATCATATTGAATCGGTATTACAACCTCAAGGTTTCATTGGAGGATGGTTTGAAGCTGGTCGAATAGAGGCGGCATTATTGTTGGCTGCAATAGCATTGGCTCTGCATTCAATCGCCCTTGTAGGTGCAGAGAACAAAAGCCAAGCAGGTTTCTTGTTAGCAGTATTAGCAATGGCTTGGACACTGATCGCCTCTTGGCAATTGCAAAAAGCCCTACTTGTGGAAAACGCATTAGAAATCGCAAGGGAAATTGTTGGCTTGCAAGAAAATACAAAAATTGCATATTCTGATGATGAGGATTCTTCGGGTCTATTGAAAGATCCAATAACCGGCCTTAGAGGAAGGCCGGACCAGATAGTGATAGTGGACGGTGAATTTATCCCGGTTGAACAGAAAACTGGAAGAGTGCCAAAACACCCTCACCGCTCTCACAAGATACAAGTCTTGGCGTATTTGCATTTAGTTGAAATTAGTACTAAAAGATCCACTCCTTATGGGGTGCTAAGATACGGGAATGAGGATTTGCATCAAATCCCATGGGATGATGGCAATAAAAAAATGTTGTTCGATGCTATTACTGAAGTACAGCGATTAATGGTCCACAACGATGCTAAAAGGAACCATGAAAGGCCAGGTAAATGTAAAAACTGCTCACGTAATTATGCATGCCCTGAAGCATTGGTTTGATTCAATCTGTTGAACAAGATTGTTCCATTGGATATTGCACGCATCTATGTGTAACGGTTAATTGAATATTGAAATTATCATGGATTAATCCTAATGTTTCTTCGCCAATACCTCTCGCTTCAACATCCAATACCCAATCACCCTTGGCAAATGCAGGGTTCGGTTCAAGTTTTTCTTCGATCGGTGCTGAATCGGAACTAACATCGGCAGACCATTGGATTACTCCTTCAGAATCGGTTAATATTGCCCGAACATATCTCGTATTGTTTTCAATTTGTGGGAATATGTCAGAAAAGGTAAATGATGCCTTGAAATAAATCGAAATTTCAGTCACAGAATCATCTACAACAAATACGGATTTATTTGTATAAGGCTGTATTTCTAAGGAGGTGTAGGTATGTGAAACATCTATCTTCTGATATGTCAAAGCATCTTTCGCAGGCTCTCTAAAACCCTCAATAGACTCACGGGCTGGAATCAAACCCAAGCAACCAACAGTTGATGTCAACAACATTGTCAAAACGACAAGCATTGGCAATACTCTTTGTTGCATCGAATATAGCCAATCTCTCTTTTGTTTTCAATACCCCCCTCTCTTGAGGCACTTTGAAGGCGAGTAGTGGATTGGTTCACATCGCCTGAATGACGCACATGGTGGCCGAGCGAAAGCGATGACGAACCCTATGAAAGCCGACGGGCACATTCAATTCATTCAATCGATGCTCCGTTCATTAGAACTTTGCACCGCAAGTACCACATTCATTGGCTTCAACTGGAATATCTGCCCCACATGCTCCACATTCGGCTACTTGTGGGGTTTCTTCTCTTCGCTTAGGGGCGCGGCGTTTTGGCTTCTGCGCTTCCCTTGCAGTTGCAACTTCTGTATCGGACTTAGTCGATGCTGAAAGTGGTGCATCATCTTCTTCAAAGGAGAAATCTGCTGTTGAGTCTTTGACTTCATTTCCTGCTAATGAATTATCGGTTACATTCATTCCAACTTCAAACTTATCACCTGGCAGAACTCCATCTTCACCCGTAACATTGAATATTTGCTCTCTAATTCCTGCATCACTCGCCGATAGGTCTTCTCCATCATCCAAGTGAGCATGAAGTTCACGGCCCTCGAGCATCTCGTCAATTCCGACGCCCACCGCGGCTTCTTTGGCGCTTTTGAGTGTCGTTGTAACCTCGTTATTCAATTCCTCAATCTCTTCTTCTGTGAGTCCTTCAAGCGCTAACTCATCTGCATGTTTTCTATCGTATGCAGCTTCAACTTCTTCTTCAGCACTCTTCAAGTTTTTATCCCACTCTTGTCCGAGATCTTCTTCATCATATCCAAATTCTTGAACTGTGGATGCAAAGTCTTCTGCCCCTGTAACAATTTCATCTTCATCATCCTCTTCCTCAATCGGAATAAGTTCTTTCTCCACTACAACTCTTCTTTGTCGTTGCTCAAAGAATGAAGATACATCTTGTCCAGCACCACAATACGGGCAATCTTCCATTAAATCAGGAATAGATTCTGAACATTCATGGCAATCATGGAATTGCTTTCTGGCTTTCTTAAGATTGAATGAGCAATGAGGACAACGGTCTTCGACCCCTTCTAATTCACCATCACATGATGGACAATAATCGAAAATATCTCTTTCCACTTCTTCTTCTCTTTCCCTAGTAAGAATATATGCTACCACCAGTAATGCGATCAATCCAATAACACCGCCTCCTAGTAACGTCGCTGTACCCTTGGCGGATGCTTCTGCATCTGTTGTGCCATCATCGGTAGCAACGGTTGGGAAGGCGCGTGTGAACGTGCTGGTAACTGTGATATCAGATGGTGAAATTCGGAGTGTACTAATTGGCGATGAAGCGACGAAGTTGCAGGAAACTGAGGCTCTGTCCCCTCTCTCTTCTATATTTACAAACATTGTCTCTAACAAAGTTCCAGAACCATCTTTACAATCGAAGGACACATTACCAGTTTCAATACTTGTCATATTAATTGACAGCGTGTAAGAATCGCCGCTTTGTAATGGTTGGGGGGCTGTATCCCCAGTTATATCAGTCAATGAAATAGATGTATAGACCCATTGCAACCTCAATGGAGCCTCAACAGAAATACTGCCTGTAGCTAGACTATTCAATGGATTACTATCCCAACTGGTTGTGTGTGGAACCCATTGTGCTTCGAATTCTGCTGAGTGTGAACCGATTAATGTGGTCAATGTAATATCCCATGGTTGAGTTGCACCTGCATCGATATAGATCCAGTCTGATTGACTTTGGACACCTTCCCAAATGTAAATGATTCTTCCTCGCACTTGAATATCTCCTATATTGGAAATACTAACTCTCCAAGTTACATCTTCACCTGAAGCAATTGATGAGGAAGAAGGTATTGCATCTCCATCGACAAAAATATCTGGAATCGGATAAATAGATAATTGGCCTGAGATTCTATCATTATCTGTTGATTCTTGAACGAAGTTGCCTGAATTGAATGGGTCTACTTGTGCCGCCACAATATGCGAGCCATCACTCAAAGAAGACAGGTCATTAATCGTCAGTACTTGACTCCATGACTTTTCTGCATATCCTTCTCCTGAGAGAGTTACAGTAAATGGAGGCATCATCAGCATTCCTCCATTATCAGTTGGAATCTCTAGGCGTAGCGGGACTTCAGTGGTTCCAGTTCCATTGGTTCTAGCCAGTGTTCCTTCGATGGTCCATGGACCTTCTAAGGCACCTTCTTCAACAGTTATTGTTAGGTCACCGATATGATAGACATCCATTCTGGTCTCAACTAACAAAGATTGTTCAACAGTCTTGTTTAACTCCGATGCTTCATGTATCTCTTCATAGTAATCTGGATTGAGATAAATGGTATGAGTTCCACTTTGCGGTGCAATAAATGTGGTATTAACCCATTGTGACTGACCTGCGAGTATTGCTGGAGTTGGCAAAAACTGTTCTTCACCACTGGATGAGGAAAAATGAAGGGTACTTGTTGATGCATCAACGCTACCAATATTGGTTATGCGAGTCGATGCTGTAACATTGTCTCCAAATTTAATATCGGTTGAAGGAGATAAAGCGGTTTCAACAATTCTCAGGTTTGGTAACCCCGTCACTACGAACTCTAGGTAAAATGATGCTTCAGTGTCGCCGTTAGCCTCAAATGTCACCCACACCTTGTGAGTTCCTTCGGTTAGTGAATTCCATGTTGTACTAACATCAACTGTTGATTGACCGAGAATATTGACTGTGTTCATTGCAAGTCTGTCTCCAGAACTGGTTCCATCTTTGAAAATCGAATATTTTACATCGAAGGCATCGGATTGTTGAGAATTGTAAAGTGTTAGCAAAATAGTGATTGTATCACCGGCTTCGGGAGATGCCGGTAGGATACTCAAAGTCGATGTTGATGCCTGAATGCCACCGCTAGTTTCTGCCGAAACGGAGAGAGGTATTATTGTCAGAGCCAACAATACTACGACCAGTATGGACTTCAACTCATTCGCCATGTATCTAAGCGTGATATTGCGTAGCACTTGAACCCATCTCAAATCTATGCCCTTAGTTGCCAAGTGTTTGAGATTTTTTTACCCGCCAAAATACAAAAGATTGCTATGAAATTATTATCTGGTACAGATTTTAACCCTCACTTAATCATCAAAAGAAGCATTTCTAGGGGTAGCATTGAAGGCTGAGCCCGAACGTCTCTAGGGTATGCAGGGGAGGGCAGTGAGTATCGCACTTGTTTTTCTACTCGCTAGTCTTGTCTCTCCATTATTAAATTATAATGATGAGATTAACACTTTGTCAGATGCGGTTATAGTAAATAATTCACCTTCTAATACCAGTATTGCATTCAGTAATGGACCAAATACCGATGACAACATCACAGGATTACACACCCTGACTTTTACATTGAGTGGAACAGGTAATATTTCTTCAATATTGATTGAGGTTTTGGATTCTGGGTCATGGAATCTAGTCACAAATTTGACCAGCACGCCATGGTTGAAGCATTTTGATTCAACCATTTATACGAATGGCAATTACACTCTAAGAGCTACTGCATGGGATGATGATGTAGCAAATACTACAACCGCGCTCAGTGGAGAATTCAATATAGTCAATCACATTCCCGAAATAACGATTTTCAAAGTCTTGAATCCAGATTATGGAACTGGTGATTCCGTTACCGATAGGGCATGGTTCAATATTGAATCCAATGAAGCGATTTCATTTCGTTGGGGCGCTATTGATGATGATCTGAAACGAGCAACACTAACCAACGCCCCGGGACCTGGCTCCCCACCTGCAGATGGACCAGGGACTCTCAACTATGGTTGGGATTGGGCTAGTGGAGATATGCCTGAAGGTTCTTGGAATCCTCGGCTAACTGTCTTTGATAATTCTGGACTTTCAAACTCCTCTACAATATTCATCGGAATTGATAGAACTGGACCTAGTATCGGTTCTGTATCGATTGGAGATGGTTCTTCGTGGCAGCAAAGTACTACTGTCACCCTATCCGGCCTGATCTCTGGAAGTGATGACTCTCAAGGTAGTGGTGTTAGCCATGTTGAATGGTCTGACGACATTGGTGTTACTTGGAATTCTGTTTACACGGATTCAACCACTTTAACAATGATTGAAGGAATACATAATATCGCATTTAGGGCAATTGACAATGTAGGAAATACTGGACCAAGTGATACGATTACAATTAGGGTCGATTCAACAGACCCTGAAGCGGATGGCTGGACTGTTGACGAATTAACTACCAGTAAAATCGGTGGTGCCAATGTTTCATTCAACGCCATTGATGAACAATCTGGAATTGATACAACCGCCTCATATATTCAATATGGATTTGACTCTAATGGAGTTGGACAAACACCCGACCTTTCTGGACGTTGGATTACTTTGGGTACAAATGGTCTTGACGGAACTGTCGGGCTCTCCAATTGGGCGACAAAGTCTCGTCAGCATCTAATGCTTCAAGCAGTGGTTTTCGATATTGCTGGCAACTCTATTACAACCGCTCCAGCATCATATCAAATCCTCCCTGGATTGGACTTGTACTGGAATGAAACAGAAACGAATCTAGACAGGTTGGTAGTAAGACCTGGTGAAAGTTTTGGTAATATCACAATAACCAGTGTTTTGGAAAGTAATCAGGACTATGGTGGTAGTGTGGTGGTTAGACTTGAATCTGCACCAGCCGACCGCTCTTCCACTGTGCAATGGACAGTTATGGAAGCAAGAACTCTTGGCTCAGGAAGTCTTTCAGACTCAAATGAAACTCTGATATGGAATTATACAGTTCCAAAAACAGGTCAATACGATTTACGCCTAGTGATAGACTATGCCAATGTAGTCGATGAGTATGATGAGGGAAATAATTACAATCACATGGTAGTCACTGGTGCTGCGATAACAAGTGCAGGGTTGGTGCCTTCTTTCGCCCCTTCAATAATCGCACTATTATTCGCTGGAATAGTGATTTCGCATCTCCAAAGAAGAACCAACGCTTGAAATGAGGGAGGCGGTAGCCTCGCCTTATGCGCCAATCTCTCCCTCGTGTCCCGCAAGACCGTATTGCGGTTCTTATTGGAGTAAAAGGGGTTACTGCAAGGTCATTGCATAAGGCTTCAGGCTGTAAGGAGTTCAAAATTGATTCCGAAACTGGTGATGTAGAGGTTCTTTGGGGCGAACCTGGTACTTACGATCCGGTTAAGGCAATGAAATTACCAGATGTTATCAAAGCAATCGCTAGAGGAATGGCCCCTATGGCAGCGATTAGATTACTCCAAGATGACCACTTTTTTGAATTGGTTGAATTGCGTGGATACGTTGGTAAAAGAGCAAATCAACAACGCAGAATTCGCGCTAGAATTATCGGAAGTGAAGGGAAAATCAGAAAGTTGATTGAAGGATTAACAAATACTGAAATCACCATCTACAAGTCAACCGTAGTTTTAGTAGGTCATGAAGAAGGATTAGCTGCAGCAAGAGTTGCGATTGAAATGATTGCCGGTGGTGCTGAGCATGGTACAGTTTTGAACTTCCTAGAAAAGGATAGACGCAGATCAAAATTGGCTAGCCGTAGTTTGGATAGTATCGAAATTAAAGGCGAAGTGGCTGGAGAAACTGTGTTTGAAAACCTAGTGCCTGGTCTTGCAGATTTGAGTAATAAGCGCAATAGAAGAATGCGCGCTTCTCAAGTTGACCCTGAAGACTTAGAGGCCGTTGAATTGATGATGGAATTGGGCGAAGATGAAAGCATCACATATTCAGAAGAAGAGTGATTTATTCTTCTTCCTCAAATTCTATTTCTAACTTTTTAATATGATCGAGATTCATATTCAACACTTCATACATAGCACCGGCTA
>Ga0308017_1000283_pt1 | contig 16467 bp, 19 predicted proteins | sample Neamet280_FD_203145 | JGI IMG/M metagenome (GOLD analysis project Ga0308017, IMG submission 203145) | Marine microbial communities from water near the shore, Antarctic Ocean - #280 | ecosystem: Environmental > Aquatic > Marine > Unclassified | place: Southern Ocean | collected 2014-10-01
AGGGTAGTGCCTTGCAGCAGCAGCGACGCGAGCACCACGACGAACGCGATGTTGAAGAATGTCGTGGCACCCTCGACGCCCGCCATCACCGGAAACACTGCCAGCACGATCGGCACCGCACCGCGCAGGCCGACCCAGGCGATGAACCCGATCTCATGCGGCGGAAAGTGAAACGGCCGCAGGCACAGCCAGACCGCCACGGGGCGGGCCAGCAGCATCAACACCGCGGCCACTCCCAGCGCCGGCAGCAGCGTGCGAAGCGCCTCGGTGGGGGTCACCAGCAGCCCCAGCAGCAGGAACATGCCTGCCTGGGCCATCCAGGCGTATCCGTCCATCGCTTGCAGCGCCGGGGCAACCGAGCCGCGTGCGCGGTTGCCGACCACCAGCCCGAAGATGTACACGGCAAGAAACCCCGAGCCGCCGATCCAGGTCGTGAACGCGAACACCGCCAGGCCCGCCGACAGCAGCAGCAACGCCCGCACTCCGCCCGCCGGTCGGGTCAGCCGGGCGAGCAGACGCAGGCCGTCGGCCAGTGCCCAGCCCAGTCCGCCGCCGAGCACCAGCCCCCAGCCGAACTGCTGCACCAGCGACAGCAGCGGCTCCCACCCCGTCGCCAGCGATGGCGTCCCGGGCGTCATGGCCAGTCCGATCAGCGCCAGGGTCAGGAACACGGCCATCGGGTCGTTCAGGCCCGATTCGATTTCCAGCGTCGAGGCGACACGTTCGTTGAGCCGCACGCCCGACGTCTGCAACAGCGAGAAAACGGCGGCGGCGTCCGTGGAGCCGACGATGGCGCCGAGCAGAAGCGCGAGCCGCCAGTTCAGGTCCATCAGCAGCCATGCACCCACTCCGGTGAGCGCCGCACTCACCGCGACCCCCACCGTGGCCAGCATCAGCGAGGGCTGCAGGCCAGTGCGGAAAGTGGCATAGCGTGTGCGCAGTCCGCCGTCGAGCAGGATCACCGCCAGGGCCACATTGCCGACCCAGAAGGCCAGCCGAAAATCCTCGAACACCACGCCGCCAGGGCCATCTTCGCCAAGCAGCATGCCCGCGACTAAAAACACCAGCAGGAACGAAAAGCCCAGTCGCGCCGAGAACAGGCCTGCCACCAGGCTCAGCAGCAGCAGCGCCGACGCGGTCAACAGCGGCAATGCCAGAAAATCCAGAGACAGCATCATGGTGTCGTGACCGTAGCAGAATTCGGACCATGACGACTGAAACCCTGGTGTTGGCGGGCGGCTGCTTTTGGTGCACCGAGGCGGTGTTCGACCGCGTGCGCGGCGTGCTCGACGTCGAGTCCGGCTACAGCAACGGGCAGGCCGCGCGCCCGACGTATGAGGACGTGTGCAGCGGCCGCACCGGCTGCGCCGAGGTCGTCCGGCTCGTCTACGACCCGGCGGTGATCGGCGTGCGCGAGTTGTTGACCATTTTCTTTGCGATCCACGACCCCACCACCCCTAACCGCCAAGGGGCCGACGTGGGCACGCAATACCGCAGCGGCATCTACTGGACCACGCCCCGGCAGGCCGCGGTGGCGCGCGCGCTCATCGACGAACTGCAGGCTGAGGACGTTTTCGATGCCCCCATCGTGACCGAGGTCGAGCCGTTGCGCCACTACTGGCCCGCCGAGGACTACCACCAGGACTTTTTTGCGCGCCACCCCCATCATGGCTACTGCCTGGCGGTGGCCGCGCCAAAGGTGGCCAAGCTGCGGCGTGCGTTTGCGTCCTACCTCAAGCCCGGCACGGGCTGAGTCCCCGGGGTCGCCCAGGTGCCAGCGCGATGGCGCTTCGCCCCGTTACACTGCCGGGCGTGAGCGTTGCCGACCATCCCGTCTTCCAGTCGCTCGCGCCGGTGTTTCTGCTCATCGGTGCGGGGGTGTTGGCCGGGCGCCGTGGCTGGGTGGCGGCCACAGCCGTCAAGGATCTGTCGAACCTGGTCTTTCTGCTGCTGATTCCGGCGCTGCTGTTTCGCACCATGAGCCAGGTGCGGCCGGAGGCGCTGGACTGGCGGCCCATCGCCGCCTACTTCAGCGCCGCGCTGCCGTGGCTGCTGCTGCAAATGGCGTGGCGCGGCTGGCACGCGCGTGGTATCGTGCTCGCGTTGGGGGGCACGTTTTCCAATCTGGTGATGATCGGCATCGCGCTCATCACCCTGGCTTACGGACAGCCCGGCGTGGTCACGCTGTTGACGCTGATTGCGGTGCATGCGCTGATCCTGCTGACGGTGGCGTCGGTGGCGTTGGAGCTGGCCGAGGGGCGCACCAGCCCCGGGGGCGAGCCGGGCGTGCGCTTGTGGCGCGCTGCGTGGTCGGCGGTGCGCGGCTCGGTCATCCACCCCATCCCGCTGCCCATCGCTTGCGGGCTGCTGTGGGGGCAGACCGGCATCGCCCTGCCCACCGTGGTGGACAAGCCGTTGCACCTGTTGGGGCAGGCGTTCGGCCCGCTGGCGCTGGTGCTGGTGGGCATCAGTTTGGCCTATACGCCATGGCGCGCACACTGGCGCGACGCGGTGTCGGTGACGGTGGCCAAAAACCTGGTGCTGCCGGTGTTGGTCGGCGCGAGCGCCTGGCTGTGGAGCGTGCGCGGTTTGCCGCTTGCCGTACTGGTCGTGGCTGCAGGGGTGCCCGTCGGGGCGAACGTCTTTTTGTTCGCGCAGCGCTACCGCGTGGCGCAGGCCGAAATCACCGCGGCCACAGGGCTGTCGACCGCTGCTGGCGTGCTGACGCTGAGCGCCTGGATGCTGTTACTTGCGCGCTTCACTGGCTGATGCGCAAGCCCTCTTCGATCTGGTATTCGAAGTAGCGCTGAAAGCTGAATGCCAGCCCGGCCATCAACGCCGTCGCGCCCAGCATGAGCGACAGCACCACGGCCACGATCGTGAGCCAATTCGTGGCACCCGGCCCCGCATCGGCCGGCAGTTCTGGGTTGTGCCGTGTGTTCCAGCGTTCGGGCGGCTGCAAGGCATACACGATGGCCGACAAGCACGCCGCGACCAGCCCCAACCCCAAAAATGGCAGCAGCACCCACGACAGCTTGTCGTCTTGCCCGTAGGACAGCACCCGGTCCACCCCCCAAAAACCGAGGGCGGTCGGGATGGCGTGGACCCAACCCCACACGTCGCTCAAGCCGTACAGGTAAAAACGGTGCCAGCCCAGGCCGCCGCCGATGAAGGCCAGCCACGCGGCGATGGTTTTGTTGCGGGGGTGTCGCATGCCGTTATTGTGGTGCTGGCGGTGTCTGGTCGCCAGGCCCCAGGGTTTTTTCCATCAACACGATGTCGAGCCAACGGTCGAACTTCCAGCCGCACGAGCGCACCACGCCCACGCGCTCGAAGCCGAGCGCCGTGTGCAGGCCGATCGAGCCCGCGTTGGCCGAGTCGCCAATCACCGCGATGACCTTGCGGATGCCGCGCGCCTCGAGCTGCGCGAGCAGCTCGGCCAGTAGCGCCCGACCCAGCCCGCGGCCGGCTACCTGTGGCGCCAGGTAGATCGAATCCTCCACCGAATAGCGGTAAGCCGCGCGGGGTTTGAACCAGTTGCCATAAGCGAACCCCGCCACTTCGCCGTCGACCTCGATCACCAGCCAGGGCAGTCCCTTGGCCAGCACGTCGGCGCGGCGCGCCGCCATGTCGGCCACGCTGGGGGGCTCGGTCTCGAACGTGCCGGTGCCGTGCCGGACGTGGTAGGCGTAGATGTGCGCGATGGGGTCCAGGTCGTCATCGCGGCTGGGGCGGATCAGGGTGGGTTTCACAGCGTGCGGGATATAATGGTCGGTTTGCAACGTTTCGCTGGCCAGGTGGCCAGTCGTCCGTGTCTCAGGCGTTGCCTTTCCACCGTCTCGTCGAACCTGTTTGCAAGGATAACCCATGGTCGTGATCCGACTCGCCCGTGGCGGCTCGAAGGCCCGCCCGTTCTACCACATCGTCGTCGCCGACAAGCGCTGCCGTCGCGATGGCCGCTTCATCGAGCGCATTGGTTTTTACAACCCGATCGCGCGCGGCAACGACGTGCCGCTCAACATCGCGCAAGACCGCCTGACCTACTGGCTGGGCGTCGGCGCCCAGCCGTCCGACACGGTGGCCCGTCTGCTCAAGCAGGCGCCCAAGGTCGTCCCGGCCGAAGCTGCCGCCGCTTGAGGCGGCCCATCCTCATGGCCGAAGCCCTGCCCTGGCAGGTGGCCGAGCTGCCCGCTGATGCGGTCGAGATCGGCCACATCCAGGAGCCGTGGGGGTTGCACGGCTGGTCGCACGTGCACGCGATCAGCCGCGGTGGCGACACGCTGCTGCACGCGCGTCGTTGGTTTTTACAGCCCCCAGCCTCCCGGGCGGGCGCGCGTGCGCGGCCGTTCGACGCCTTCGAAGGCACCGTTGCCGTTACCGTGGCCGAGGCACGCTGGCACGGCGACGGCGTGGTCGTGCGCTTCGACGGCCTGTCCGACCGTGACGCGGCGCAAGCCCTGCGTGGCGCGCGTATTTTCATTTCCCGCGCTGACTTTCCGCCCACCACCGGCGCGGACGAATACTACTGGGTCGATCTGATTGGCCTGCAGGTCGTCAACCGCGAGGGGGTGATGCTCGGCGTGGTCGAGGATCTGTTGCCCACTGGCCCGCACGCGGTGCTGTGCTTGCGCGACGGCAGCGGCGATGCCGCCGTCGAGCGCATGATCCCGTTTGTCGCCGCCTACGTGGACACGGTCGATTTGGCGGCGCGCCGCATCACCGTCGACTGGCAGCCTGATTACTGACCCGTCCCGACCGGCGTGTCGCTGCCATGCGTTTCGACGTCATCACGCTGTTTCCCGAACTGATCGAACCGTACTTGACGGTGGGGGTGACGCGCCGCGCCTTTGCCTCGGGAGTGGTTCAGGTGCGCCTGTGGCCCTTGCGCGACTTTGCCGAGGGGCCATACCGCCGCGTGGATGATCGCCCCTTTGGCGGGGGGCCGGGAATGGTCATGCTGGCCGAGCCGCTGCACCGATGCTGGCAAGCCGTGCGCGCCGACCGGGGCCTGGCCGCCTGCCGTGTACCGGGGGCGCCGGTGGACGTACCCACGGTGCTCTTTTCGCCGGCGGGCGAGCGCCTGTCGCACACCGTGGTGAGTCGCTACGCGCAACCCGGCGGCGCGGGCGCAATTTTGGTGTGCGGCCGCTACGAGGGCGTGGACCAGCGCTTCATCGATGCTTGCGTGGACGAGCAGCTCAGCCTGGGGGACTTCGTGCTCTCGGGCGGCGAGATCGCTGCGGTGGCGCTGCTCGATGCGGTGGCGCGCTTGCAGCCGGGCGTGCTGGGTGATCAGGCCAGTGCCGAGCAAGACAGCTTCAACCCCGCACTGGACGGTTTGCTCGACTGCCCGCACTACACCCGGCCGGAGGTATGGGAGGGACCCGGCGGCGCGATGAGCGTGCCGTCGGTGCTGCTGTCGGGCCACCATGCACAGATCGAGGCCTGGCGTCGGGCCCAACGGGTCCAGATCACGGCGCAGCGCCGTCCCGACCTGCTCGCGCAGGCGCGTGCTCAAGGTCGGCTGCGGCCGTCGGATGAGCAGCTGTTGCACGAACTGGGTTACAATAGAGAGCTTTGATCCTCTGTCTGGCTTCGGGTGTTTGATAATAAAAGCAACCCCGGGCGGGCTGGCGCAAGGGCGCTGGTTCGTGCAGTGTGCAGCGCAGACACGATCGTGGATGAGACCATGAACCTGATCCAAATCCTCGAGCAGGAAGAAATCGCTCGCCTGAACAAGACCATCCCTGACTTTGCCCCCGGTGATACCGTGGTGGTCAACGTCAACGTGATCGAAGGCAACAAAAAGCGCGTGCAGGCCTACGAAGGCGTCGTCATCGCCAAGCGCAACCGCGGTTTCAACTCCAGCTTCATCGTGCGCAAGATCTCCAACGGTGAAGGCGTGGAACGTACCTTCCCGCTGTACAGCCCGTTGATCGCCAGCATCGAGGTCAAGCGCCGCGGCGACGTGCGCCGCGCCAAGCTCTACTATCTGCGCGGCCGCACCGGCAAGGCGGCCCGTATCAAAGAAAAGCTGGGCGCGTAAGCGGACAGCTTTCACCAAAAGCTGGGCGCGTAAGCGGACAGCTTTCACCAGAAGCTGGGCGCCTGTGCGCCTTGAGTGCCGAAAACCCCGCCGGGCCGGCTGGCTTGGCGGGGTTTTTTCATCGGGAATTCGTCCGGCGTTATGCTATGGTTGCATCCATGACGCCAGACGATGCCATTGGGGGTATCAGCGCCGTCTTGCCCCCTGACGACAGCCGCCGCCGTGCCCTGCACAACGAGGTGCACGCGCGGCCGACCGCGCGTATTCGCCTGCCTGCGCTGGTGGTGTATGTGGCCGTGCTCAACGAAGGGGTGGATCGCGCACAGGAGCTGCAACATCTGCGGCGACTGCCCGGGCAGGAGGGGTTGACCGAGGCCGATCTGCAGGCGCACTTTCTGCGTCTGCGTTGCCCGGGGGGCTTTACCCTGAAATGGGAACGCCACACCGAGTTTACCCGTTACTCACTCGTACAGCCCTTGCCGCCCGAGGCCGGCCTGGAGGCGACGGATCCCCCTTTGTTGCCATCGCTGAAGGTGGCGCCCGACTGGTGGGCGGCCATCCCGGGACGCACCATCTGCGCCATCCAGTTGGCCATGGTCACAGCCGATTTGGCGGATCCGCCGAGCTTGCTCGCGCAGGCGCGCCGCTGGTTTGGTAATCAGCCCGTGGTCGCATCCCTCATCGGACGCGAGGGGCATTCGATCGTCGTGACCGATTTTCGGCTGCGGGGTAGCGGTTTCGAGCGCATGCTCGTGTTGGCGCCGCCAGAGACGAGCGAAACCCGCGCTGGCCGCATCTCGGCGCGGCTGGTCGAGCTGGAGACCTACCGCATGATGGCCTTGTTGGGGCTGCCGGTGGCCAAGATGCTGGCGGGCCCGCTTGCGCAAGCCGAGGCGCGGCTGGCTCGCCTGACGGCTGATATGGAGGCCAAGACCACATCCGATCAAGCCTTGCTGGACGAGCTCGTCGGGTTGGCGGCCAGCATCGAGCGCGCAATCGCCGAGCACGGCTACCGCTTCTCGGCCACGCGCGCCTACGACCACATCGTCAACCAGCGCATCGCCGAACTGCGCGAGCAGGCCATCCCCGGTACACAGACGATCAGCGAATTCATGCGTCGGCGGCTGGCGCCGGCCATTGCAACCGTGGTCTCGACCGAGCAGCGGCTGGTCGCGCTGTCGGAGCGCATCGCGCGTACCAGCGCCTTGTTGCGCACCCAGGTCGATATCGCGCGCGAGGAACAGAACCGGGTCTTGTTGGAAAAGCTGACCCGCGGGCAGGCGCTGCAGTTGCGCTTGCAATCGACGGTCGAAGGGCTGTCGATCGCGGCCATCTCGTATTACGTGATCAGTCTGGTGCTCTACGGGGCGAAAGCGCTGAAGTCGGCAGGCGTGCCCCTGCATCCCGAGTTGACGGCGGGGGCCGCCATGCCGCTGGTGCTATGGGCCGTTTGGCGCTTGACGCGACGCATCCACGCGCGCCTGCACGTCGATTGACCTCGCCTCGAAGAGCGGGGGGCCTTTGGCCCCAGGCTCATTTGGTGCTTAGGTACTCCGCGACCGCGGCCATTTCGAGCTCGGACATCTTCTCCGCGACGGTATGCATCACGATATTGTCGTTGGTGCGTTGTCGCTGGTTGAACTGTTTGAGCTGCGTGAACAAATAGCCCGAGAATTGTCCTGCCAGCCGTGGCAGGTTGTTGGCACCGTGCCCATCGGGCCCATGGCAGCTCACACAGGCGGGTACACCGCTGAATTTGTTGCCGTTTTGGTAGATGTAGGCGCCGACCGCGGCCAATCCGGTGTCTTTGACATTTTCGCGCACGGCGGGCAGTTTTTCGTAATAACGGCCGAGGGCCAGCATCTCGTCGTCGGTGAGTTTGGCCACCATCTCGGCCATCGCGGTGCTCTTGCGCTCGCCTGTCTTGAAGGCTTTGAGCTGTTTGGCGATGTATTCCGCGTTCTGGCCCGCCAGACGGGGGAAGATTTCGCTGGTCGATTCCCCATTCTCGCCGTGACACATGAAGCAAGTGCCATTGGCGATCTTGCGGGCACGCGCTTCATCGGCCTGTGCGTGGGCCGACATGGCCGCCGTGGCCAACAACCCGACGGTCACGAGGGATCGAACCAGAAGGGAGGGGATTGCGCAGGAAGCTCTCATAACCGTCTTATAGTCCGTGCTGATAAACCAATATGTCGGAGGGGAAAAACCCGACGCCGACTCCTGCGGGAGGTGTCGGCGTCGGGCGCCGCGCCGGACGCTCAGGCGAGCGTGTCCGCCCAGATGTTGCGCGCCCACGCCAGGGCGTAGCGGCCCTCGAGCTCGCTGGCACGCGCCGAGACGCCGCCCGAGCCCGGCACCGTCAGCATCGTCTTTTTCTCGGCGTCGTAGCGGTGCACGCTGGCCACGTGCACCACGTCTTCGTCGGTGACGAAGCTGTAGCAGGTGTTGGCGTACAGCGGCATCTTGGGCGGCTCTTTGCCCATGAGCAGACTGACGACCGCAGCGGCGCAGGTCTTGCCGTGCTGGTTGGCCATGTGACCGGACTTGGGCATGGCGGGTGCGATCTGGATCGCGTCACCCAGCACGTGAATGTTTTTGACCGCGACCGACTCGAAGGTCAGGAAGTCGACTTCACACCAGCGCTTGTTGGCGGTGGCCAGGCCGGTTTGCACCGCGATGTCGCCCGCGCGCATGTTGGGCACGACGTTGAGCACCGCGCCTTTGAAGTCGTCGTTGAACTCGAACTTGAGAGTGTTGGTGGCCACGTCCACGTCCACCACGCGGTGTTTGGGGCGGTATTCGATGATGCCCTTATAGTGTTCTTCCCACGCTTTAAGAAACAGCGCCTTTTTGGACTGAATGTCGTCGTTGGCGTCGAAGATGATGACTTTGCTCTTGGGCTTGGCCTTCTTGAAGTAGTGCGCGACCATACAGGCGCGCTCGTAGGGCCCGGGCGGGCAGCGGTACGGGGCCAGTGGGATGGACAGCGCATACACGCCGCCGTCCGGCATGGCTTCGAGCTGCTGGCGCAGCGCCACGGTCTGCGGGCCGGCCTTCCAGGCGTGCAGCACTTTGTCTTGCGCGCCCGGCTTATTCATGCCGGGCAGGGTTTCCCACATGAAGTCGATGCCGGGCGAGACGATCAGGCGGTCATAGCTGATCTCACCGCCGCCGGCGAGCTTGACCAAGCGCTTGTCGGCGTCGATCGCGGTGGCACGATCGCGCACGATCTTGACGCCGTGGCGTTTTTCCAGGTTTTCGTAGGGGATGGTGATGTCGGCCATCTGCTTGATGCCGCCGATCACCAGGTTGGAAATCGGGCAAGAGACGAATTGCGCGTTGGGCTCGATGAGCGTCACGCGCACTTTGCCTTCGGAGAACAGGCGCGTGTATTTGGCAGCCGTGGCCCCGCCATAGCCGCCGCCGATGACGACGACGTGGGGCCCAGAGCCGCCCGCCATGGTGGTGGCGCAACCCGAGATCAAACCCAAGGAGCCCAGCGCCGAGCCGGCCGCGACGGTGGAGACGAATTGGCGACGTTGCATCATGGTGTGACTCCTCAGGTGTTATTTTTTCTGCGCGGCGAAGTACGCGGCGATGGCGCGCAGCTCGTCGTCGGTGTAGCCCTTGCTGATCTGGTGCATGATGGTGGCGGGCTTGCGGCCAGCCTTGAAGTCGAGCAGCGACTTGGTCATGTCATCGACATTTTTGCCCGCCAAGGCTTCCATACCCGGCTGAGCGCGACCGTCGGTGCCATGGCAGTTGGCGCAGGCGGCTGCCCACACTCTGACCTGGTCGACCTGGGCATGCGCCAGGGTGGCAGCGCCGAGCGCGCTGGCTACCAAGATGGTTCGAAGTGCGTTCATTGTCATGGGGCTCCTCTGGGGGTGTTGCGGCAACCGTGCCGAATCGGGACGAATGTGTATCACGACGTGCTGATATAAGCAACTCGGGTAAATGCTAGTGGGCTAGCCTTCGCCAAGCTTACCGCGACGGGGCGGCGCGTCTATCGGGACAACCCCAACCCCCCAAGGGCGGCGCGGGTGTTCAGCCCAGCAGCGCTTGCGCAAACTCGCGCGCGTCGAAAGGTTGCAGGTCTTCGAGCTTCTCGCCAATGCCGATGAAGTAGACGGGCAGCTCGCGCCCTCGTTCGCGCGCCCACATGGCGATGGCGGCCAGCACGCCGCCCTTCGCGGTACCGTCGAGCTTGGTGACGATCAGCCCCGTGAGCTGCAAGGCGGCGTCGAACGCTTTGACCTGGGCCAGCGCATTTTGGCCAGTATTGCCGTCGATGACGAGCAACACTTCGTGCGGCGCGCCGGGTTCCGCCTTGGCCACCACACGCTTGATCTTGCGCAGCTCCTCCATCAGATGCAACTGCGTCGGCAGGCGGCCCGCGGTGTCGACGATGACCACATCCTTGCCGCGCGCGCGCCCGGCCGAGACGGCATCGAATGCCACCGCGGCTGGATCGCCGCCTTCCTGGCTGACGATATCGACGCCGTTGCGCCGGGCCCAGACGTCGAGCTGATCGCGCGCAGCGGCGCGAAAGGTGTCGGCGGCGGCCAACAGCACTGTGGCGCCGTGCTGCGCCAGGTGCCAGGTGAGCTTGCCGATCGTCGTCGTTTTGCCCGCACCGTTGACGCCTGCCACCATCCACACGGTGGGCCCGTCGGGCTGGGCGCCGACGGCCAGCGGTTTTTGCAGGGGCGCGAGCCAATCGGCGATCACGTCCACCAGCAGCGCGCGCACCTGTTGGGCGTCGGTGGCTCGCTGCGCCTTGACGCGTCGCTTCAGGTCGTCGAGCAGGTGGGCCGTGGCCTGGGTGCCGGCATCGGCCATGAGCAGGGCCGCTTCGAGCTCCTCATACAGTGCGTCGTCGATGCGAGCCCCGACGAAGACCGAGGTGAGGCTGCTGCCGGTTTTGCGCAGACCGGCGGCGAGCCGCCCGAGCCAACCCTGGCGGGTGGCGGCGCTGTCTGTGCTGTCCGTCGGGGGGGCGCTGGCCGCGGCAGCCACCGCCGTCGTGGGTTCGGGCGCGGGCGCTGGTGCCGCCCCCGGCGCGGCGGTGGGCGCGGGGTCGACAAGCGGCTCCCCGGTGGGCTCGCGCGTGCCGAAGAACTTTTCTTTGAGAAATCGGAACATAAGAGCTTGCTGTCTAGAATGATCGACATTCTATGAAACCCCATCTCATGATTGCGGCCTGGTACAGGTTCAGCATCGGTGACGGCGACGGGATTCGCCGCCGATTCGCGCGCTTGGGCGCGGCGCTGCTGTGGCTGGTCGGTGGCGCGGTGCTGCCGATCACGGCCATGGCGACCGAGGAGGCTGCCAACGCGCCGTCCTTGGCGCCACAGGCGCAGGTGTTGACCCTGGCCAATGGCCTGACCGTCATTGTCCAGCCCGACCGCCGCGCGCCCACGGCGGTCCAGATGCTGTGGCTGCGCGTGGGGTCGATGGATGAGCAGGACCACGAGTCCGGCGTGGCGCACGTGCTGGAGCACATGCTGTTCAAGGGCACGCCGACGGTACCGGAGGGCGAGTATTCACGCCGCATCGCCGCGCTGGGCGGGCGCGACAACGCCTTTACCTCGCGCGACATGACGGCCTATCACGTGCAGCTGCCAGCGCCCCGGTTGCCGGAGGCGATGCGGCTGGAGGCCGACCGGATGATGAACAACACCTGGACCGACGAGGCGTTCCAGCGTGAGCTGGCCGTGGTGCAGGAAGAACGCCGCCAGCGTATCGAGGACGAGCCGCGCGCGCAGCTCTACGAGCAGTTCAACGCCATGGCCTGGGTGGCGCACCCCTACCGGCGGCCGGTGATCGGCTGGATGGGCAACTTGCAGGCGTTGCAGCCCGAGACCGTGCGTGACTTCTACCGGCGCTGGTACGTGCCGGGCAACGCGGCGTTGGTGGTGGTGGGCGACGTGGACGTGGCGCAGGTGCTTGCCTGGGCGCAGGCGACGTTTGGCACGTGGCCCGCCCGCGCCGTGCCGGCACGCACGCCCGACGCCGAGCCGCCGCAGCGCGGCGTGCGCCGCTTCGAATGGCAGGCGCGCACGCCGCAGCCCGCGCTGGTGATGGGCTGGCGCGTGCCGCGGCTGGCGCACCCCGATGCGACCGATGAGGAGGCAAACGATGCGCTGGCGCTGGTGTTGCTGGCCGGCGTGCTCGACGGCCATCCGGGCGCGCGGCTGGAGCGCGTGCTGGTGCAGGGGCAGGGTGGCCCGCGTCTGGCCGATGCGGTGAGCGCATCGTATGGCGTGGCCGCGCGTGGGCCGGAGTCGTTCGTGCTGAGCGCCACGCCGCGGCAGGGGGTGCCAGTCGAGGCCGTGGAAGCCGCGTTGAAGGCCGAGATCGCGCGCGTCGCGCGCGACGGGGTGAGCGAAGCCGAGCTGGAGCGTGTCAAGACGCAGTGGATGGCCAGCGAGATCTACGCGCTCGATTCGATGTTCGCGCAAGCCCGCGCGCTGGGCATGCATTGGGTGTTGGGCTGGCCGGTGGATGCCAACCAGCGACTGTTGGCGCGCTTGCAGCGCGTCGGCACCGAGGACGTGCGCCGGGTGGCGCAGCGCTACTTCCAGGACGAGCGGCTCACCGTCGGCGTGCTGCGGCCGGAGGCTGGGTCATGAGCGCGCGGCATCGGAGGTGGGGTTGGTGGCTCGCGGCCTGCCTGTGGCTGGTGGCGGCTGCGGCACAGGCGGCGCTGCCCATCGAGCACTGGGTGCGGCCCGATGGCGCGCGCCTGTACTGGGTGCGCATCGACGCGTTGCCGATGGTCGATGTGCGCGTGGAGTTCGACGGCGGCAGCCGACGCGATCCCGCGGGGCAGGCGGGGCTGGCGGCCGCGACGGCGCTGATGCTGGGCCGCGGGGTGCTGGCCCACGACGGCCAGCCGGCGCTCGACGAAAATGCGTTGTCCGATGCCTGGGCCGACCTGGGGGCGCAGTGGAGCGCGACGGCGACCCTCGATCGTTTCAGCGTGTCGCTGCGCACGCTCACGCGCCCCGATCTGCTGGAGGGCGCCGTGGCGCTGGCGGCGCGGCAGTTGGCGGCACCGTCGTTCGACGCCGCCGTGTGGGCGCGCGAGCGCGAGCGGCTGATCGGGGCGTGGCGCGAGGCGCAGACGCAACCCGACACCGTGGCGCGTCAGCACTTCCATCGGGCGGTCTATCGGGGACACCCGTATGGCTGGGAAGCCACGCCCGAGACCTGGGCTGCCATCGACCGTGCGGCGCTCCAGGCCTTTTACCGGCGCCATGTCCGCCCCTGCGACGCGCGCGTCACGGTCGTGGGGGCGGTGACACGCGCGCAAGCCGACGCGATTGGCGAGCGCTTGCTGCGCGGACTGGCGCCGCACGGCTGCACGCCGCTGCCCGCCGTGCCGGAAGTGGCGCCGCTTGCGCAAGCGCAGACGCTGTCCGTGCCCTTCCCGGGCGCGGCACAGGCGCAGGTCTGGGTGGGGGCGCCCGGTATCGCGCGCAACGATCCGGATTTTCTAGCGCTGCAGCTGGCCAACCACATCCTGGGCGGCGGGGGCTTTACCTCGCGCCTGATGCGCGAGATCCGCGAGCAGCGCGGGCTGACTTATGGCGTATACAGCTACTTTCTGGCCGGGCGGCACGCCGGTGCGTTTACCGTGGCGCTGCAGACCCGGCCCGAGCAGGCCGCGATCGCGGTGCAGTTGGTGCACGAGTCGCTGCGGCGCTTCACGCGCGAGGGGCCGACCGACGACGAGCTGGCCGCGGCCAAGGAGGCGCTCATCAACGGCTTTGCGCTGCGCTTGGACAGCAACCGCAAGGTACTCGAGCAGGTGGCCGCGATCGCGTGGTCGGACCTGCCGTTGGACGAGCTCGAGACCTGGACCGCGCGCGTGGCCGCAGTCGACCGTGAGACCCTGATGCGCGCGTGGCGCCGTGTCATCGACCCGGATCGGATGGTGACCGTGGTCGTGGGAGGGCAGCCGTGACGGGGCGCGCGCGCCGCACGTCGCCCACGGGCGAGGTGCGCATCATTGGTGGGCGCTGGCGCCGCTCGCGCCTGCCGGTGGGCGACGTGCCTGGGCTGCGCCCGACCCCGGACCGCGTGCGCGAAACCCTGTTCAATTGGCTGGGGCAGGACTTGAGCGGTTGCCGCTGCATCGATGCCTTTGCCGGCAGCGGCGCGCTGGGGCTGGAGGCCGCTTCACGCGCCGCTGCCGAGGTGGTGCTGATCGAGCGCTCGCCGGCCGTGCAGGCCGCCTTGCGCGCCAACGTGCAGCGGCTGGGGGCGGAGACGGTGCGCGTCGTGGGTGGCGATGCCTTGGCCGTCCTGGCCGGGTTGCCCGCGGCGGCATGGGACGTGGTGTTTCTCGATCCCCCGTTCGACGACGCACACAGCGGGGGTGAGCGCCTGACGAGGGCGGCGCTGCAGGCCGCGCAGCGCCTGCTGCGGCCCGGTGGATGGGCGTATCTGGAAGCGCCGCGCGCCTGGGGCGAGCCGGAGTTGACGGCGCTCGGCTGGCGGCTGCACCGCCACTTGCGCGCGGGTGCGGTGCACGCCCACTTGTTGCAACCGATGGATAATCCCGTCCCATGACAGTGGCGATCCCTGCAGTGCGCACTGCCGTCTATAGCGGCACGTTCGACCCCATCACCTTGGGCCACGAGGATGTCATCCGCCGCGCGGCGGGGTTGTTCGACCGCTTGATCGTGGCGGTGGCGGTTGCCCACCACAAGCGGACCTTGTTTACCCTGGAAGACCGGCTGGCCATGGCAGCGCAGGCCCTCGCCGACTGCCCCGGCGTGCAGGTGTTGCCGTTCGACGGGCTGATCATGGACTTTTGCCGTGCGCACGGCGCGCTGGCCGTGGTGCGCGGCATCCGCAATCTGACCGACTTCGACTACGAGGCGCAGATGGCGGCCATGAACGCCAAGCTCTTGCCCACGGTGCAAACCGTGTTTTTGCTGCCGCAACCGCCGGTGCAGTGTATTTCCAGTACTCTCGTGAGAGAAATCGCCAAACTGGGTGGAGAGGTGTCGGGCATGGTCAACCCCATCGTCGCGCAGCGCTTGCGGCAGGCCACCGCAGCCCAGGCATCTTGACCAACGGTCGGCCATTTGGCGACAGGAGCGTGGCATGGCCCTGACCATCACCGACGAATGCATCAACTGCGACGTGTGCGAGCCCGAGTGCCCCAACCAGGCCATCTCGATGGGCGAGGAACACTACGTCATCGACCCTGGCCGCTGCACCGAATGCGTGGGGCATTTCGATGAGCCGCAGTGCGTACAGGTGTGCCCGGTGAGCTGCATCCCTATCCACCCCGATTTCGTGGAAGACCGCGAGACGCTGTGGCAGAAGTACCGCCGCTTGCAGGCGGCCACAGAGGCGGCCAAGGCCACGGGCGTCGCGGGTTGAGGGCCGGGCGCGTGCCGATTCAGCGCGGTGCCGCGCCGTGCTCGCCCGCATCGCCGGACGGCGGGCGCTGATCGGCGGCAGAAGGACGCGGTGGCTTGGCGCGCGGGGGCTGGCTGGTGTGGATGGCGCTGGTGGCCTTGGCGACGTCGCCGGCCAGCAACGAAGGCAGGGCGCGCGCCGCGCGCTCGATGGCGGCGTCGATCGCCTGCCGCTGCTCCAGCGGCGGTTTGCGCAGCACCCAGTGCACCACCTCGGCCTTGACGCCGGGATGACCGATGCCCAGCCGCAGCCGCCAGTAGTCGGCGCTGCCGAGCTGCGCGTGGATGTCGCGCAGGCCGTTGTGTCCCGCATGGCCGCCGCCGCGCTTGAGCCGGGCGTCGCCCGGCGGTAGGTCCAGCTCGTCGTGTGCGACGAGGATGTGTTCCGGCGCGATCTTGAAAAACCGCGCCAGTGCCGCCACCGCCTGGCCAGATCGGTTCATGTACGTGGTCGGCTTGAGCAGCCACAGCGGCTGGCCCTCGAATTGGGTACGTCCCACCAGACCGAAATACGCGCGCTCGGGGTGCAGCGTGACGCGCAGGTCCTGCGCGACGCGGTCGATCCACCACCACCCCGCGTTGTGGCGGGTGTCTTCGTATTCCGGGCCTGGGTTGCCCAGGCCGACCAGCAGCTTGATCATGGGTGCTTGGCAGGGTGGGGCGCATCAGCACCCCAGACGTGAAAAGGCCCGCACGCGGCGGGCCTCCATTGTGCCGGGTTCGTGGGGCCAAGGGGCGCTCGAGCGCGCCGCCCGCGGGCATCACTTCTTGCCTTTTTTGCCCTTCTTGTCGTCGGCCGCCGCGGCTTGCGGCGCGGTCACCACTTCTTCCACCGGCTCCACCACCGTGGCGATGGTGGGATTGGGCTTGCCGTGGGTGACGATCTTGACGCCCGGGGCCAGCTTGAGGTCGCTGGCGTGCAGGCTTTGGCCCTTGTGCAGCTGGCTCAGGTCGACTTCGATGAAGTCGGGCAGTTGG
>Ga0308017_1000285_pt1 | contig 16389 bp, 13 predicted proteins | sample Neamet280_FD_203145 | JGI IMG/M metagenome (GOLD analysis project Ga0308017, IMG submission 203145) | Marine microbial communities from water near the shore, Antarctic Ocean - #280 | ecosystem: Environmental > Aquatic > Marine > Unclassified | place: Southern Ocean | collected 2014-10-01
TGCCATGTCTACAATACACTCCTCCATCTGCTTCTCTGTGGTCTTATAAAAACTGGACTTTGTGTAGCTGATGCAACGAGTGAGGTCGCCGGGATTAAATGGGTCGATGTAGATAGTCTCACCGGCTGTTAATATCATGGCGTGAAATCCTTGAGGCGTTAGGTCAAACCGAACAATAGAGGATGGTGAATCAATTCCCTGGCCTAAATAAACTTGTATCTCCGGGAACCTAGCCGAGAGATCCGGGGCCATAATAGGTGCGTTTACGAAGGAGAAAGACTCGAAGGAACCGTCCGGCATCGGAAGTGATATGATCGTAGAAGAGTTCGAAGCACTAACCTCCTTTTCGTATGGGGCAGATGACAATAAAGTTCTCAGCGAATTCACCTCCAGCCCCATCACTAAATAATCGGATGGCTGAATCGTAGGGGCGTCTTGTTGTGTGTCGATACTTAACCAATAATCGGATGGTGAAGGTTGCGTTTGCGAAGGTTGCGTTTGCGAAAAGCTGGAAAGACTTGACACTAGAAATACGATAAGGAGAAAGCAGGTCGAGTATTGTTTCATGAACTTAAAACTAAAAATTTATAATAATGGTTGCACAGCGAATTAGGCCGACTCAATTCTATGTCTACTCATCGTCGTCGTCAACAAACACGTCGGTGTAATTTTTAATTAGATCCAGTTGCTCTTTCGCAAGCTTAGGTAGCGACCCCACCCACAAATTGAAGGTTTTAATAAACTCCTTACGAAACTCATCTTCCTCCAAGTTAGTTACATCGTATAGATCCTGAAGCTCATACCTCACATTCCTCAAGAGACGCTCATGGACCGTCAACATTCTTTGACGAGCTGTCCAGTTTCCAAACTTCCATGCCAGAGCATATTGAGTTGCTGCAATCAACAATTCTTCTTCGAGTAACTGAAGGTTCTCACGATATTTTTCTGCTGGAGTCATAAAACTAAGTTAAACAATTATCGCCGGAGAACATTCATACGTTAACTTAGTGTTTACATCTTTGAATTCACTAGATGAAATCTCCAACAGTAATATTATTATCGTTTTGCGCTATCTCATGTGCGTTTTTCTCCACTGTCGGCTGTACGTATGACATTGAGGATGAGCTGTATGCGGACCTGCTGTGTGACACTTTGGAGGTGAGTTATTCCACTGACATAGCACCTATCCTATCGAGTAACTGCTACTCTTGTCATGGGTCGGTTGACGCCGAGGCTTCGCTGGACCTCACTCAGTATGATGCTGTTAGAAACGAAGTCATAGCTGCGGAGTTGATAAACCTAATCGAACTTAGCCAGGGCGCTGATGACGCTATGCCTCCTTCGGAGTCTCTTACTATATGCCAAATCGCGAAAATTAAGGCCTGGGCATCTGATGGAGCACCAAATAACTAATATGAGCACAATGAAATTCGCGAAAATTACACAAATCATTCTAGGGATTGTAATGACCTCAAACTTAGACGTTTCTGCCCAACAATATATATCTCGCAATGTAAATGTGTCATTCTTAAGTGAAACACTTATAGAAAATATTATAGCCGAAAACAACCAAAGCAGCTCCGTTTTAGATATGTCAAATGGCAGCATCGCATTCCAAGTGCCAATTCGCGCATTTCATTTCGACAGAGCATTAATGGAGGAGCACTTTAATGAAAACTATATGGAAACTGAATCTTTCCCTAACTCCACTTTCAGAGGCAACATAAAAAACTGGACAGACGATTTTGCTAATGGTGAGACTCATGACATTATTGCTTCTGGAATATTAACTATCCACGGAGTAGAAAACGAAGTGAGTGCTTTAGGAACTATTTTATTTGAAGAAAGCTCTTGGACTCTCAACTCTGTTTTCCACGTAGATGCAGAAGACTATGACATCAAAATCCCAAAAATAGTCCGCGACAATATCGCTAGTTTTATAGAAATCACTATCCACGCTTCCCTATCCCCTCGTTGATGAAAACTATTTCGTTTTACTCAAAACTTTACTTGGCCGTCTTCATCGCGTTATTCCTGACAACGTCTCCCATTAATGCACAAGATCTACTCGACGGCCTCTCCGACGATCAGGAGCAGGTATATCAGGTCGCTGCGACTTTCAAAGACACACGTATAGTGAACCTTCAGAGCAATGAAACTCCAGGCAAAGGCGTACTCCATTTCGTTATCGCACATAGATTCGGACGCTTAAGTGATGGGGCTTACGAGTTGTGGGGTCTTGACAACGCTAGCATGAGAATGGGCCTCACTTATGGCCTGAACGATCGTGTTTCTTTTGGCGTAGCTCGAAGCACTTTCGAAAAAACATTCGAAGCGTCTGTGAAGGCTCGTGTTTTACACCAAACCCAAGGCGCGCGCGAATTCCCCTTCAGCCTCACTTGGTATTCAGGCGTTATGTGCTACGGTAAGAAATGGGAACTCACCGAGTTCTCCTCGCGCCTCAGCTACGTCCACCAAGCCATTATCGCCCGGAAATTCTCTCGCAACCTAAGCCTCGCACTCGTCCCGTCATTAATTCACAGAAACCTCGTCTCTACTTCATCCGACATTCACGATCAATTAGTCCTAGGCTTTGGCGGACGGTACAAACTCAGCTCGCGCATCTCCATTAACGGCGAATACAACTACAGACTAAACAAATCTATTGACGACATTTACGAAAACGGCTTAAGCATCGGTTTCGACATTGAAACAGGCGGCCACGTCTTCCAGCTTCACCTAACTAACTCTCGCGGCATGTTCGAACGCTCATTCTTAAGCGAAACTTCTGGCACATGGCTAGCGGGCGATATCTACTTCGGCTTCAACATCAGCCGCGTTTTTAACTAACCGTTCCTGTGTAGGACGCTTCTGCGTATTTCGACACACACATGCAAATTCATTAGAGAATTTGTCAACCAGTTGGTTGACTTATTTACGGTACGGGACGCTTCGGCGCAGATCAACACACACATATACAAATTCATTAGAGAATTTGTCAACCAGTTGGTTGACTTTTCCACTAATGTTTTCACATCGCATACTGGAGAAATAAAAACCGACTAAAGTTATTTGCCACGCCCTTTACGGCCGCCTTTGCGAGGGGGACCGTCATAGGATGGTTGGTTCCAAACTTTTATGTCGTCTGAAAGAGATAGGCCGGAGAGGACTTCGACGATCAGGCCATCGGAGAGGCCGAGGGAGATGTCGCGCCTTTCGTAAGTGTTAGGGGCGATGAGGATGTCCACGAATGGCTGGTGGCCAGAGTACTGGACGAGCAGTTCGCTAATGGTGAGGACGCTGTCGCGACGGTCGAGGACTACTTCCGCATTCGCAGAGTATCCAGCTCTGAGGAACTGATCTGAGGTGAGGTGAACTGCGGCTTTGATCTCGAATTGGATAGCGCCAGATTCCTCAATGCCTTTAGGGGCTATATGCTCGAGAGAGGCTGGGTAGTTTGCCCCGGAAATAGCTCCTATTGTTAGGGTGATTTCCATGCCTTCGTGGAGTTTTTCAACTTCGGACTCATCGATTTTACCGACGAAGATCAGATCTGTCATGTCCGCGACTGAGGCTACTGTGGTACCGTCGTTAAAGCTATTTGATTCAATGACCGAGTTCCCCTCTTTTACGGGAACGTCTAGAACCATTCCGTCGATGGTGGAACGAATTTGGGTGTTAGATGATTTAGATCCACGTGAGGTGACGCCCTCGCGAACTATTCGTAGGTTGTCTTCCGCACCAAGCACTTCTTCCTTAGCTTGGTTGAGGGATAGTTCGAACTGTTGAATGCTCATTGCTGACACAACACCTTTCTCAAATAACGCTGAATTGCGATTGTATGTTTGTTGTGCGTCGTCGAGTGAGATTTTTGCTCGGGACAGTCGGTTTTCCGCACTACTAAGGGCGGCCATATTAGGAACTATTGTTACTTCGGCGATGATGTCGCCGGTTGCTACAATATCACCTGCTTCAATGAGGACGGAGCGTACGATACCACTTATTTGTGGTTTAATTAGGATTTCGTGGCGAGGCTGGATACTTCCTGAGGCAACAGTCTTGAGGATTATGCTTCCGGTAGTGGGGGGTTGGGTGCGGTAGAAAGCCTCGGCTGTTTGTTCCTTAGCGTAGAGGAAGTTGACCGTGTAGATTGCTGTTGATATTACTATCACAACGAATGCTAAGAGTGTATATAAACGTCCTTTTTTCATTTGCTTTTACAGTTTGCTTTTGTGTGTGGAGTTGTGTTGTTGACTTGTCTTGTGATTACTCGGAGCGGATTGCTTCTACCGGTCGTATGGCTACTGCTCGTAAGGCCGGCAAGATACCGGCAAGGAGGCCCATAACGAGCATGACGACGAGAGCGATTAAGACGATTTTCAGGGACACTTCAGGGTTACGGAAGCTGCCGGCCGCGCCGGACATGGACTGGAGGAGACGGTTGACGCCCTCCAGGGATGCGACTCCAAGGGAGACGCCGGTGAGACCGGAGAGGGTCGTGAGGAACATGGTTTCCGACATTATTTGGCGGATGATCGTGCTTGGAGTCGCGCCCATAGCTCGGCGGATGCCGAGCTCCTGCGTGCGCTCGCGGACGGTGATGAGCATAATGTTCATTATGCCAATGGCGCCCGCAAGGAGGGCGAGTCCACCGAAAATGAAGGCTATGAATCGAAAGGCACCGAAGATGAGTTCCATTTCCTCGAATGCGGAAGCCATAGTCCAGTGACCGAATGCTGTATTGTCATCGGGGTGGACAGATTTGCGGGCTTTCATTAGAGAGATGACTTCTGTGGCTGCTGAGTCAGCATGGAAGGCAGGTGAGATTAGGAGACTGTACCAACCGACTCGGTCGCCGGTGTGGAAGGCTTTGGAGAAGGTGGTGTATGGGATGAATATGCTTTGGTTTGACTCTTCGGCATCTTCGCCTGTTGCGTATGAAGAGTAGACACCTACGACAGTGAAGATGACGCCTTGGACACGGATAGTGGAGCCGATGGGTTCTTCGTCTTTTTCGTAAAGCAGTTCGTATACACGTTTACCGATGACGGCTATTTTACGTTCAGCATCTAGGTCGCCTTGGTTTAGGTAGCGGCCATTTATGATTTCAACAGGGTCTATATGTATGTATGATGGTTCGTCGCCGTAGACGTTGAAGGCTCCTGATTTTTGGCCTTTAACAATATTATTAGATCCTCTATGACCTCCCAACTGATTCCTTGGAGACACTAGAAGAACAGACTTAGAGGAGGACCTTAGAAACTCTGTGTCAGAATTATTAAACTCGAGCCCCCTCCCTTTCGTGAAACCCTTGTAAGGCATAGAGGTTCGCTGAGTCCAAACAAACATCGAGTTCTTCACTCTCGTCCCCATATCACCCGAAACTCCGTTCTCAAGGCCATTCGAAGCACCCACGGTCACGACTATCATAAACAAACCCCACCCAACTCCGAGCCCACTCAATAGCGTTCTGAAGGGATTTGTCAGGAAAACCTGCAAAACCTCAAGGGCTCTATCCCTATCGAAAAGATTACTGAAATATCTACTCATCTCTCAAGGCTTCAACGGGTCTAATACTCACGGCTCTCAATGCTGGACCTATTCCGCTTAGAACTCCCACGAGGGCAAGAATTCCTAGGGCTAACAAGGCAATTCGGAAATCAACTTGTGGGTTCTTAAAGTACTCGTGATCAATCATGGGTGACACAAATTCCAACAGCCCCACTCCTACGACAAGCCCAAGTGAACCAGATACTATCATTAAGGTGAGGGATTCCTGTACTACAAGTCCTACTATCGAAGAGCTTGTGGCTCCAAGTGCTTTTCTTACTCCGATTTCCTTTGTCCTTTCCTTCACAGCTATGGCGAGAATATTTGCCACACCCACAGCTCCAGCTAGCAATGTCAGCAGTCCTATACCCCAAATAAACAATTCAATTCCTAGAAAAATATTTTGAAACTTCTCGTATTCTTCATTGTTGTTTTCTAACGAAATCCCACGTTGGTCGTCTGGGTGCACGGATTTTCTCTCCTTAAACCACGTAAGCAGGTGATCGGTCAGTGCTGTAGTAGCAGTAATGGGCATATCCCCAGTGCCTATTATGATTTGGTCCACTTTATCATTTCCAGCTCTAAAAAGCTTATTGGCGGTAGAAAAAGGCAGGTAAGCCATCTTATTCTCCCATCTATTCGCGGGATCATCAAACGACCCCACCACGCGAAAAAGCACACCACCTATAGTTAAATGTGTTCCTACAGGATTTTCTCCGTCATAAATCTCTTCAACCAGGGTTGTGCCTATGACGGCCACCTTAGTTGCCTCATCCACATCACGTTGAGAAATATACCTCCCATGGCTAAGCTTAGTGTTTTCCAACATTTGATGGTCCGGATCCACCCCCCTGACCGGGAAATTCCCAGCTTTATCACCGGACTCCATTTGCATACCCCAAATCCTAATCCTCCTCGAATAGGCGTACACCGTATCCATCTCATTAAACATCGCCTCGACATCACTCTCCCTCATTTGTATCCTCCGATTCGCCTGATTACCTCGGTAAGAGAGCTGCGTTCTTCCTGACTGTACCCAAATAGAATTTACAGCATCATCCGCAAATTGTTCCTTCACCCCATTCTGCAATCCGAACCCTAGCCCCTGCATCACCACTAAAATAAACACCCCCAAAGCGATACTAATACCCGTCAAAGCAGTCCTCATGGGATGGCTTAAAACTGTATTAGCTATCTCTAGCCAAGTATCTCTGTTAAACATTGACGGTGTCGGTTAATATTTGGCCATCATGCAGATTAATAATCCTATCACATAGTTCCGCGATATCATGTTCGTGAGTGACCACCACCATCGTTATGCCCTCACCATTCAAGTCCCTCAACAAAGTCATCACCTCCCTAGATGTTTTGGAGTCGAGTGCCCCTGTCGGTTCATCAGCAAGAATTACGCGGGGCTTCCCCACAAGTGCACGAGCTATGGCTACTCGTTGTTTTTGACCACCACTAAGCTGATTTGGCAGGTGCTCCGCCCAATCCGTAAGTCCCACCTTCTCCAGAAATTCCATCGCCCTCACATTCCTCTCCTTTCTCGACACTCCCTGGTAATAAAGCGGCAAAGCCACATTCTCCATTGCCGTTTTAAAACCTATTAAATTAAAACTCTGAAACACGAATCCTAAGAACCTACTCCTATACTTAGCCGCCACCCTCTCGCTTAAATCAGCCATAGATTCACCCGCTAACACGTACTCACCCTCATCAAACCCATCTAAAAGACCCAGTATGTTTAAGAGTGTAGACTTCCCTGAACCAGACGACCCCATTATGGCCACCATCTCTCCTTCACGCACATGACAATGTAGCCCCTTCAACACTTTCAGCTGTTGACTACCTGTTTTGTACGACTTCTCAATGCTACTCAGTTTAATCATCTAGCGAATATAACCGAGAAGAGAGTAAAAGGGCGTAAATTCGCGCGGCCATTAAGAAGGCTTAACATATGAGCGGAATTCGTAACATAGCAATTATTGCCCACGTCGACCACGGTAAAACTACCCTCGTTGACAAGATCATCCATCGTTGTAATGTGATTGACCCACATAAGGTGACTGGAGATTTAATCCTAGACAGCAACGACCTCGAACGCGAGCGCGGAATCACTATCGTTTCAAAGAACGTAAGCGCGATGTGGAAGGGTACTAAAATCAACATTATCGACACTCCAGGTCACGCCGATTTCGGTGGTGAGGTAGAGCGTGTTTTGAAAATGGCTGATGCCGTAGTGCTTCTAGTTGATGCTTTTGAAGGGCCTATGCCCCAAACAAGATTCGTTCTCAGCAAAGCACTAGCTCTAGGCCTCAAGCCGCTAGTAGTTGTAAATAAAGTAGATAAGGAAAACTGTACTCCTGACGTCGTACACGAGCAGGTTTTCGACCTCATGTTCAACCTGGACGCTACTGAAGAGCAGCTAGACTTCCCTACCGCATACGGTTCTGCAAAGTTTAATTGGATGGCCGAAGACTGGGAAAACCCTACAGACAACATCGACTTCCTTCTCGACATGATCGTTAGTGAAGTGCCTGAAGCACCTTTCCACAAAGGCGAACCACAAATGCAGATTACTTCTCTAGACTACTCAAAGTACACAGGTCGTATCGCAATCGGACGTCTATTCCGTGGTGAAATCATCGCTAACAGAGACTACGCTCTTTGCACTGCTAATGGTGTAAAGAAAGTGAGGGTTAAAGAACTTTTCGTCTTCACTGGCCTTGGGAAGGAAAAAGTCGATTCTGTTAAAGCTGGAGATATCTGTGCTATGAACGGAATTGATGGTTTCGAAATCGGAGACACCATCTCTGATTTAGAAAACCCAGACGCTATCGAGCGTATCGCTGTTGATGAGCCTACAATGAGCCTTCTCTTCACCATCAACACCTCTCCTTTCTTAGGAAAAGACGGTGAATTCCTAACTTCTCGCCACATCCGTGAGCGTCTAGAAATGGAGCTTCAGAAGAACCTAGCTCTGCGTGTAGAGCCAACAGATTCTGAGGACAAGTGGAACGTATACGGACGTGGAGTACTCCACCTTTCTGTTCTTATCGAGACTATGCGTCGCGAAGGATATGAGCTACAGGTGGGAAAACCGCAGGTTATCTTTAAGGAAATAGACGGAGCTAAGCACGAGCCATATGAGACTCTAGTTATAGACGTCCCCGAATCTTCTGCTGGAAAAGCAACCGAGCTTGTTATGATGCGTAAAGGTATGCTTCAGGTTATGGAACCAAAAGGTGAACTTCAGCATCTAGAGTTCCGAATCCCATCTCGTGGAATTATCGGACTTAGAAACCAAGTCTTAACTGCTACATCTGGTGAAGCTATCATGACACACCGTTTCGATAGCTATGACAAGTACGCAGGAGAAATCTCTACTCGTCAATCAGGATCTCTCGTTAGTTCTGAATTAGGCCAAGCCCGTGCATACGAAATTGACCGTTTACAAGAACGTGGTATTTTTTACATCGATCCAAACGATCAAATCTACCCTGGCCAAGTCGTAGGCGAGTCTTCTCGTAACACAGACATGGAAGTCAACCTTGTCCGCGGTAAGAAGCACAGTAACGTACGTTCTTCTGGAGCTGATAAGAGTCTTAAAATCCAACCCGCTAAGAAAATGTCTCTCGAGGAGTACATGGAGTGGATTTCAGACACAGAATACATCGAGGTTACACCTAAGTCACTTCGTGTACGTAAAATTCCTGGGACTAAGATCCCTTAGACTGTGCGCGTTTTCGCTGGTGTACTGCACTTGCGCTTTAACTCTTTAAAAAGTCAACCAGTTGGTTGACTTTTTTCATACGGGGTACTCGTGTCGCACCTCGACGTGCAATTGCTTAGAGAATTTGTCAACTCATAGGTTGACTTATTTCATACGGTATTTGCATCGCGCACCTCGAGGAATAAGTTGACTTATATTTGACTAAAATCAATCATGAAGCACCTTTTAACTATCGTATTGACGACAGCTCTGGCGACTCAAGCGACAGCTCAAACCTTCGTAGTCCAACCATATCTACAGGACGCGGAACCTAATTCGATCCGCATTATGTGGGAAACGACAAGCGGGGAAGAGTCGACCGTGATATGGGGAGAGACTGAAGGGCTTGGAAACGAAACGACAGGAATGAGTTTCAGTTCGGTGGGGTCGGCGATGATGCATGATGTGCAACTAGTGGGGTTAGAGAGATTCACAACGTATTACTACTCGGTCGTTACGGGAGCAGCTGTGTCGAACCTGCAAAAATTCAAAACGCCACCATTCGCTTCGGATAATGAGAACTTTAGATTTGTAGCTATGAGTGACATGCAACGAAGTGGTTCCGATCCTTATGTGTATGATGAGATTATACATGATGGAGTTTTAGATTATCTGGAGGAACATTTAAGTGGGGTTGTTAGTGATGATCTCGCGCTGGTTTTGATACCGGGAGATCTGGTGGACAATGGGAACTCGTACTATCAGTGGGAGACTCAGTTTTTCGAACAGTCGGCTGATTTGTTTGGGCAGGTGCCTGTCTATCCTGTTTTAGGTAATCATGAAGTGAATACGCAGTATTACTACCAGTATTTCCATCTTCCTGAAAACGGTACGGAAGGCTATGAGGAGCATTGGTGGTGGAAAGATTATGGGAATGTGAGGTTTGTGGGTTTGGACTCAAATGGACCATATGATGGAGAAGCACAACTAGAATGGCTTGATCAATTGCTGACAAATACTTGCAGTTCGGATTCGATAGATTTCGTATTTGCGGAATTGCATCATCCTTATAAATCCGAGTTGTGGACACCTGGAGAGAGTGATTTCACGGGTGAAGTAGTTGAGCGAATGGAGGCTTTTTCTCAGGAGTGCGGAAAGCCGAGCATCCACTTCTTCGGTCATACACACGGATATTCGCGTGGCCAGTCGAGGGATCACAAGCATGTCTGGATTAATGTAGCTACTGCGGGAGGAGCTATCGACTATTGGGGGGATTGGCCACAGGCTGACTATGAAGAGTTCACCGTATCCGAGGACGATTGGGGCTGGGTGCTTGTCGAGGTAGAGGCAGGTGCAGAACCAAAGTTCACCGTTAAACGACTTAGCCGCGGGAATGGCAACGTAAATCTCGACAACGAATTATTTGACAGCTTCACCGTAACTAAAATCGATTACGAAATCTCCACCCCTATCCCAATACAACCTATTGACATAACTGTAGCACCGGAATGTGTAGTTCTTTACGGCTCGCCATTCGATACAGAAGACATGCATGGAGCTGCGCACTGGCAGGTAACGGCCATCCCAGGGGATTATGGCTCGCCGCTGAATGATGTGTGGGAACAATTCGAAAACATCTATTTCAATGAGGACACCCGCGAAGGGGAAGTAATGACGAACGAAGCAATTCACGGCCTACCAGAAAACACCCAACTATGGTGGAGAGTTAGGTATAGGGATAAGGAACTCAATTGGAGTGATTGGTGCGACGAAGTTTCGTTTACAACTGGAGAATCCACTATGAGCGAAAATCTCCTGCAAAATCCTGGAGCGGAATCTGAGATGACGTTCTGGCAGGTAGATTTAGGCGTGTGCGAAGCTATGCTGGGTGGAGATTGTGCCGGTACGAACCCGTACGTAGGAAATAAATACTTCTCCGTAGGGGGACTCTGTTCTGAGAGCGCTGTGGGGATTATGCATCAAGACATAGACATCAGCTCCTACACAGACTCAGTGGATATGGGCGTGCTTGAGGTGAGTTTCGGTGCGATGATGTCGGACTGGAGTGGAGCAGATCTTCCTCAGATGCGATTGCAGTTTTTGACCCAAGGCGGAATGGAAATAGGCAGCACAGAGTATCTAGACGGTGCTTACTCATCTTGGACACTTATTTCAACACAAACCCTCGTACCCCTTCAAACACGAACAATCCGGTGCGAACTCAAAGGCACTCGCAATGAAGGTGTAGACAATGACTGCTACTTCGACGAAATATTTGTCAAAGCGGGCAGCACGGAAGTGTGCGACAGTTCTATCGTGGAAATTGAAACCGTACATCCTCCCGAAAGGTTAAGCCTTCTAGCCTACCCAAACCCTGCAGTAGATTCTGTAACTATTGAAGGTTATCGAGAAAACTTACAGGTTCGGGTCGTTGATTCCTCAGGGCGCAAAGTTGAGGTCGATATGACGATCAATGCCGAATTAATTGTTATCTCTCGTGGCGACTTACCCGCCGGGGTGTATAGAGTGATAGTTCTAGGTCGTGACGGAAGTGTAGGAACTGTCAGCGTGAGTTTTGAGTAAGGAATTAGTCTAATGGTTCGTTGACTTTTTTATGACAAAACTGCTTAGAATGGTATGGTAGCGCTAATAAACGGTATACCAGCAATTTCTTCAGATGGGATTGCTACCATAGCGTAATCCCAAAGAATATCGCGCTTTCTTGATGACTTTCTTATACCCACGCTGATAATGGTGAAGTTGTCATCCAATAACTGCGAATTACTTAAGAGCAGATAATTCTCAGTCATCAGCCATGTGGAGCTGTTTAATTCTAACATAGCAGAAACACAAAACATGTGTATTGACTGGCGACTGTTGTTTACCCAGCTACCACTTCCAGTCATATAATGAGTCCCTCCATTATTATCAAAGTGATAATTTTGACTGTCAAGATCTGGGTTGGAGGGGTGATATTCACCGTCAGTATCAGTATAAGCATCAGCATGTTGGTATACCATGATGTCTTCATGGAAAAAGCCATTTCCATAACTTAATGTAACATGCTTTCTCTCATCTCCCGCCGTAAGGTTTAAAAAAGCAATACCCGCAATTTTAGAATCGTCATCGAAAGGCATTACACCTATCCCTCCTACAGAGGCGTGAAGCGTCTCATTAATTTCATATCCGAATTTAACAGTACCACCAGTACCAAAAGGCGTCATGGTTAATCCAGCAGTGATATTATCAGTTATACCGTAACTAACTTGATTATATAATAACATAATATTATGATAATACCCCTCACCCTTTTTCAATTGATGAGCACTAGGTGCGAAGAAATATCTAGAAACCTGAGGATTTATATCACCAGCTCTAGTATTTACAGTAGTAGCTCCGACTTGGTCAGCCTCGATATAAACAATCGTTGCAATATCCATTTTAGTGATCCGCATACGTCCTAAAATAAGAGTTTCTATCAGAAATTCCGATTCGTTAATCTCAATGACTTCACCCTCGAACAAACCTCCGTTTTGGAGTATAATCCTGACATATTTCTTCTCCGAAGTAGTTTGTGTGTCAGTGACTTGCGAAATAATCATATTCGTTGCAGAGAACCCTAGAGTTAGGCAAATAAGAAGCAATAATTTAGTTTTCATATATTAAATTTAGGTGATTTAACACAAAATTAAGTTGCACAGCAGCACTTTAACTAAATTGACTCGGAAATTTGTCAACCAAGTTGTTGAATTTTTTTACGGCACACCGAGCAATGATACATCTAGTGTCCTTCTGGTTGACTTATATTTGAAAAATAATGAGAATTCAACAAGCAAAAATCATCACAACGGTAACGGCACTTCTATTAGCCTTATCACCAATACAGACTCAAACACTAGAGGATTTAGAGTTTGGCACAGAAGAGACGCTAGATATAATAACGTGGAATATTGAGTGGTTCCCCAAGAATGGCGCAACGACAACTGGATATGTGAAGGAAATTTTAGAGAACCTTGCTGGAGATGTTTATGCGATACAGGAGATTGATGATACGACGGCTTTTAAGACCATGGTGGATTTGATGGAAGACTATGAGTATGTGTTGATGGATGGATGGTTTGGGGGGCTAGTGTATGTTTATAATTCGCAGAGTATAGAGATGCTGGAGGCATTTGAGATTTACACAGAATCGCAGTATTGGAGTCCTCTCCCTAGGTCGCCTTTAGTGATGAAGTTCAAATATCAAGGCGAAGTATTGTATATCATTAATAATCACTACAAATGCTGTGGGGATGATTACGTGGACTGGAATGACGACGGTGATGAGGAGATGAGAAGGATGATAGCGGGCACGTTGATCGAGGAGTACATGAGTGAGGTATTGGAGGGGGAAAGGGTGATATTGTTAGGAGATTTGAACGACTTGATAGATGAGGTTGCGTCGACGAATGTGTTTGGGGGGTTTTTGGAGGAGCCGGAGAAGTATCGGTTTGCCGACTGGGATTTAGCGACGGGAGGCGTGAGTGGATGGTCTTATCCTAGTTGGCCTTCACATTTGGATCACATACTGGTGACGGATGAGATGTTCGAGGAGCTAGACGGCGAAAATGCTGTGGTGGAGGCTATCGATGTAGCGTCGAACATGGGTGGGTGGTACCAGTATGAGGCTAATGTTAGCGACCACAGGCCTGTGGGTATGAGGGTGGAACTGGAGCCGAACTCGATGGTGGAAGTACTGAGCGAGGTGGGGAGGAAGACGTTAGTGGGGATGACAGATGTTCTGGGCCGGGAATGCCCGTATGAACGGGGGAAAGTTATGATATTCCGCTATAGTGATGGTTCTGTATCGAGGAGGATCAGTCTTTCGGAGAGCCAACCCGAGTAGCTAGCTGCGCCTGAGGATATGAGGTGGTGGTCGTCATAGTAGTTAGATGGAGATGATGCTCCAGGCCAAAGGTTGCCATTTATTATCTCAATACCGTGCAGTGAGGGAGGGATGACGAGGGAGTCGGGACACAGAACGGGGGGAATGATGAAAATGGTTTGGGCTTTATTAATCATAGAAAGCAGGGCAAGCTCCACCTCTACACTCATCACAACGGTCTGTTTTTCAGCACATTCAACCTGGATAATTACGGGCTTCTCGCGCGCCACAAACCCCAGCCCCTCATAGCTATCACTTTCGGGCGCGGGTGTGTAGGTGCGGGAAGGAGAAAGTTGACGGGAAAGCTCGAAATACATTGTCAGCAAATAATTGTACAGATCGCCCCCATAAATGTCGGAAGAAGAGCCATTGACTATCCAATCCCGCTCGCACTCAACGCTCGACGCCCCATCCGACATCAGCAAAGAGTACAGATCCACCACGACATAACGGGGCGTAGAATGGGTGAGCGCTAAATCCAGGATGTGATCGGAATCCCCGGGACGTTGGGCAGAGGAGCATAAGCTGAAGGCGGTCATCCCCCGAATTTCGAGTGCGTGCGGATCAACCCCACAATAACAGGTACTACTTCCTAGAAACAAGAAATCCAGTTCCGTTCGTGGATCACCGAAGAATTCCTCTGTCTTCATCCGCACCGCACCCTCATCAGTCCTTACTGCAATGAAATGAGTTTCTATGGGCTGAAAGAAAATTGCAGCAAACCACAACAACACCGTCACGAAAGCAAAAGCTGCAGCAAATTTCACAACGCGGGTTAGAAATAGTTTCATCAGTGACTATAAAATTCGAGCATTAGAATTGGAAATAAATGAAACTCGAACCACCGTTAAGATTCTTCACACACACCCAAACCACCACTGCATACACAACCCATCTCACGAGTTGCATTCTTGAAGCGAGCCACCAGGAAGGGATTTCGCCCGTTCGCTGTAGCCAGTCCACAAACACCATCACCCCAATCCAAACAAAAGCCGTGAGCTTGAAGAAACTCAGATCTAATGTGGCGAACGAATGCCAGTCGAAAATACCTCTGAAGTACTCGAGGGCAATTTGAAGCGTATCGGCTCGAAAAAATACCCAGGCTAGGGTTGTGAGCGCGAAAGTGATGGACATTTGAAACAATTCCCGAAATGAAGGAAGGGAGGAGTTTTCCGCGATTGTGGAAGTGGCGTGAGTGCGGTTTTTTGAAAGTAAAATCAGTGGAATAAATAATGCTGCGTGTACCCCACCCCAAACCACAAAGGTCCAGTTAGCTCCATGCCAGAGCCCACTCACAAGAAAAATCACCGCTACGTTCCTTAAAACTCTAAACTTGGAACCACGTGACCCGCCTAAAGGGATATACAGATAATCCCTAAACCACGAGCTAAGACTAATGTGCCAACGGCGCCAGAATTCAGCTATATCGCGGGAGAAATACGGGAACTTGAAATTCGTGGATAGCCGTATACCGAAAAGTCGAGAGGTTCCTATCGCTATGTCAGAATAGCCGGAGAAGTCGCCGTAAATCTGGAACGCGAAATATATGGAGCCTAGGATGAGGGTGTGACTGCTGTGAGCCGAAGGGTCGGCGAAGATGGCGTCGGAATACCGGGCGCAAGTGTCAGCCACCACCACTTTTTTGAACATACCCCAAAGGATGAGTCTGAGACCCGAAATGGCAAGGGCAGAATCGAATAGCCGAGGAGCTGTGATTTGTGGAAGGAGCTTGGCGGCACGTTCGATAGGACCGGCCACGAGTTGAGGAAAAAAACTTACGAATGCCGCAAACGCAACGAAATCACGAGTGGGCTCGAGCTTCCCTCTATAGACGTCGATGGAGTAGCTGAGGGTTTGGAACGTATAAAAACTAATGCCGACAGGAAGAATGATCTGCAGAGTTGAGCTATGCATCTCCACCCCCAGTGTGGACCAGGCATCAATCCAGCTTTCAATGAAGAAGTTTGAGTATTTGAAATAGGCCAAAACACCCAGGTTCACCACTATCGACACCCCTAACCTGACTTTTGAAATATTCCCTGCCGCCCAATAATCAATCAACGTAGACAACAAGATCAGCCCCAGAAACCTCCAATCCCACCACCCATAAAACACATAACTCGCAAGGACCATAAATACATTCTGCATCCTCAAGTTTTTCGCCAACATCCAATAAATAGTAAAGACTATAGGCAGAAAT
>Ga0308017_1000287_pt1 | contig 16384 bp, 17 predicted proteins | sample Neamet280_FD_203145 | JGI IMG/M metagenome (GOLD analysis project Ga0308017, IMG submission 203145) | Marine microbial communities from water near the shore, Antarctic Ocean - #280 | ecosystem: Environmental > Aquatic > Marine > Unclassified | place: Southern Ocean | collected 2014-10-01
CGATGCCGATATAGGGTGCGAATTCGCGGCGGATCTCATAGCGCAGCCGCGCACCGATTTCGATCTGATCAATTCCCGCGCCGATCCCCAACTCGGGAATATCCTGCGCGGAAAGATTGGCTTCGATGCGCGGTTGCAGAATAAGGCGCTGGGTGATGCGCTGATCGATTTCGCCCTCGATGCGCGCAGTCAGATCGCCGCGATGTGAGAGGAACAGCGCCGCGTCGACTTCGAACATGTATGGGGCAAGCCCCTGCACGCCGATGACAGCATGGGTGGTGTCCGGCCCGGCAATGTCGTGGCGCACGCCCACCTGCACATCCCAGAACGGCATGAATGCCTTGGAATAGAGCGCCTGCACTTCGGCATCTTCCGGGTTCGCGCCCCATTCGCCCTCGCCCTCGCTCTTGAACCAGAAGCGGCTGGTCGGCGTGCCGTAATAGCCTGAATGTCCCAGAGGTAGAGATCTTCGCCCTGACGCACCTGCGTCTCCAGACGATCCCCCTGGAACCAGAAGAGGGGAAAACTGCCATGGGTGCGACGCAGCGCTTCACGGGAGGCGCGCATCGCCTCTTCGCCCCAGATCGCATCGGCTGCGCGCGGCGGACCGCTCCCCGCTTCGGGCGGCGGCGGGGTCTCCATCGTCGGGCCGGGCGAGGCGGGAGGTTGGTCCATGGGGCTCATGTCATGGCCGGCATGGGGATCGGATGCGGGCGCGGGCATGGTGTGCCCGGCGTGCGGATCGGGCTCCGCTGCCTCGCGGCCATGGCCCGCATGCGCATGCGGCGCGGGTGTGGGCGCAGGCGCGGGATGATGGTGCCCGGCATGCGGGTCCTGCGCGGCAAGCGGCGCGCCTGCCAGCACGAGCGCCAAAGTCAGGGCGGTTTTCATCGGCCCGTCTCCGGCCCCATCACCGTCACGGTCTGCATCATCCCGCCGTGCATGTGGTAGAGGAGATGACAGTGAAATGCCCAGTCGCCCGGTTCGTTGGCGGTGAGATCGAATTGCGCGCTCGCGCCCGGCTGGACGATCACGATGTTCTTGCGCGGCTGGTGCGCGGGCTCTGCGCCATTGACGAGCTCAAAGAACATCCCGTGCAGGTGGATCGGGTGCGCCATCATGGTGTTGTTGATCAGCTTGACGCGCACCCGTTCGTTCCACGCAAACCGGATCGGCTTGTCGCTCACCGCGGAATACATCTCGCCGTCGAACGACCACATGTAGCGTTCCATGTTGCCGGTAAGATGCAGCTCCAGCAGGCGGGAAGGTTCGCGCGTGTCGGCATTGGGCTCCAGCGCCGTGAGCATCTTGTAGGTCAGCACGCGATGTTCGACATCGCGCAGGCCGAGGCCGGGATCGCCGAGCTTGTCGACCGGAGCCATCGAAACCATGTCGATCCCCGGCCCGACCTTGACATCGGGCGGGAGCAGCATGGTGTCGCGCATCTTCATGCCCGCCATGCTGTGCCCGCCGCCGCCGTGGCCGCCATGCTCACCGCCCATGTCGCCGTGATTCATCCCCATATCGCCCATGTCGAGCAGCGGGGGCTTGCGCGGCGGCGGGATCGGCGCGCGGGCGCCGGGACGGCTCGCCAGTGTGGCGAGCGCCATGCCCGAACGGTCCATGCTCTCGGCGATGATGGTATAGGCTTCGGCGCGCGGCTCGATGATGACATCGTAAGTCTCGGCGGTGCCGATCTGGAATTCATCAACCTCGACCGGGCGCACGTTCTGGCCATCGGCCGCGATCACTGTCATCGGCAGGCCGGGGATGCGCAGGTTGAAGAAGCTCTGCGCCGAGCCATTGATGACCCTGAGCCGCACCCGCTCGCCGGGGGTGAAGAGATATTCGAGCCCTTCCTTCGGCCCGCGCCCATTGGCGAGGTAGGTGTAGGTCGAGCCCGTCACGTCGGCGATGTCGGTCGCGGGCATCCGCATCTGCGCCCACATCCGGCGATCTTCGGCAGTCAGCGGATAATCATCGGACCACGAGGTTTGCTGATAATTGAAATAGCCCTCGCCCTTGCGCAGGCGGTCCATGATCTTGTGCGGGTGCAGCGGGCTGAATTCGCTCAGCAGAAGGATGTAATCGCGATCATATTCCGCCGGTTCGTCACCCGCCGGATCGATCACCAGCGGGCCATAATGCCCCTGCTGTTCCTGTAGGCCCGAGTGGCTGTGATACCAGTACGTCCCCGCCTGGCGGATCGGGAATTCGTAGGTGAAGGTCTGCCCCGGCTTGATCCCGGGAAAGCTGATCCCCGGCACCCCGTCCATGTGGAAGGGCAGCAGCAGCCCGTGCCAGTGGATCGAGGTATCCTCAGCCAGATTATTGGTGACATTGAGGCGGACATTCTGGCCCTGCTTGAGCCGGATGAGCGGCCCCGGCACGGAACCATTGACCGCGATCCCATGCCCCTTGCGCCCCTGAACGATGCGCGGACCATGGCCCACGGCAAGATCGATCACTGGGCCCGACACCGTATCAAAGCCCACGCGGATCGGCGCGCCGCCCTTCCCATGCATGAGCGAATGGCCCTGCGCCCAAGCGGGAAGCGCAGCCGTGGCCGCGAGGCCAACCGAGCTGGCGATCAGCCCGCGGCGAGACAGTGTAAGCGATTGGTGGCTCATCAAATGTACCTTGGTCTTGAACGGTGCTGTCACCGGGCTCCCACCACGCGCCCCCGGTCCCCTAGATAAACCGGGATGCGCGGTAAAGGCTCGGATCAGATGCTGACCGCGGGGTATCCTTTAGAAGCGAGCGCGTGCGCGAAAAGATCCGCGCGCTTCTCTGTTACGAATTCGATCGTTCGGTTCGGAATATCGAAGTTGATTTCGCAGGTCGGATCAATCGCAGCGATCGCCTTGCTGACAGACTTGGCGCAGCCGCCGCATGTCATATTTTCGATATGGAATTTCACGTTGATCTCCTGATTCGTCTTACGGAGATCAGCCGTCTCCGGCTTCCCAGCGTTGTAAGGTCAAGCGGCAAATTGTCGCGCGGCGCCCCATCACTGATTCCACCTGCGAATCCGACGATTTTCTGTGCGGGGCAGAATTCTGCTTTACCTTCCCACTATGGGAAGATCCAGATCGACTGGACGAAACACGTTCAGGCCAAGGTGATCGTCATGCAAGAATCTGCAAAAGAAAAGAAAAATCCGGACACAGCCGAGTCGTCCATCTTGCTCGCCATCGAAGGCATGACTTGCGCCTCGTGCGTGGGCCGTGTCGAAGCCGCCTTGCGGGCAGTGCCGGGCGTAACCAAGGCCGAGGTCAATCTCGCAACCGAGCGCGCGCATATCACCGGCACCGCCGAACTGCCCGCCTTGCTCGCCGCTGTCACCGCAGCGGGCTACACCGCCCGACCCATCGCGGCGGGCCATGCGGACCGCGCCGATGAAACGCAGGCGCGCAAGGACGCCGAGCTTGGCGCGATCAAGCGCGACCTGACGCGGGCCGCGATCCTCACCCTGCCGGTGTTCCTGCTCGAAATGGGCAGCCACACCATCCCCCGCGCGCATGAATTGATCATGGCGACCATCGGCATGTCCGCAAGCTGGTATATCCAGTTCGCGCTGACCACGCTGGTTCTGGCGCTGCCCGGCATGCGTTTCTTCACCAAGGGCGTGCCCGCGCTGCTTCGCCTCGCACCCGACATGAACTCGTTGGTCGCGGTCGGGACGACAGCGGCCTATGGCTATTCGCTGGTGGCGACTTTCGCCCCCGGATTGCTGCCCGATGCGACCGTCAACGTCTATTACGAGGCGGCAGCGGTGATCATCACGCTGATCCTGCTGGGGCGCTATCTCGAGGCGCGGGCCAAAGGTCGCACCTCGGAAGCGATCAAGCGCCTCGTTGGCCTTCAGGCCAAGACCGCACGGGTGCGGCGCGGCGACGCGGTGGTTGAAGTGCCCCTCTCTGACGTGGCGGCAGGCGATGTTATCGATGTGCGCCCCGGCGAACGCATCCCGGTCGATGGCACGGTTATCGAGGGCGAGAGCTTTGTCGACGAGGCGATGATCACCGGCGAGCCGATTCCGGTGGCCAAGACCATCGGCGCTGATGTCGTGGGCGGCACGGTCAACCAGCAAGGCGCTCTCGCGCTGCGCGCGACGGCCGTGGGCGAAGCCACGATGCTCGCCCAGATCATCCGCATGGTGGAAGAAGCACAGGGCGCAAAGCTGCCGATCCAGGCCTTGGTCGACAAGGTGACGATGTGGTTCGTCCCCGCGGTGTTCGCCGTGGCCACCCTGACTTTCCTCGTGTGGCTGAGCTTTGGCCCCTCGCCCGCGCTCACCTTTGCGCTGGTCAATGCCGTGGCGGTGCTGATCATCGCTTGCCCCTGTGCGATGGGACTGGCCACCCCCACTTCGATCATGGTCGGCACCGGACGCGGCGCCGAGCTGGGCATCCTGTTCCGCAAGGGCGAAGCGCTGCAATCGCTCCGGGATGCCAAGGTCATCGCGCTCGACAAGACCGGCACCCTGACAGAAGGCAAGCCGACCTTGACTGATTTTTCCGTGACCGGCGCCTTCAAGCGCGATGACGTGCTGCGACTGGTCGCGGCAGTCGAAGCCAAGTCCGAACATCCGATTGCACGCGCCATCGTGGTGGCTGCCGAAGCCGAGGAACTCATCGTTCCGGTGGCTGCGCATTTCCAGTCGAAGACCGGGCTTGGCGCTGAAGCTGAAGTCGAAGGAAAGCGCGTGCAGATTGGTTCGCACCGCTACATGGAAGGGCTCGGCATCGCGACGGACGCCTTTTCCGCAGTGGTGCAAGCGCTTGGCAAACAGGGCAAATCACCGCTTTACGCCGCGCTTGATGGCGAGCTTGCTGCCGTGATCGCCGTCTCTGACCCGATCAAGCCGACCACGCGGGCAGCCATCGCCGCATTCCACGCGCTGGGCCTCAAAGTCGCGATGATCACCGGTGACAATCGCCGCACGGCGGATGCCATCGCCCGCCAGCTCGGGATTGACGATGTCGTTGCCGAGGTGATGCCCGACGGGAAGGTCGATGCCATAGGCCACCTCAAGGCGACCTATGGCGACACGGTCTTCATCGGCGATGGCATCAATGATGCCCCCGCGCTGGCCGCAGCCGATGTCGGCATTGCGGTTGGCACCGGCACGGACATCGCGATCGAATCAGCCGATGTCGTACTGGTGTCCGGGCATCTCGATGGTGCGGCCACCGCCATTGCCTTGTCGCGGGCGACCATCGCCAACATCCGCCAGAACCTGTTCTGGGCCTTTGCCTACAACATCGCCCTTGTGCCGGTGGCAGCCGGTGCGCTCTATCCCGTGGCAGGGATCCTGCTGTCGCCGGTGTTTGCTGCGGGGGCGATGGCGGCCTCGAGTGTCTTCGTGCTCGGCAATGCGCTGCGCTTGCGCGGTTTTCGCGCCGTGCATGGTCAGTGACTTCCCTGTTCCCCTTCAAGAAGGATCAAGCCCATGAATATAGGACAAGCAGCGAAAGCTTCTGGCGTCTCAGCCAAGATGATCCGCTATTACGAACAGATCGGACTGATCCCGAAAGCGGACCGGCGCGATTCCGGATATCGCGACTATGCGCCTTCGGATGTGCACATGTTGCGCTTCATCCGGCGCGCGCGTGACCTCGGGTTCGCGGTCGCCGAGATCAACGATCTGCTCGAACTATGGCGCGACACCTCGCGCCAGAGCGCGGATGTCAAACGCATAGCACAGGCACATATTGAACGCCTCCACGAACGCGCGCGCAGTCTTGAGGCGATGGCCGCCACGCTGGGAACGCTGGTCGAATGCTGCAACGGCGACGAACGACCTGATTGCCCAATCCTCGCCGATCTGGAGGAACCGACGCTGAGCAATTGGAGCAGCCTCAAGCCCTTGCCCGAAGGGATGCTGCGCCACAGATCATAGGCCGGATTGCCCACGCTTGGCCATCAGCCGTGGTGCACAAAATCAGCGCCGGGATGCTTGGCAATTGACGATCCGCACCGATTAGAGGACAATGCCTCATCGCGCTTCGTCCTGCTTAAGGCGTGCCGTAGCGTTCATAGATTGGCGGATGGGGATCGTCTGCCGGACCGCTTGGCAGTGCTTTGGCACTGCCCTGATTGCCGCGTATCCTCAGGGCTCACAAGGATGCGGCAATGCAAACAGCAACACATGACAGCACCACAGCGGCGAATGGCTGGATCGCCTGCCTCACCTACAAAAGCGTTGCCACAGCATCGCCCGGCGCGGGCGATCTGCAATCGCTCGTCACCAAGGCGCGCGCACGCAATCGCCGCCTTGGCATCACCGGGATGCTGGCCTTCGAGAATGGCTGTTTCTTCCAGACGCTTGAAGGCCCGCCCGCGCAGCTTGATCTGTTGTGGTCATCGATCAAGCAGGACACCCGCCACAGCCATATCGACATCCTGAGCGAGCATGTCGTCACCTCGCGGCTGTTTTCCGAATGGGATCTGCTGATTGATGAACGCTTTCTCGATGTGCCTGCGGCGCGATCACCCACTCCGCCTGCGGTGGCAGAGCATATCGCGCGGATCGTCGCGCTGGCGCTCGATGGCGATGATATCCGGCTCAACGCCCTGATCGCGGGCTTTGCGGATGAAGGCTGGACGGGCGATGCGGTGGTCTCGCTGCTGATCGAGCCAGCGGCGCGCGCGCTGGGCGATGCGTGGATGGAAGACGCCTGTAGCGCAATCGAACTCACCATCGCGCTCTCGATGCTGCAATTGGCAGGCCACGCGGTGCGTTATGCACCGGCGAGCGAGATGATCCGGAAAAGCCGTTACACCATCATGCTCGCCACCGCGCCGGGTGAGAGCCACATGCTCGGCACCTCGCTGCTCGCCGATCAATTCACCGATGCGGGCTGGAAAGTCGAAATGGCCTTTCCGGAAAGCGAGCAGGCCTTGCTCAACCAGTTGGGCGCGCAGCAACCCGATGCGATGGATATCGGACTTTCCGATGCGCTGCCGCGCCAGCACGCGCTGATCGATCTGCGCAGCGCCATCGCGCACAGCCGTTTGGCCGCGCTTGGCAGGCCGACGATCCTCTCGGTCGGCGGACGCCTGTTCGCCGATGCCGCGGCCAGCGCCGCTTCAGTGGGGGCAGATTATGCCCGCAAAGGCATTGCCGGTTCGGCGATCCCGATTGCGGAACTGGTCCGGCAAAACCGCCAGCGCCAGCCTTAAATCGCTCGCCACGGTCGGGCGCGGTTGCATTCGCGCGATCAATCCCCATCTGCAAAGCTGCTACCGGCCGTAATCGACGGTTTCAGGCTTTCCCTAAGAAGAGCCGCCTCCTTTGCATTCCGACTTTTAGCCGCGCATGGCCGCGCGCCCTCCTGGTGCGCCGCGCGCGCATGGAGGAACGCGCCATGATGCACCTTGGTACGATTGCCAGCTATGATATCACGGCCCGCACGGGCGTTATCTGTGCGCAAAGCAGCGGCGAGATGCTGCCCTTCCGGCAATCCGATCTCTCGCATTATTTAACCGCACCGACGGTCGGCGCTTGTTATGATTTCGAACGGCGCTGGATAAGCTGGGGCAGTCACCGCGCTGTCAGACTGCGACCAACCTCGCGCGACTTTGCCATCATGCCGAAAGAAACCGCGCGGCAACAGCGCGGCTGACGCCGGAACGCTTCTCCCAAACTCCCACCTTCCGGCGCGCTGCTTTTTGGGCCCGTTGCTGGCTCAAGCAGGACGCTTACTATGGATCTCAATCGTGAATACGCCGCCCACCAAAGGGCGCTGATGCATGCGGACCTTGCTTCCAATGATGGCGACCGCAGCACAATCCTCGCCCATGCCGCACGGATTGCCGGCGGGATCAGCCAGTTTCAGCACGGGCTTGGCGCGGCTGCGGCCTGCGCCTGGAGCAAGGCCGAGATGACGAAGATGCTGGCGGCCACCTCCGCCTAGGCCAGAGCGCGCGGTAAATGCGCAAGCCGGGGCGGCAAACTGGCTGGCCACAACCGCTCGGCAAAGCCAAACTCAATCATGATGGGGAGCGCAGAGCACCTAGGCTCTACGCGCACTTCGATGCTTTGTGGGAATGTGGTCTGCGCCGCTTGCTTGGCTCGGCGCGGATTTCGCAAAAGCCGTTCATTCCGCAACAGGGGAATGTTGGCGCACCCGAAAGGATTCGAACCTCTGACCCCCAGATTCGTAGTCTGGTGCTCTATCCAGCTGAGCTACGGGTGCGCGTTGAGGGGGCCGTCTAGGGGCAGGCGTTGCGCTTGGCAATCCCCTTTTTTGCCTGAATGACCTCTTCTGTTTTCCGGCTCGCAAGCCCCGCCGGTTGCTGCGTCAGGCCGCGCGAGCCAGACATCCGCCAGCCTATCGGAAAAGCCGCTTGGCAAGGTCCCGATCCATCGGGGGCATCGGCAATTGCTGCACCTCCGCCGGGCTGAACCAGCCGATTTCCCCGCCCTCAAGCGCTTGCGGCGTACCCTGCCACGCGTCGACAATGTAAAGCATCAGGACAATGTCGGGCCTGCCTTCACCAGCGCCCTGCTCGGCAAAAAGGGCCGGTCTGCAAGCCTCGGCAAGCGGCGTGATACCGATCTCTTCCCCTAGTTCCCTGATCAGGCTTTCGACAGGCTTTTCAGCGTGTTCAACCTTGCCTCCGGGAAACTCCCAAAGGCCGGCGTAAGCCTTTCCTGGAGGTCTGCGGTGCATCAGGCAGCGCCCTTCCGGATTCATCAACGCACCGGCAACAACCGGAAGCCACGTGCGCGAAGCGTCGGTATTTTTTTCAACTTCGCGATCGGGCTCAACCATTTGTTAATTCTCTCGGGCGATTTTGTGAGGGTCTGGAACGGATCAACGGGTGGGACAATGGACTGGAAGGAAATGATCGCAAAGATCTGGCACGACCAGACCGGCGCCACAGCCGTTGAATACGGACTGATACTAGCTGTCATCTTTCTTGCGATGATTACCGCTCTCGAAGGGTTCGGGCAAAGCTTTGACCAGCTTTGGACGCAAACCACTCAAGTGCTCGCGACTGCGATCAGCGCATAAGCGAAACCAACTGGAGCGTTAGCAAAATTTCAAGAAATGAAATCTAGGACGTTAATTGCTTGACCATGACAGGGGCGGGCAAGGGTACCAAAGACCACATACCAGGAGACTAGACATGACCTTCATCAACAAGCTGCTGCGCGACGAAGCCGGCGCCACCGCCATCGAATACGGCCTGATCGCCGCTCTCATCGCCGTTGCCGCGATCGCCGGCATGGGCGCCCTCGGCACGCAGCTCGGCGTGACCTTCAACAGCGTTGGCAACACGCTGACCACCGCGAACACCGCTGCGTAACGGATCGCAATAGGTTCGAAAACCAAGCGGCGGGGAGCAATCCCCGCCGCTTTTCTTTTGTGCTCTCATACTAACGCCAAAAGAGAGCGCTGCTATCGTCCGCGCACCACCAGCTTGACTCGCTGTCCGGGCACCACTTCCTCATTCGCGCCGAGCGCATTCAGCACGCGGAACCGTTCAACCTGCGCGCTGGGGTAGTCCATCCGCCGTGCAAGGCTTGCCACCGTATCGCCCCGCGCGGCAGTCACCACCTGAATTCGCCGCGGGACCACGCCTGACGCTTCAGCCTGCGTGATCCGGCGCATTGATCCGAACATCGGGTTGAACACCGCGCCGCGCCCGGCTGGCGTGATCGCGGCAAAGTGATAGGCCCGATCCCGTGCGAATTCATAGGCCACCACCGTCACATCGACCTGGCCATTATTGTTGTTGACCCGCGCGGTGCCAATCGCTGCTGGCAAGCCGTTGATCGTGGTGCGTTGCAGATTGGCCGGAGCGAGATTGCTGTTCTGCCCGCCGATTGCGGCAAACGCCTGCCGCACATAGGCATCGAGATCGCCGCCATAGGGCGCCATCGTCATCTGCGCCTGTCCGCCCTGCCCGTTGATGCTGACCGCCCGCGTGCTGTTCACCATGATGAAGCCCTGCGGCGCGGTGAAGGACAGCATCAATTCGGGATGCACGAAGCGGCTGCCTTCGATCACACCCTGTGCAGGATCATCGCCATAAAGCAGCCCGTCAATCCGGGTGAGAAACGTGTCGCGGTTGGTGGCGCTGCCCGAGAAGCCTTGCGCTTTTGTCGCCGCGGTGCGCACCCGGCTTGCCGGATCAGGGTGAGTCGAAGCCCATTCGGGCACGCTTGCATTGCGGCCCTGCAGCCGCGCATCCAGCGCGTTCTGCGCCGCAAGGCTCGCCAGCACCGTGCTCATCGCGCGCGGATCATAACCCGCCCGGCTGAGGTACGCGATGCCAAGATCATCAGCCTCCAGCTCCTGCTTGCGCGAGAACTTGAGCGTAAGCATCTGCGAGCCTTGCAGGAAGGTGCGCGAGAGCAATTCACCGCCTGCCGAATTGCCGAACAGCAGCGACGAACCAATCGCCCCCAACAAGCCAAAGATCGAATTGCGGGTCGCGGCTTCCTGGCGGCGCTGCGAATGGCGCGCGGCGACATGGCCGACTTCATGACCCATCACGCCCGCCAGCTCCGCTTCATTGTTCATCAGCGTAACCAGTTGCCGCGTCGTGTAGACATAGCCCCCCGGCACCGCGAAAGCATTGTGCACGGGGGAATTGAGCAAGGTGACGGTGAACGCACTTTCGGCATTCGCTAGGCCAGATTGGAGCGCGATCTTCTTGCCCACCTGCTCGACATATTGCGCGTGGCGCCCGGTCATCGCGCCGCCGAATTCGGCAACGAATTGCGGGTGATATTGCGCACCCAATTTGGCTTCTTGCGGGGTAATCGGCGTCGAGGCGGAAGCCACTTGCGCCCCGCCCATGCAACCCGTGTGCACCAGAGCGAGCGGCACGGCTGCCCATGCAAGTATCATGCGATTTTTGCGCGTCATCGGCGTTCCTCCGGCCCCATGTTCAGACGGGTGGCGCTATGGCGCATCCCGCCTTGCTTGCAGATGACTAACGTCATCCATCAATCAAGGGCAAGTATCAGCGGAGAAAAGCCGCCGAGCAGTGGCTATTCAGCCGCCAATCGCAAGGAAACGCGCCTCGCGCGCCGCGATCAGCGCTTCGGCCGGCTTGCCCGACAAGGCATCGAGTTCCTCGACGATCGCATCGCCGAGCATGCGCGCGGTTGCTGCCGGATTGCGATGCGCCCCGCCAACGGGTTCCTTCACGATCCGATCAATCACGCCAAGGCGCTTGAGATCCTGCGCTGTCACCTTCATCGCCTGCGCGGCATCAGGGGCCTTTTCCGACGTGCGCCACAGGATCGAGGCGCATCCTTCAGGCGAAATCACCGAATAGACCGCATGCTCAAGCATGAGCACGCGTTCGGCACTCGCCAGCGCGACGGCGCCGCCCGATCCGCCCTCGCCCACGATCACCGCCACCATCGGCACCGGCAAGGCAAGGCAAGCCTCGGTCGAACGGGCGATTGCTTCGGCCTGGCCGCGCTCTTCCGCCTCGATACCGGGGAAGGCACCCGAGGTATCCACCAGCGTCACCACCGGCAGGCCAAAGCGGCCCGCCAGTTCCATCAGGCGGATCGCCTTGCGATAGCCTTCGGGCTTGCCCATCCCGAAATTGTGGCGAATGCGGGTCTGCGTATCATGGCCTTTTTCGTGCCCGATCAGCATGATGCGGCGACCATTGATCTTGGCAAAGCCGCCCATGATCGCCTCGTCATCACCGAACAGCCGATCCCCGCCCAAGGGAACGAATTCCTCGAACGCATGGGCGACATAATCGCGGAAATGGGGGCGGAGCGGATGGCGGGCCACCTGCGTCTTCTGCCACGGGGTGAGCGAGGCATAGGTGCTGGCGAGCAGATCATTGCTCTTGGCCTCAAGCCGGGCAATCTCGTGCGCGACATCGACATCATGCAGCGCGTTGACACCGCGCAGCTGGGTGATGCGCTCTTCAAGCTGCGCGACCGGCTTCTCGAATTCGAGGTAGGAAATCATCCGCCATCGCTAGTCCGATGTTGCCTTTGTGGCAAGCGGGTGGCGCTGATTGACCAGTGTAACCAGCCTTGCCGCATCAACGTGGGTGTAAATCTGCGTCGTCGCGATATCCGCATGGCCAAGCAGGGTCTGCAAGACTCGCAAATCCGCCCCACCTTCGAGCAGATGGGTGGCAAAGGCATGGCGCAGCACATGGGGGCTCACTTTTGCCGGATCGAGCCCTGCTCGCAGCGCCAAGGCCTTCACTTGCTGGAACAGGCTGACGCGGGAGAGATGGCCAAGCCGCCCGCGGGAGGGAAACAGGAACCGTGATGCCGGATCGGTAGACCGCAGCGCCAGCCAGGCCTGCACCGCAGCCAGTGCGCGGTCCCCCACCGGCACCATCCGCGCCTGCCCGCCCTTGCCCATCACAGTCAGGAATGGCGCATCGCGCGGCACCGCATTGCGCGGCAGGGCGACCAACTCGCTCGCGCGCAGGCCCGAACCATAGAGCAGTTCAATCAGGGCAAGCAGCCGCACGGCATCGGGCTTGCCGCTCCCCGCTTCCATCTCTGCCCGATCGAACAGCACTGCGATATCGCCATGGCTGAGCACTTTGGGGAGCGGGCGGCGCGTGCGCGGTGAGGGCAAGGCGCCCGAAGGATCATCGCCGCGCCAACCTTCGTCCACCGCAAAGCCAAAGAACTGCCGCAGCGCCGAGGTCTTGCGCGCGACGCTGGCCGGTGCGAGCCCGGCCCACGCCCCCGCCAGCCGCGCAACATCCGCACGCGTGGCCGCCGCAAGATCGCCGATTTCCTCCTCCGCGCCCGCAAGATCGCGGGCATAGGCCGCCAGCGTGTTCGCCGCAGCTCCGCGTTCCGCGGCCAGCATCGCAAGAAACGCTTGCGTGGCCGCGCTCATCCGCTGCGCGCGACAGCCTCGGCCGCAATCATCCGCGCTTCGGCCTCAAGACCGACCCGGCGTAGCGCCGAGGTGATGTGGTAGAGATGCAGCGGGGTCATCTGCTGCCAGCTATCCCCCTGCATGCCGAGCCCTGCCAGCAACACCACCAGTGCCGCATTGTCGACCGCGGCCGCGCGGGTGATGGCCCGGGTCCAGCGCGTCTGCCGGGTCAAGCCTGCCTCGAAGGTGTCGCCAAGCGCGGCGGCATCGCCATTGCTGATCCGTTCGAGCCCGGCGAGCCCGGCCACCAGCAAAGCTGCCCGGCGCGGCGAGTAATCGCTGGCAAAGTCATCCACCGCGCTCTGGCTGACAGTAACTCGCTGCGCCTGGGCGAGCGCGATCAGGGCCCAGCCCAGACTGCCCGGCTCGACAAAGTTGCGCCACGCGGCGGCATCGCGATCGAGCCCGGCTGTCAACATCGACCCGATCAGCTCGCCCGCATCATCCGCGTGATCCGCCGAGGCGGTAATCCGCGCCGCCGCATAGGCTGTCAGTACCCGCGCGCCATAGCCATCGGCGCTGGTCACCGAACCGGCATCCTCCCAGATCTGTTTCATGGCCGCGATGCGCGCCGCCGGATCGCGCGCCGTGTAAGCATCGCGCAATTGCCCGGCCCGGGTCAACGCTGCGCTTTCGCCCGCAGGCTCGGCGTAAAGCTGGCTGTAGAGATCAACCATCGCCGCTGCTGACAGGATGCCCTCGCTCGCCGCGCGCGGGGCAAACCGCACACGCTCTGCAAAAGGCAGCGTCGGCAATACGGCTCCGGCGCGGGCGTAATAGGCCCCGCCCGGCTTGGTCAGCGCTTCATCCACAAGATTGGCGGGCACGGGTTCGCCAAGCGCATGCGCCAGGCCAAAGCGCCATGGATTGAGATCAGACACCCCCTGCCATTCGATCTCGACAGCGCGGCGGCCACGGCCCGCCGCCCCTGCATAGCGACGCGCCAACAGGACATCGATTCGCGGCGCAATGCCTTGGCCGAGCGCACGATCGAGCTGCGTTGCCGCCAGCGCGCTTTCCCCGGCATAGGCATTGCAAATCGCCTGCCACATTTTCCACTGCGCATCCTCGCGCACCGAGCCTTGCAAGCGCACGGCCGGACAGGCCCCGGTCATGTCGCCGGTTGCCATATATGCCACCAGCGCCTGTTCGGTCAGCGCGCCGTTCCAGTCATTGGTGTCGATATCCTGCGCCAGCGCGCGGGTGATCGTGTATTCGCCAATCGCGTTGAGCGCCCCTGCACGCAGGGCCGCGAAATCAGCCGGGTCCATGCCGAGCGGCGCCGCCAGACGGCTTGCCAAAGCGCGCCGCAGCAGAATGTGGCCCCAGCGCGAGACCAGCGGGCCTTTGGTGCCGCCCAGCGCTGCCCGCACCAGACTTTCCGGCTGATTGGCGAGCGAGAGCGGCGGCAGGCCACCTTCGCTTACCGACAACAGCCCGACCCGCGTCAGCGTGCGGCGCGCGCCGGGCGGGATATCGAATTTGGGCTTGAGACCGAGCAATTCGTCGATCTCGTCAGTCGACATGTTCTCGATCTCGTCAAGGCTCGGCAGCCGGGCAAGCTCCTCACGCGGAAGCGTGGGCAGCGGCGGAAGATCGGCCGGCAGCGGCGCAGGCAAAGGCTGCACCGTCGCGCCCGGCGGCGGGTTCGCCGGGCCTGCGGGCGCGCCCTGCTGCGGCGTCGGCGCTGGTGTCGGCGTGGCGACAGGATCATCAAAGCCCGGCGGCAGGATCGATTGCGGCGCGCTTTGCGCAACGGCAAGGCTGGCCAGCGCGGTGGCACAGGCCGCGCCGCTCAGACCCGCCAGGGCGATCTGGATCGTCCGGCGCGCGCTCATGCGGCAGCATTCCCGCTGGTCGCGGGCAAGGTCACGCTTTCGCTGATCGGCCGCAAGGCGCGCTCACCGCCATCAATCCACGCAAGGCCGAGCGCGGCGAGCACAAGCCCGGCCACCAGCAGCCCCAGCCGCCGCTTGGCAGCGGTGCGTGGAGCGGAGCGGACAACAGACGAGCGCAAAACAGACATGTTGCGCGGGCTCTAGCCCATCTATAGGCCTTGCGGCAATGACCGCGACACGACCTTTGAACGATCTCGATCTTGCCCGCATTGCCCGGCGTATTGATCGGCCGGTTGTGCTGGTGGGCTTGATGGGCGTGGGCAAATCCACCGTCGGGCGCAGGCTTGCCACGTTGCTGCAACGGGATTTCGTCGATGCCGATGATGCCATCGCCGCCGCCGCCCAGCTCACCATCCCCGAGATTTTCGAACAATTCGGCGAACCTTACTTCCGCGATGGCGAACGCCGCGTGATCGCCCGCCTGATCGAGGAAGGCCACGGTGTGATCGCCACGGGCGGCGGGGCCTTTGTCGATCCGGCAACGCGCGCGCTGATCCTCGAACGCGCCATCGCGGTGTGGATTGATTGCGATGTCGCGACGCTGGTCCAGCGCACGGCACGGCGCAATTCCCGCCCGCTGCTCAAGAATGGCAATCCACGCGAAATCCTGACCCGGCTGGCCGAAGAGCGCGGCCCGCTCTATGCGCAGGCGCCCATCAAGGTGTTAAGCGAGAACGGCCCGCATGATCTGACCGCGCGGCGCATAATCGAGGCGATTGATCAATGGCTGTAATTCCTGTCGCGCTGGCCGGACGCGCGTACGAAGTGGTGATCGAGCAAGGGGTGCTCGCACGGCTTCCCGCTGTCGCGACGCACTTTCTGGCCTCCTACACAGGGGCACGCAAAGTGCCCTGCGTGGCCGATACCACCACCCACCGGCTGTATGGCGCAGGGCTGGAGACGAGCCTTGCCGCCCATGGCTTTGCCGCCGATTGGTTCATCGTTGAACCCGGCGAAGCGGCCAAAAGCTGGCCCGTGCTCGAAAAATTGACCGATTGGCTGCTTGGCCTCGGTGTCACGCGGTCGGACCATGTCTTGGCGCTCGGGGGCGGAGTGGTCGGTGATCTTGTCGGCTTTGCCGCAGCCATCACCAAGCGCGGGGTGGGATTTGTGCAGATCCCGACAACGCTGCTGGCGCAGGTCGATTCGTCGGTCGGCGGCAAGACAGCCATCAACACCGCAGCGGGCAAGAACCTGATCGGGGCGTTCCACCAGCCCGGCCTTGTGCTGATCGATCCGCTGGTGCTCGATACCCTGCCCGATCGCGAGATGCGCGCCGGTTTTGCCGAGGTGCTGAAGTATGGCCTGCTGGGTGATGCGGCGTTTTTCGGCTGGCTCGAAGCGAATGGCGCCAAGGTGCTCGCGCGTGAACCCGCCGCGCTCGAACATGCCGTCGCCACGAGCATCGCAATGAAGGCACAGATCGTCGCCGAGGATGAACGCGAAACGCGCGATCGCCGCGCACTGCTTAATCTCGGGCACACCTTCGGCCACGCGCTGGAGGCGGAAACAGGCTTTTCCGACCGCCTGCTCCATGGCGAGGCGGTGGCGCTCGGCATGGCCTTGGCGGCGCGCTATTCC
>Ga0308017_1000288_pt1 | contig 16358 bp, 16 predicted proteins | sample Neamet280_FD_203145 | JGI IMG/M metagenome (GOLD analysis project Ga0308017, IMG submission 203145) | Marine microbial communities from water near the shore, Antarctic Ocean - #280 | ecosystem: Environmental > Aquatic > Marine > Unclassified | place: Southern Ocean | collected 2014-10-01
ATTTCTACTTCTCCGGCTTGAGAAGGAGTGATAGAGTTAGTACTGTTGCATCCAGCTAGCGTTAAAGCTAGTGCTGCGAAAGCAATTCCAAGTGTGTAAGATTTATTCATAATGTAATTTTTTTTTCGATTAATTATTCTAAGGTAAGCAGAGACTATGCCAAACTAATATTATTTATAAAGAGCTTCAATGAATGACTCTATAAATCTATTTTCTATTTCTTTACGGGCTTTTCGATATGCTTCCTGTCCAGCCATGGTTTTATTTGTTTGGACTCCCTTAACTCGATCTAAACTTTTATGCATGATTAAATCTCCTGAGGAGTTTTTTAGTTCGAAAACCGCATTGAGGTATGCAGTGAAAAAGCCTCGGCCCTGGCCACTCATGGTGGTGTTTGCTTGAACCGTAAGTGTTAGAGCGTCGGGGGACTTTCTGTCCATAACCTCTACTCCGTTTGCCATTAGTGCAGCCTTAATAGAAGGGATAAGTGTTTTTTCTCTTAATTCAATTCCGAATAGCTTTTCAGTTCCCACGACATAAATCTTTGGAGACTCTAGGCGTATGGGGATAAGCAGTGGCGGGGCATTGAGCCCTTCCACTAGTGGCTTAAGTGGGCTGAGTGGTTTTAAGATCTTCACCAAAGCAGTCACGCTAATTGAAACTTCTAATTCTGACCTTGTGCTTCCAGCATCAAAATCTCCTACGGTGATAAGCGCCTTTCCGTCGCCAGAGGTAGAGGTGCTGCCCCTAGTGGGAATCATGCCTCTTGAGTACTTGTAGGTTAGGGGTGCTCCGGCGATTAATCTGCCTTCATATCTAACCTCTACATTGATTTCACCCTTGTACTTGTCCGAAAGACGGAGATTGATTATATCGGTGGAACTAGAAATTTTAAGGTTTGTTATCCCATCAGACACGCCATTTAATAGAGCCCTATCTAAATCAAATTCAACTCCATCTACCCCAGTGTAAGGGTTCATTTCTCCGAGATATTTACTCATTGCATCCAGCCCCATTAGAAACCTCTCAACTGCTACAGGCAGTGCGCCGTCTCTAACTAATTTCTGTGCATCTAAGTAATGACCATGTGCCTTCCCCAGTGCGACTCTTTTTCGCTCTTGTAAAATACGTGCATACTCAGATTTAGACAGCCGGTAGTAAACCCACACTTCATTTTCATCCTCAAACGTGTCCACTAAAACGTAACCCTCCAGCTCTTCCGCCACTGTTGAAGTTATAGTAGACGCGAAACTCTCTTCCACCCATTTATTTACTTGTAGTGTCGAGAGGACGGATGATGATGATACGTTAACTCTGATTTCACGTGCAATTGAGTTCAAGGCGTTTTCCCGTGCCACATCTAAAGCGTTGTATGGGTTTTCGAGTTTGGATGCCGCTGATACACCTATATAGTATAATGAGTTAATAGGTCTTTCTGTAGTCCAAATCGGTATCTCAACTACATGCTTGTTATTAGCGCATCCATTAATGATGAAGACACAGAGTACACATAACAGTAAAGAGGTTACAGATGATTTCATTTTGCGATTAAGTCTATTTAATAAGATCTTTTAAAATTGATTCAACCTCGGTTAGCACTTTAGAAGAAATGGTTTTCGCACAGTTGTCGACAAGAACACTCTCGTTCACTAAGCTCTGTCTTGAATTTAAGAGGCTTTGTAGTTGAGTGCGATTAGAGCTAGACACATCCACAGCTCCACCTAATCTTTCTGGATATAAACTGTTATTGTTTCCACTATACGTAGCGTATCTGATATTGTCTGTTTGGGATGCGTTCACCGTAGTTGAACTCAAGACAGTACCAGTTTCCATGGAAACAAGTTTTATTGATAGGGTGATCTTGGCTGTAGAATTCCTAGAGTATTCTCTATAAGTAGCCGGCCTGTATTTCGTTTCGTAGTATTTTTTACCATTCTCAGGATTAATTTTCTGTACCCGATATTTCTCGAAACCCTTCTTCGTTTCGTATCTCAGCTGTGAGTTGGACGCAAAACACTCGACTACGGTTCCTTTCAGTATGGCCTTAGCGCCTAACAAAGAACCCACTTCTAATTCAGCACCGGAGGTTAATCCAGACAACTCCAGTTGTTGTTCTTGAAGGATCAAATCTATGCTTTCCCTGTCCACTACCTTGAGGAATATGTCACTCGAAGACATGAGTTTTTGTTCTACATAAGAAGAGACTTTCGTGTGGATATTATTCCTGTTAGATCCATTTTCAAACTTCATTAGAGCTATCGTGTACAGGCCTGTTTCAAGCGCTTCTGCTTTCCTGTTTACAGCATCTTTATATGAGTAGTCTCTATGCACGACTGAGTTGAAAAGCCTGTAAGCGGTGCGGTAATAACCGTCGGCCATGGCCTTGTCAGCACTCTCGTAAGTGGGCTTGCAAAAAGCATAATTCCCTAGTACAGCAGCGTCCTTAAAGCCAGGGACTAGCTCTTCGATTCGTTCGAATAAAATTTGAGCTTCGTAATATTGCTTTATCTCTAGATGTTCGTTCGCCTCAACGTATATCTCTTCTACGTGAGCGTTTTTCACAGATTCGAATAATGCGCGTTTTGTTTCTGGGAAGAGTAGTCTTACACCAACTTTGGTTACAGAAGAGTAATATCTTTCTGCGTTTTGGAATTGTGAAATGGCTTCTTCTCTTTCTCCACGAAGATGTGCTTCATCAAACTTTACTAGATAGCGGCTGAGAATTATTTGGCCTGTTCGCTTAAGACCTATAAGAGCGTCAGCGTTGTTGGGTTTTTTTGAAAGGGCTGTGAAATAGTGATTTGATGCCTGATCCATCATGCCGGCCTCTTCCATTTTCTGAGCTTTTTTCACGTAAGCTTTAGCTCCGTTACAGCTTGAAAGTGTTGCTCCGATAGATATACTGATGAGGCATACAAATAATATTTTAATTAAAGGGTTCATTTAGGAAGTGATTTAGCCTAATTAAGAGTTGATTTTTCAACGAGCAAGGTAGTGAAGCTATCCTATTGTGTGAACAAAAACAATATGCGTGCCAATCTGAATTATTTACACTCATGTACCTTGCACCTATGAAGACAATTTTAGTTTTAGGAGCAGGACGCTCTTGTAGTTCTCTAATTAAGAGATTGCTAGATAGAGCAGAAGACTGTAGTTGGCGAGTTGTAGTGGGTGATATTGACGGAGAAGTTGCGACTAGTAAGGTTGGAGGTCATCCGCGCGGTGAAGCTTTTATTCTTTCAGCTACGGATAATGTGGAGAGGGATAGAAGGATTGCAGAATCGGACTTGGTTATGTCCATGGTGCCAGCCTTTCTGCATGTGAGTGTCGCTAAAGTTGCCATTGCTGCCGGTGTTCCCGTCATCACACCTAGCTATGTTAATCCAGAGATGCAGGCTTTAGATGCCGCGGCTAGAGAGGCTGGAGTTTTAATTCTAAACGAAATAGGACTTGACCCAGGTCTAGATCACATGAGTGCGATGCAGGTTATCGATGGGATTAAAGAAAAAGGTGGCGTGATGATGGGGTTTGAATCTTATTGTGGCGGGCTTGTCGCTCCTGAGAGTGACGATAATCCATGGCATTATAAAATCAGCTGGAATCCACGTAATGTAGTTCTCGCAGGCCAAGGCGGCTCAGCTACCTTTAAGGATGCTGGCAGAATTAAGTTAGAGCCACCACATAGGGTATTTAGAAGGCTTAGACCTGTGGAGGTTGATGGGAGATTGTACAAAGGATATCCTAACAGAGATTCACTTTCTTACATGAAAACCTACGGACTTGAAGAGGTTAACACGCTTATTAGGGGTACACTGAGGGCAGATGGGTTCTGTAGATCATGGGATATTTTAGTGCAGCTGGGAATGGTGAGGGACGATGTCGTGTTGAGCTGGCCTGAAGGTATTAGCTGGAGTGAGTGGACTAGATCTTTTCTGCCGGCTTCTACTGCTTCGATGAATGTGTCGGATGCGATAAATAAAACGGTGTGGAGTGATCACGAAACTAATGAGAGGCTTGAGTGGTTGGGGCTTTTTAATAAGGAGTCGGGGCCTTCAAGGGTCTTAGGTACGCCAGCTGAGATCATTCAGGATTTGATAGAAGAGAAGTGGGAATTAAGGGAAGGAGATAGAGATATGATAGTGATGTGGCATAGGTTCGAATTTGAAATGGATGGCAAGCGCCAGGAGATTACTTCAGAGGTAGCTCTCGAAGGTGTAGACCAAACCTTCACAGCCATGTCCGATACCGTAGGCCTGCCAATGGCTTTAGCGGCTGAGCATATGATGGCCGGACCAGGGTTCGGACGTGTAGGAGTGGACGTGCCTGTTTCACCGGTGTATTACGAGCCACTACTGAAAAAGCTCGATGAATTAGGGATTTCTTTCACAGAGAAGCACAGGTATGTTTAGTCAGTGGTTTTGCATAGCATGTTTACTTTGCGGGAGTTTTCCTGACTGGCCAGAAGACGGCGTGGCGAATAAGGAGTGGGTTATAGAGGCTATAGAGTGGAGGCTTGATAGGGGTGCGAATAGCTGCACAGATATCACTCAGGCTATAGATGCGTTGAGCCTTGAATGGATAGCGAACACTCCAGATGTGAGGGTTGAAATTGAAACGGAAGACTGGCCGGTGTTTACATTTGAGCCTGCTCTGCAAGGCACTTTGATTCAAATCATTGCTCTAGAATCACTCCTTGAGCATAAAGATAATGATGTGAAAGTCCTTAAAAAGCTCCGTCGATACACTCGAAGAAGTGATGGGCTGATGACAGACGAGTTGAAGACGGTGTTCGAAGAAAACTTACTACTTTTAAAGTCTAACGCATCTAAAAGCAAATCTTCAAAATAAGTCGTGCGTAGTTTCGATATACCAGAATATTTTCACAGCCCTATCATTGCTAGGGTGAAGGATAGGCGTAAAAGTTTGGACCCGAGAAAGCTAGACTTTACACCTACGGTTTTGGATTTCGGGGCTGTTAAAATACAATTGGCGAGGCATTTTGGGTTTTGTTTCGGGGTAGAGAATGCGATAGAAATTTCATATAAGGCTATAGCTGAGAACCCTGGAAAGCGGATTTTTTTGCTCAGCCAAATGATTCACAACCCCGAAGTAAATGAGGATTTAGAAAGCCGTGGAGTGAAGTTTCTCCACGACACCAAAGGCAATGAGCTCACCCCATTGAGCGAGGTCCAATCCGATGATGTCGTTATCGTTCCAGCATTCGGCACCACCCTGGAAATGATGGGCACACTTTCGGATATGGGAATAGATGTCGTGAAGTATAACACTACCTGCCCATTTGTGGAACGAGTATGGAAACGCTCATCCGATCTCGGTAAGAAGGAGTACACTATCATAATTCACGGCAAGCCAGACCACGAAGAGACCAGGGCTACCTTCTCACATGCAGAGTCCGACAGTCATGCTCTGATAGTTTCCGATTATTTAGAGGCTGAGATTCTAGCCCGTATCATTCAAGGCATACTTCCCATCTGTGAATTCGACAAGCATTTTAACGGTAGAGCTTCGGCCGGTTTCGATCCTTCAGAGCATTTAGCTAAAATCGGCGTGGTTAACCAAACCACCATGATAGCAGCCGAGACCCAGTCTATAGCCGAGCTTCTCAAGCGTGCTGTCGGGGATGATAATTTCGCTAATACCCGTGACACTCTATGTTATGCAACTAACGACAACCAACGTGCTACTCTAGGTGCTCTTGAAGCTGGAGGTGCCGATATCGTCATTGTTGTGGGCGGATACAATAGTTCTAACACCTCACACATTGTTGAGATTTGCGAAAAACAATTGCCTACATATTTCGTTAGGAATGAGCTAGAACTCGAACTCGATGGTTCGATTAACCATTTTAACATCCACTCTCAAAAGTTGGAGAGAACGCAAGGGTTTTTGGACTTAATTCTTGAAAAATCCACCCACATACCTACAATTCTTATCACTAGTGGAGCCTCCTGTCCCGATGCATCTATTGAGAGAGTTCTGCTTGCTATCCTTAGTTCCATAAATTGTGAAGAACGAGTCGTGAGAGATGTTGAATATGTGTTGAAGACTTGGGAGGCATAATTCGCAAATAACCCCTATCTCGCTCGTACTTTAGTTCCATGAAAGCGCCAAGGCTTAAAAGTATGTTTCGCAATGTTAAGAATGAGCCACGAGCTTTTTCTTTTAAGACCAGACACACTGATGGTATGCGCGGGGATTGGGATGAGAGAAAGCACAGAGTGGAATCTGATGTAGGGAGAGAGAGTGGAGGAGGTGGAGATGATGGTTCCATCGCTGCGCCTAGGATTAATTTCAAACGCAAAAGACATGCAAATAGAATTTCTGCAAAAAAGGCGGCAAGAATTGCAATGATTAAGACGTTGCTAATAGGTGTCGTGCTTTTATATGTGACGTATGAGATTATTATTTGGGCTGAGACTACACAGTGGGGTGAAATGTTAGAATTCATAAAGAATAATGGGTGATTGTATAGTTCAGCTTTCGGAGCAAGTTTCTAACCAAATCGCAGCAGGCGAAGTAGTAGGTCGTCCTGCTTCGGTAGTGAAGGAGTTAATAGAAAACTCCGTTGATGCGGGTTCCACAGAGATAACCGTTCTGATAAAAGATGCAGGACGCACCCTTGTGCAGGTCATCGATAACGGGAAGGGAATGTCAGCCGATGATGCTGTCATGTGTTTCAAACGCCATGCAACTTCGAAAATCTCTACAGCAGAGGACCTTCTTTCGCTTATCACAAAGGGTTTTCGCGGAGAAGCTCTCGCATCCATTTCTGCCATATCTCATGTCGAATTAAAAACTAGAGAGCAGGGAGCTGAGATGGGAGTAAAGCTAGTCGTGAGTGGAGCTGATAAAAGCGAAATTGAATCCGTTGCCTGTGCAGAGGGTACATCCTTCTCTGTTAAGAACCTGTTTTACAACGTCCCAGCTAGAAGGAATTTCCTAAAATCAGATCGCGTTGAACTTCGTCATATCATTGACGAGTTCCAAAGAGTTGCCATGGCCCACCCTAGCATTTCTTTCAGATTACAGAATAATGGCACAGATCTATTTAATCTAAAGCCTGGAGCTTTGAGACAGAGGGTGGTGGCTATTTTCGGCACTAAGCACGATGAGAGATTAGTGCCCATTGATGAGGAAACTGACGTAGTGAAATTTTCCGGATTCGTGGGTAAACCATCTTTCGCGCTACGCTCTAGGGGCGAACAGTTTTTATTCGTTAACGGACGATATATCAAGCATCACCTGATGCATAAAGCTATCATGAAGGCATATGAGGGCGTTCTGTCCCCTTCGCACTTCCCGCTTTACATAGTGTTCCTAGAGGTAGACCCATCGAAAATTGATGTTAATATCCACCCTACTAAGATTGAGGCTAAGTTTGAAGAAGACCAAATAATCTTCGCCCTTCTTCGCTCAGCTGTTAAGCGTGCCCTTGGGCGGCATAATGTTGTGCCATCCCTTGATTTCGAGGCTGAGCTATCCATCTCCCTTGATAACGTTTCTAGCACTTCGATCATTAGTGAACCCACAATTCAAGTAGATAATTCTTACAATCCATTCGTGAGTTCTAAAAAATCATCTTCCCGTTCTAGTTCTCCTCGTATTTCATTCGGTGGCGGTGCACTTGAAAATTCAGACTTTAAAGACCCCACATTAAGCGACGCCCATGGAGGGTGGGGGAACGAAGATTTTTCTGAACCGCAATCTCATGTTATTGAAGCTACTCATGCTCCGAGCTTTTTTCAATTCGAAGGAAAGTATATCGTAACCACAATTAACGAGGGCTTGATTATCATTAATGCTAGACGAGCACATCAACGCATTCTTTACGAAGGCTACCTTGATGCAGGATTAGGAAGTGATGGCTCTAAGATTTCACAAAAGCTGCTCTTTCCAGAGCCAGTTCAGATGGCTAGTGTTGAAGCCCAAAGGTTACTTAACGCATCTGATATTTTAAACCTTTATGGCCTTGAACTTGCTCAGTCTGAGAATGGTGGAGTAGAGGTGGTAGCTATACCTAGTGGGTTAGCTGGTAAGATACAGGACTGCTTAGATTCGGTGTTAGAGGCATTGAATGACGGAACGTGGTCCGATGAAGAGGGGAGAAGGGAGAAGTTGGCGGCGATTTGGGCTAGAACAGGCTCCATGCCATCTAAGAAAATACTGAGTGATGAGGAGATGTCGGCAATGATAGGTCAACTATTCGCTTGTGAATCCCCAGCAGTAGACCCGTTTGGAAAAAATGTCTACTCAATTTTTACGTCTAAGAAACTTGAAGAAAACCTAGGATAATGTTTGAGAGAATAACCCCGGTTGTAAAGAACCTTATAATAATTAATGTCCTGATTCTCATGGTCCAAACCTACCTTCAAGGAAGTGGGTTTGCGAATATTGAGTGGTTGTTTAAAGGTCATTTCGTTCTGCTAGATAATTTCTACCCTTGGCAGGTGGTGACTTATATGTTTATGCATGGTGGTTTCAGTCACTTATTGGGTAATATGTTCGGGTTATTCTTCTTCGGTTCTTCTTTAGAGCGCGTGTGGGGAGGGAAAAGATTTTTACAATTCTACCTACTAAGCGGAATAGGATCGTTTTTAATATATGAGTTATTTATAGGGATAGGAGTGGCCTATTTTAATATGCCTGCTGTGGGACTTCTTATTCCTGTAGTCGGAGCAAGTGGAGCGATTTTCGCTCTATTAATGGGTATTGCTATGCTGTTCCCTAACTCTGAAATTAGGCTACTATTTTTTCCAGTACCAATTAAGGCTAAATACTTTGTGCTGCTATATGGACTGTATGAGTTAACTCAGGTTCCAGCTGGTGACGGAGTCGCGCATTCTGCGCATCTAGGTGGCCTTCTAGTAGGCTTTATTATTATTAAATACTGGCAGAAAAGCCGCGCTAACTTTTATTAGTATGTTAGATAGCATCAGAAAAAGCTGGTCTAGGGGCGGCATGCTAGTGAAGTTGATATGGGTTAATGTCGTGGTGTTTTTTATCATGACTCTTCTGCCTGAAGGTGGAAGTATACTGACCGTGTCCACTGATTTTCAATTGCTATTGACAAAGCCTTGGACTATAGTGACACATATGTTCGCTCATAATGATCTATTTCACTTTTTTATAAATATGATATGCCTTTGGTTTGTTGGGAGACTGTATCAAGCTGAGGTGGGAGCTAGGAGACTGTTGAGCATGTATGTTTTAGGTGGTTTTGCAGGAGTTTTATTTGTGATGTTGTCAATTTTATTGATTGATTATAATGATGACAGTTCCACAATTCTAGGTGCTTCCGCTGCTTTCTATGCAATTCTAGCAGCATTAGCGACTATCGATCCAAATAGAAAAATAGTCTTCGGGTCTGTCACTTTGAAAACCCTTGTGATAGTAATCCTTGTATTGAATTATTTCAAAAATTATGACGACAACACTTTGGCAATGATGGGTCATTATGGTGGTGCGTTCATGGGATACTTCCTCGTAACCCAAGAGAGGAAAGGACGTGATTATGCCCGTTGGCTAGAATGGATTTTCGATACTGTAATGTCCATGATTCCCTCGAAAAGTACTTCTAGCTCTTCATCGAAGTGGGGGACGGGTAAAGTTTGGCACAAGAATAGATCTGCAAATAAAGCAGCTGCGAAAAAGACTGCAAATTCAAAAAAAGCCCCTAAATCTGATGACGTTTTCAATTCCGAAAAACGTGATTCACAAGATAAACTAGATGCTATCTTGGATAAGATTTCTAGGCATGGCTACGATCATTTGACAAAGGAAGAAAAGCAATTCTTATTTAAGCAGTCGAATAAATGAGTGGTAAATCATCTTGGGGCCTCGATACGTTAATTCTTATCCCTATGGGTTCTTTACTCATAGCTTCCCAGCTTGCCCAAGTCATTTCGCCCGTACGTATTCCTCTACTTGCTTTTGCAGGTCTAGTATTTCCATTCGTTTTGCTATTCTTTTTAGTTGGAGTTACAGTAAGGATATATAGGAGATTTTGGAAGGGTCTTTGGTGGCCTTTAGTGCTCTTGATAGTTATTTACCCCAGTATAGATAGAACTGTAGGTTTAGGTGGGGGCGATGAGATAACAACATCTACGGAGGCCGTTTCCATAACCACATTTAATGTTAGAAGGTTTGATGAATTCAAATCGATTAAGGGCGTAGAAACAAGGCGCGACATCTTCGAATGGATCTCTGATAACCCTACAGAAATCATTTGTTTTCAAGAGTTCCAGCGATTTGAGAAAAATGCTGTATCGACTAAACTTAATGGTCATATAGTTTATTTAACTGGCAGAAAAACAGGCCCAGCTACTGCTACTACTTTAAAAGTTATTCGTACTATAAATTGGATACCGTCTGGTGAGCAGTATGCAAAAGGACTTATAACGGATGTGGTTAAAGGTTCTGATACTCTTAGGATTTATAATGTTCACCTTCAGTCTGTAGGTCTGTCAAATCAAGTTTTAAATGCGGTAACACAGGGGATAAGTCCTGGCGTTAGGTCTAGCTTAATCTCTAGTCTTACCTCTGCGTTTTCTATTCGCGCAGCCCAAACAATCTCTCTTCGTAAACACATAGACAGCTCCCCATATCGTGTCATAGTAGCTGGAGATTTTAATGACACCCCTGTTTCTTATGCTTTAAAAACTATCCTATATGGATCTGAAAATGACATGGATTTGTGCGATTCTTTTTCTTCCTACACAACAGGCATAGGCGCAACTTATGTAGGTGATATTCCTGGCTTAAGAATAGATTTCATACTTCATTCTGAATCTCTTTCTCCCTTTAACTTCAAGACTCACTCTATAGAGTTAAGCGATCATAGGCCTGTTTCTGTAGGTTTTGGTTTTAGGTAAAAACACGTATAAAACGATGTTTTTCCTTACTTCTGTCCAGTTTTTGAGTTTTATTGTGGTTTTTGTCACTTTATTGAGCTAAGGCCACTTTCTCAAAACAAATCTTAAACCACTCTGTAAACATCTCAGGTTTAGATCTTAGTTCCTTTTTTATTTCTTCGATTGACATAAATTCGTAGCTATGAACCTCTTCGGTATTTATATCAGGTAGCTTGTCTGTTACCCCGAGTAGTACATGGTCAAGTTCCCACTCAGTTAACCCATTATCCAGCTCAGCTTTATATTCAAAGCTGAACTTCTCTTCGAGATCGCAAGACATTCCCATTTCCTCCCTAAGCCTCCTAACCGCTCCTTCCAAAACCGTTTCTCCTGGCCTCGGATGACTGCAGCAAGTGTTAGTTAGAAGTCCTCCACTGTGATACTTGCTCAATGCACGTCGTTGCAAAAGCATCTCACCCTTGGAGTTGAAAACAAAGATGCTGAACGCTCGGTGAAGTGTTCCGCCGTCCATGTGTGCTTGCATTTTCTCCATGATTCCTAGCTCTACGTCTAAGGAGTCAACAAGAATTACCGATTCATCTGTTTTACTGTTACTCATTGAAGTGTAAAGGTAGGGGTGTAAATTTGTAGTATGAATGAATTTTTAGATGTGTTGGTATTCGGTGCTCACCCCGATGATGTCGAGCTGGGTTGTGGTGGAACGGTGGCTAAAATGGTAGCGCAAGGAAAGAAAGTGGCTATTGTGGATCTTACTCAAGGAGAGCTGGGCACGCGTGGGTCGGCAGAGCTTCGAGAGCAGGAGGCTAATGCTGCAGCTGAAATTCTAGGTGTTAAGACTAGGCTGAATCTGGGTTTGAAGGATGGGTTTTTTCAATGTGATTTAGACTCTCTGCACTCGGTGGTGGAAGTGATTAGAAAGTATAAGCCTTCAATTGTGATAGCTAACGCTTTAGCGGATAGACATCCCGACCATGGGAGAGGGGCTGAACTCGTAGCTCAGGCGTGTTTCCTTTCTGGATTGAAAAAAGTGGAGACGCCTGATTATCCTGAGGTGCATAGGCCTACAGCCTTGTATCACTATATTCAGGATTTAGAAAGGATTCCGGATTTGGTGGTAGATATAACTGGTTATGAGAAGCAAAAGATGAATGCTATCCAAGCGTACCGTTCTCAATTCTTCGATCCTAATTCTACTGAACCCGCAACTCCTATTTCAACACCCGAATTCCTAGACCGCCTTGTAGGACGAGATTCTGCTATGGGTAGACCATGCGGATTTAAGGCTGGTGAAGGGTTCGAGATTCTCAGGCCCATAGGCGCTGACTCTCTATTAGATCTTTTCTAGCCTCCAAACGATAAACAACCCTGTAGCTTGAGCTACATATGCGCATGAGGCTGCTATAGCTGCGTCTTCCACTGAGCTTATGGGAAGTAAATAAACTCCTACAGTTATAAGAACCGAGAGGCCTATTCCTGAGGTGATAGCATTCCACTTATGTAACCCCACTCCGCTAAGATGGTGTGCTAGAATGCTAGATATTGCTCCGGCTATCATTCCTGGAGCTAATAATTTAAGTGGAGCTGCAACGCCCTCTATCCCGAATATCCATGCATATACGCTTTCTGGAACTACACATGCGAGCAATACAAGTGGTAGTGTAAATAAGATGGTTTTATTCATGTAGCCACTCGTGATGGCCATGCGTTCTGTCTTTCCAGAAGCTTTCGCCACTTCATTATTTACCATAGGGGCTATCGCTCTTGATATAGACCAAACCGCCTCCACCCCATAATACACTACTGAATATACTCCCGCTCCAGCGTTACCTACTGCCTGAAATAACAAGCTGAGGTTCGCTCTGTTAGTGAAGAGCTGAAGAATGGAACCTGTTTGGGCTTGAGAACCATGAATAAATAATAATTTCCTCGCATTACCTCCATCAGGCTCCACGGTAGGCGATTCATCCCAGCTCCCCCATAAAGCCATGGTGGAATACAGTAAAGTAGCTGCTAAAGCTCCTAAAAGGGCCCATGCAAACCCTTCCGGAGTGCCTAAATCCACTAGCAAATATGTTACTAGCACAGCAAGTAGGAGGGTGGAGGTTTGGATTATTTGTAGGTAATTATTTTCTTTAATTCTCCCTGAAGCAATCAGAAGCTGAGAGTGGAAAACCACTATACTTTGCAGTAAGCCCAGCCCACCAGCGGCAAATAACCACTCCTCGGGAAACACCCCGGTTTTAACTCCAATAGAAGCCGCAACAATTGAAGAAAATACGCACCATAAATATGCTACTCCCCTTAAATCCTTAGGCCTATGGCTGCGCCTGACATACACGACGGCCCCCGCTGCTACAAACCCTGCCATTCCCGTAACCAGTAGAAGTCCAAATTGAAGTAAAGCTACCCTCCCCATTCCCTCACTTCCTAGATAGTGAGTGTTCATCAATACCGTTCCCATGGTTGCCAGAAGGAGAATCAACCTCGATCCAATAGAGTGTGTTATGTCATTTATCAATCTCAACTTCCCTTCAGAGCTATTCTATAAGCGTCGTCGTAGGCTTCCGCCACGGCTTTCACACTGAAATTTTCTACCGCATACTTTCTTATCCCTTCACTATCCCACTCCTTGTCCAGGCTTAAAATCGCTTTCGCTAGTCCCGACTCATCGTCAGAATTAATTAGTATACCACGACTTTCATCCATGTGCTCGCTTATGCCTCCAACATCAGTTGTTATTACAGGTGTCCCCGTAGCCCAAGCCTCAGCTATCACACACGGGAAGTTCTCTTTGCGACTGAAAAGCAATACCACGTCTGCCTGTTGCATCGCTTCTGCAACATCATCACTTTCTTTAGGTCCACTAAATAAAATGCAAGGAGAAGTCAAGTTCAGGCTTGCTGCGTATCTCCTTACTTTCTGAAGTCTTTCTGGATCACTTCCGCCTATAAATTTAGCGCTAAACTTAAAAGCCGGATTCGATATCCTCAAGGCTGCGAGTGTGTGAAGTATGCCGGTGATGTTTTTTTGGGATTCATCGAGGGAGCTGACGTGCAGTATGTTAATAGGATCATCACACTCTCTCACTTTACTGCCTGTCTGAAATTGATCTGTGTCAACCACATTCGGTATCGTCTTATAAATTGCGGAGGAGCTTGAGTTTTGCATCTTAAACTCCCTCATCTTTCCTCCTAGCTGATCTGTCACAGGTGCGAAAACACTCGTGCTCGCCGCAGTTCTTCTCATCGCAATCCTTCTCCAAAGAGGTATGTGCTGCGAGTCGTGATAAGCGGTCCAATGCTCAGTAACAACAAGCGGAACGCCCCACCTCTCAGATAAAATCCTCGCGGCCCTTCCAGCGGGAAACGCAACATGCAAGTGCACTATATCCGGCTGTCCCATCTCCTCCCCAGGTTCTAAATTCAATAACGCTCTCGTCACGGCTCTCACCCCAGGCTTAGTAGCCCTCGGATAAGTAATCCTTTCCATAAACCCATCATTTTCCAACACTTCACTCTCACCCATTAATGGATTTTCATTAGACACAGGAGAAGCATACCAAAGCTCACACTCATTCAAAGTAGAAATAGCAGACACGTGTCTTTGGATAAAATTACCCAAAGACCCATGCACCTTACTCGGATACCAACTCGCTATATGCAGTATTTTCAACCTACCCTTACTTTCCATTCTATCAAAGGTGGTGCTTTTTATCTCCATAACAAAGCCCTCACTTTCCTTGCACATTCAAAACGCTAAACTATCATTGCGCCCCCTTCGACGATATGATTGCATGCTACTCTTACGTTAGGGCATCTCAGATGTCTTTAAATACCAGCTATTAAGCTTGAGTTTTGCCACGGCTATAGATTACCTTACAGGACTTAAACCCAATATTATGAGTCGTATAGCTATTTTGCTTTTTTTAATTACCATTACTATAACTGGTATTAGTCAAGTGTCTTATACATTTGAACACAATGGTGTTACAAGGAATTACTTACTTAATATTCCAGATGACATGCAACCAAATTCACCACTGGTTTTTGTGCTACATGGTTATGGAGGAAATGCTAATAGCATGACAAATCTCGGGTGGGAGCAAATCTCAGATGATTATGGCGTTATGGTCTGCTATCCTAATGGTACAACAGACCCTTTTGGCTCAACTCATTGGAATGCTAATTTGTATGCAGACGGTACTGATGATCATGATTTCCTTTCAGCTCTAGCTCATTATCTTCAGGAAACATATGGTTTAAGTATAGAGTGCACATATTCTTGTGGGTTCTCAAATGGAGGGTTTATGAGTTTTTCACTTGCATGTCAAGAGCCAGAAACGTTTAAAGCTATAGGTTCAGTTGGTGGTTTGATGAGTGATTTTGATTTTAATAATTGTACTCCTAATGAAGCAATTCCGATAATTCAACTGCATGGGACTAACGACCAAACAGTGACATATGAAAATGGAGTTGGATATCCTTTTTGGGGTTATGAAGGGGTTGAAGAGGTTATTTCTTTTTGGCAAAATGAATTACAAACCACAGAAACTAGTATTGATTTACAGATTCAGAATACTTCAGTAGATTTTATAAGGCATTTTAATGATATAGATCAAAAGGAAATACATCACTATAGAGTTAACGGAGCAGGGCATGAGTGGTTTGGATCATTTGGTAATATGGAAATTAATTCCACAGAAGAAATCTGGGGATTCTTCTCCTCATACTGTAATAATCCCAATACTTCAACGTTTAATATGACGCCCCAACATTCAACTAGAACACTAAATAAAGTTGTAGATGCATTAGGCAGAGAAGTCGACCACACGACTAACCAAATCCTCTTCCAGATCTATGATGATGGTTCAGTAGAGAAGAAGTTTATCGTTGAGTAAGCGGTTCCCTTTGCTCTAAGAATCCTTTCATTATATGCTTTATGCCACGTAGCTTCAGACGACGTTTCTTATTCAAGCGTTATTTCCTTTTTCTAGGCTCAGAGATCTCTATAGTAATGTCCCCCCAATCACTACCACTATACAAATAGTCGTCTTTAGTATTGAAAGTGTCGTGCATGTGTGAGTCATCATCGAATGTTGTTACAACATCTCTAAATCTTCTTTTATCATCTGCGAAATCTATGCACATAACGTCGCCTGCATCAACAGTTAGAATTATTGCGGTTGTATTGTCGTAGCTACTTATTATTTCACTGGTTTGGTAATCGAAGTAAATAACTTCGTCTAGAGTCACCATCACACACAAAGTGTCTTGGGCATATATGTTGGTGGACATGACGCCCAGTAAAATAGATAGTAACTTATTCATGATTTATAAGGTTTTAAGATTGTTATATATAAGACGATTAAATCACTGCTAATATTGTATTTCGGATATTCCACGCTATAAAACTCAGTCTCGTGTTCTAGAAGATCTACAAGCGCTGTATTCATTTAGCCTTACTGGT
>Ga0308017_1000290_pt1 | contig 16300 bp, 20 predicted proteins | sample Neamet280_FD_203145 | JGI IMG/M metagenome (GOLD analysis project Ga0308017, IMG submission 203145) | Marine microbial communities from water near the shore, Antarctic Ocean - #280 | ecosystem: Environmental > Aquatic > Marine > Unclassified | place: Southern Ocean | collected 2014-10-01
GGCATACAGCCTCTTGAGAGTACCTTTGCTAACTTTGGTTACGTAGGTCTACAGGCAAGTATCTACACTAAAGTAAATAAATACTTGACAAGAGAGAAAGGTACTCACCGACAAGACCTACAGAAAGCTATTCATGCACTACAAATGCAGGTAGAATACTACGATAGACATAACTCTGTTGTGAATACAGGACAGGAGACTGCCCTATCACCTAGGCATACCAATGAACCAATAGACGGAAATAAATAATGACACAATTATCTAAAATGTTAACAGCACATGAGGGCGTAGAAACTCATGCTTATAAGTGTACAGCCGATAAGATAACTATAGGAGTAGGGCGTAACATAGACCCTAAGGGTGGCATAGGCCTAAGCAAACTTGAGATTGACTACCTACTGGCTAACGACATTGAGCGTGTAGAGGAAGAAATATCAACAGCGTTTCCTTGGACTATTGACTTGATTATGCACTCTCCTGCTCGTTATGACGCCTTGGTGGATATTTGCTTTAACTTAGGTATGCCTCGGTTAAAAAAGTTTAAAAAAGCTTTACAGGCCACCTATGACCACAAGTGGGACGAAGCAGCAGACGAGTTTATGGATAGTCTATGGGCCAAGCAGGTAGGTAAAAGGGCAGTTGAGATTTGTGCAATGATTCGTACAGGCAAATACCAAAAGGAATACTAATGAAAGGTCAAGTACGAGGGTTAGCCTTAGAGCTATTACGGCAGGATTGTGTGGAGTCTTTAGATATAGCCAATGCTTATTTAGAGACTAATGACATTAGCAAACATAAAGAGGCGCAACAAAACGCTGTTGAAATATGTAAGCTTTACGACAATGCACTACACAAGGAAGCAAAATGATAATAAAATTCTACACAGAAGGTTGTGCCCCCTGTAAAGCTGTAAGTCAAGTCTTAAATAGTTTAGAAATTGACTATAAAGATATTGACATTGGCAAGGACATTGACTTAGCTATTAAATATAAAGTACGTAGCGTACCTACAGTAATCAACACTGAAACTGGAGACACCCTAGTTGGATTCAAGGGTATTATGGAAACAACGGAGTGGGTAAATGAGCATTGTAATTGATTATAGCCGTAACGAATTATTAAGTAAACAAGCCTACACCTTACTTGCTGACTACTACTGTCGTGATGGTGAAGACCCACAGGACGCTTATGCAAGAGCAGCGACAGCGTTTAGTAAGCATGACTATGAACTAGCACAACGTATCTACGACTACGCTAGTAAAGGTTGGTTTATGTTTAGTTCCCCTATATTAAGCAACGCCCCTAAGGAGGGGGAAAAGATAAATGGATTACCTATTAGCTGCTTCCTCAGTTATGTACCTGATAGCCTTGATGGTCTTATCGGACACTCGACAGAACTACGTTGGCTTAGTGTTAAAGGTGGTGGAGTTGGTGGTCATTGGTCTGACATTCGTAGTGTTAGCGATATGGCTCCTAGCCCGATTCCTTTCCTAAAGACTGTTGATAGTGACATGACTGCTTACAGGCAAGGTAAGACACGTAAGGGTTCTTATGCGGCCTACATGGACATTAGCCACCCTGACATTATTGAGTTTATAAACATACGTGTACCTACAGGTGGAGACCCTAATCGTAAGGCCTTTAACCTACATAACGCAGTTAACATTACTGATAGGTTTATGGACGCTGTGGTGGCTGGTGACCCTTGGCCTCTTGTAGACCCTAACGATAAGACAGTGCGTGACTTGTTACCAGCTAGGGAGCTATGGGAGCGTTTGATTGAGACACGCTTTAGGACAGGTGAGCCTTACTTAAACTTTATTGATGAAGCTAACAGGCACTTACCACCATCTATGAAGGAACAAGGTCTAAAGATACATGGGTCTAACTTATGTAACGAGATTCACTTACCTACATCAGAGGAACGTACAGCAGTTTGTTGTTTGTCAAGTGTTAATTTAGAGTATTACCAAGAGTGGAAAGATACCACCATGGTAGCTGACTTAATCACCATGTTAGATAACGTCATTAGCTTCTTTTGTTTCCATGCACCCAAGGAGCTACGTAAGGCTGTCTATAGTGCCACACAAGAGCGTTCCTTAGGACTAGGGGCAATGGGGTTCCATAGTGCCCTACAACGCTTAGGCGTCCCGTGGGAGTCTCCTATGGCTACTACTATTAATACTGATATGTTTACTCATATTAAAGCACAGGCTAGGGCAGCATCAGTGTACTTAGCAGAAGAACGTGGGGCTTGTCCTGACGTAGAAGGTATGCGTAACTCGCACCTGTTAGCTATAGCACCTAACGCCAACAGTAGTATTATTGCTGGTTGTTCTGCTAGTATTGAGCCTCTTAAGTCTAATGCCTTTACTCACAGGACACGTGTAGGTGCCCACTTAGTAGAGAATAAGTACCTAGATAAGGTTATTAGAGGACATAATAGCGACCCTGTGTGGATTGCAGCGCAGTGGAAGTCTATACTCTTGCATGAGGGAAGCGTACAGCACCTAGAATGGATGGATGAATGGGATAAGCAGATATTTAAGACTGCGTTTGAGCTTGACCAACGATGGGTTATAGACCATGCAGCAAGTAGACAGCCTTATATCTGCCAAGGTCAGAGTGTTAATCTATTCTTTCCATCAGGTACGGATAAGGCTTATGTGAATGAAGTACACCTTAGGGCTTTCAACAAGAAGCTTAAGGGTCTGTACTACCTAAGGACTAGCGCAAGTTCTAAAGCCGACACAGTAAGCGTTAAGCCTACACGTGTTGCACTTAAGGACTTTGCTCAAGACCAAGATGATCAAGAATGTTTAAGTTGCCAAGGATAAAAGAATGAGTTTATTAACAGCGTCAGCAGCATACAAGCCCTTCAACTACTCAAGCTTTGTGACACAAGCCATTGAGCATGATAAGTTACACTGGGGAGAGTGGGAATGTGACCTACAGGAGGACGTAACACAGTGGAAGTCTGGTAAGATTAACAATCAAGAAAAGAACTTTATCACACAGATACTTAGGCTATTCACTCAGTCTGATGTGATAGTAGGTGGTTCTTACGTAGATGTATTCTTACCGCGCATCAAGAACAATGAAGCACGTATGATGATGCTATCGTTTGCACAGCGAGAGACTATCCATATGCGCTCCTACGCCTTGCTTAACGATACCCTAGGCTTTCCTGAGGCTGAGTACACAGCGTTCCTTGAGTACGATGCTATGGCTGAGAAGCTTGAGTTTATGAAGACCTTTGACCCTGACACCAAGCAAGGGTTAGCTAAGGCCTTAGCACAGACTGTATGCAACGAGGGTATGAGTTTGTTTAGTGCGTTTGTAATGCTACTTAACTTCCAACGATTTGGTAAGCTTAAGGGTATGTGTGAGATTGTAGAGTGGAGTATACGTGACGAGACTATTCATGTCGCAGGTATGACAGAATTATTTCGTACTTTCATTAGCGAAAATCCAGAGGTGGTAAATGACGAGTTTAAATTATCTATATATGAAATGTACAGAACTGCTGTTGAGCTTGAGGACAAAGTTATTGATCTTGCGTTTGAAATGGGAGGTGTGGAAGGTCTTACGGCTAGTGAAGTCAAAGACTACATCAGATATATCGCAGACAGACGATTAACTAACCTAGGCCTTAAGCCTAACTGGGACATAGATGAGAATCCATTGCCTTGGTTAGATTGGGTACTCAATGGCGACAGCTTCAAGAATTTCTTTGAAGGTCGTGTGACTGACTATAGCGCAGATGGTATGTCTGGCGAATCTTGGGGGTGGTGACATGAGTAATGTACAGTTGAATGACTTAGTAGACATAGAGCAGATTACTGTGATATGCCTAGGGCAGTTCCATAGTGATCTTAAGGAAGAAATAGAGTTCGGAGACAAGGATGATATATCAGAAGTGTTGCGTTTAATCATAGCTATTGAAACTATCTTTAAGGAGATCATGCGACCAGAGGATTACTTTGCATGGAAAACTAACAAGGGTTTTGACATTCATTAAACTACAGGCAACAAAAAGCCCTACTTAAGGAGACTTAGGTAGGGCTTTTTTATGCTTAGGTTTATTGAAAGTATCTTTCTCTTTCTGGGTCATAATCAAATAGGCCATTACCTATAATAGCAGACTGACCTAACATTTTAGGGACTTGGGCAGCTACTTGCATACGACTCACACCTTGCTGTGTATAGGCGTCCAGCATTTCATCAGTAACCTTACCCGATTGATTTGGATTCAATGAAGTCACTGGCCCTTTTGTATCAGCTTTTTTAACATCAGGCAGTCTTAGGTCAGAAAATATTGGAGGTGTTATTGACATTTCACCATTTGGTAAAGCCTTTTCTAAAACTTTGCCAAGAACAGGTACTTTCTCAAGAAAGTCATGCACATCAGATACGAAAGACATAGCCCGTTGATTTGGTAATATCTTAGTCATTACGTTTACACCACCTTCAACTACAGCACTACCTACGTGAGAAGTAGATAACCATAGACCATTCAATGCTACGTCCTCAGCACTTTTGTTTAGTAGGACAACACCCTTTGGAAAATCTTCTTTAGATAAAGACTTTAGATGATTGTATATTTCCATGGGGTCAGTTATACCATCAGAAGCGTAAAGCTTCCTCATATACTTATGAACTTTGTTTTTGTTAGCTATGGCATCACTACCATGATTACCGCCAATACCTGTGTTTCTTTTAACCACAAGTTTATTGCCTTTATTTACAGGCATACTCCAAAGTTTTTGAGCTTGTTCATAAACAAAAGATAAGTCTGCATCGGAAGCTGCTAAGTTAGTTCTAATTTCTTGACCATTAGAATCTTTAGTTACTATTGTATTCTGTTGTTTCTTAGCAGAATCAATATAGTTTTTCTTGGTTAAGGGCTGCATACCTCCCCAAGACACAGATTCAAGAACATCGTCCATAGCTTTAGAAACTTCACCCTTAAAACCTGTCTGCGCTGTAATGTATTTGTTGTAGTTTATCTGAGCAATGGCTTTCTCTTTGTGCCTGTTAGCAACCGCAGTATCTCCACGCTTTCTAGCTGCCGCTTCTAAGGCTCTTTCTTGCTTGACAATAGCCTGTGAAGAACTATTAATACCATGCTTATCATATAAAGCCCTAGCCTTTGGGTTGAATATTGAGTTAATACCTCCCACTACACCATTAACAGCCCATTTACTAGCTCCTGTAAGCTTTTGTGCTAAGTAAAATGCTTCTTTTTCAGTCTTGACACCTTTAACTTTATACTCAAGTAATTTATCAGTTAAACTTTTAAATTCCTTAGGCATATCTTTTAAGTTTTTAACGGAAGGTGTGTAGTGGTTAGGTATGTAATTAGAGGCAGCACTTAAGGCTCTTTTAACAGGCTCAAGTAATGCCTTAGGTAGCCCTAGTTCTGCTATACCCATACCTGCTTCTATGTTACGAGCTACACGTGGATTATCTGCTAGATACTCTAAGCCTTGTTTAGCTAGTGTAGTATCTAATGTAGCTTCTACACCGCTTTGCATAAGATCACCAGCAGTTTTAGTTACCCAATCAGGTATAATAACACTAGCACCTGCGGAAATAGTATCACCTACTAACTCACCAGTATCACCAGCCGCTCTCCACACAAGATCAGCAGCATTAGCATCACCTCTTTTATAATCAAGGTTGTCTTGCTCACTATTACCTAATGTTTCTACATAAGATTCACCAAGGTCTGTTCCTACTCTTTTAACTTTATCTACAAAATCATTTACAGGAGAACCACCAAAGGGGTTAAAAGCCCCTTTTTCTTGTAACCACGGAACAGTTTCCCCCACAGCGTTAGCTATCGTATACTTACCATCCATCAGATTAGACAACATTCCCATAATTATTCCTTTACTTTTCTTCTTTAGTAGCCACAGTCTCAGAAAGTAACTGTAATAACGCAGCCCTATCACCACGGAGAATAGCTATCTCAATAGGGTCTGTTGCACTTTTTATTGCCTTACTCATTCCTATTATAATTTGACCCGCTTTCTTACGAACTGTAGGGTTACTTAGCACATCAATAGCTTTCTTAACTCCATACAGACCACCAGCAGCACTTAAAGCAATTTGACCAGTAACAGTACCAGCAATACCAGCACCTAAAGCACCTGTAAAGTACAATCCACTAGCTGTTGTAGGTAACTTAACGCCTAACTTTTCAATGTAATAACCTTCATTAAGACGTTTAAAAAGACTTGTGGTATTATCATCATACTTAGGTCTAATCATTTCATCGGCTTTTTTGAGGGAAGATACACGTAAACGTAGTCGTTTAGTAGGAGCATCAGGAACTATAGCATCTAGTTCAGAGTTTAAAGTATTACGTACATTAGTTATGACACGCTCTAATGATGTTTTAGCGGGTGTATCTAACTCAGCAAGTTTTACTTTGTTAGTGACCCAATCATCAAACTCACGCCTAAGTTCTAATAAACCTAAAGCATCATTGTTTGACCTAGCTACCATAGTTCCCATGTGTTCAATTAAAGCAGGTACACCAGCAGCACTACCAGAAGCAGCCCTAAACTCAGTGCTTTCTACTAAATCGTCAACGTGACCACTTATGACAGCCTTAAGATTATCACGGGAATATCGAGGATTACCTGCGTCCATAATAACTTTATTTAAACGATTAGATAGTTTCTCGTACTGTTTCTTTATTTTAGACCTATTAACTATTGGTGTAGCCGCAGGGTTTAAATCAGGTATCAACGTCACCTCATGTATAGCTTGTTGTTCTAAAACATCAGGTATAAAAGCAGCTTTACCGCTACCATCGTCACCCCACTTAGTAGGATTGTTTACTGAATCAGGTTTAGCAGGAGCTAACATGTCCTGTATAAACGCCCTACGTTGTACCTTAGCGCCTTGTGCGCCTGATAGAACTATACGTGTACCGCTCCTACGTGCTGCCGCAGATAGATTAGTACGATCAAGCACCATTCCTGTAGTAGCTATAGCATCTTCGGTAAGCTTTGCTCTCTCAGGGTTCTTTTTCTTCCATGACATATAAGGTTCTACTAAACCTTCCTCTAGCCAGCCCGCAGCTTTTTTGTACCAATCCTGTCTTGATATGTCATAGTAAGCACCTTTCATTGCTTCCATTGCGGTAGTTTCTATATCATCAGGTATTACATTACTAAGGGTCTGACCACTTGCTTTCATTGTATTTTTAAAAACACTATCCATTAATGGAACAACAGTTTTACCTACTTGATTAACAAGCCATTCATCTGGACCCCATGCTTTTTTTGTTACTGCGTATGTTTCTTCTGTACCTGCCCTAGCTAAAGGTAACGTAGGTACACTAACAAAATTACCTTGCTCTGCCAAAGATTCATTAGTTGCTTGGAAGTTTTCTACTGCCTGTTCATTAGCTTCCTTGTTGTCATACACTAACGGAAGAATAATATCCTTTGCAGAAGTTTCCTCAGGTGTATAAGAAGTAACTTGACGCCTTAACTCAGCACGACCTTTTTCTGCATCAGTAGCTAGCTTGTTAGCATCATTCATTAAACTTGCAGCTTCGTTAGGGTCTACTATTTTCATCTTTAAAGAAGCTTGTTGCTGCTCTACAGCTAAAGCTTCCATAGCACCAAACTGACTTTCATAGGTACTTATTTGTTGATTAGTTAGTTTCATAGGTTTCTTACCCTAGGGTCTATAAGTTTTTGTAAAGCATTACCACCCTCAGGCATCCCATTAGTTACTTGACCACTAGCATCAACTACAGCTACACCAGCAGCCTCGGCAGCAATCTCTTCCACTGTCTTAGGTGTAAACCTGTTAGCGTCACGCCAAACTTGTTGCTCTGCTTTATAAGCTTGTGGAGTTGGGTAACCATCTTGAGCATCAAACCACTTACCCATGTGTAAAGATTCACCTTGCTCAAACTCTACAGCTTGGCTGGCTAAGTCAAGTATTAATCGGTTACCTAGTTCAGTGTTACCTAATCCCATTGCAGCAGCCTCAAACTTTTGCATTTCTGCGTTAGAGATAGCACCTTTGGTTTGTGCAATGTACTTAAGCACAAAACTCATGGCATTAGAACGGAAAGTTTCACCAGCAGCAGCGCCATACACATCAGCAGGAGCGCCTATAGCCATTAGAACTTTCTGTAACCCTAAGTAAGCTTGAGAGCCAGCGCCAGTATAAAGGTCACCTGAGTTAAGAAGTTGAAGAGAACTCTGTATTAAACGCTTTGTAGGTTCTGATTGCTCAAGCTTAGTAGCGGCTGTTGTCAACAACTGTCCCATTGTCTGTGCTTGTTCTTTACCCATCTGCTTTTGATAAGAGTCTTCACCAGCACCAAAGAGGACTTTTGCTGCTCTTAATTCTTCTTCCGCTTTAGCAGGACTTAGGTACGTAGGGTCACTAGGGTCTAACTGAGAACGATTAGTTATTGTCTTACTTAGTGTACTTAAGGCAGTCCAGTTTTGTTCTGCTGCTGTAGGGTCACTACCTTTAGCATTTCTTTCAAGTTTAAGTTGCTCGTAGGCCGCTTCTATTGCAAGAGGGTCGCCCTCACGTACACTTTCAGCAATTTTAGGCATAACTTTCATAACACGATCAGCTAATCTATTATTACTTTTCTGCTGTAGTTTCAGCTTGTCTGCCTTTGCTAGTTCGTCTTGTTCTAACTTTATGGCAGCAGCTTCTTCTGCTAATGTAGACTTAGCATTTTTCGCAACTAAGCTGGCTTCTTGATAAAAATTTGCTTTAAAAAGACGCTCTGCTAATGCTTTTTGTTCTTCTCCTGTACCTTGAGAGGAAGTTGCAAAATCTTGTTGCATAGCTTTTTGTGCTTCTATCGTAGCTTCACGTTGCTCCATTTGCTCGTCAGCACCACCAGAAGCATTACCTAAGGCACGACCTAAGGTTGAACCTAAGAAACTTATGGCTTGTGCTTTAGCAGGGTCACGTGCCCTATTTCCAGCTTGAGTCATAAGCTGCCGTTGTAAGTCTGTAGCACGTTTGTTACGTTGCTCTAACAAGTCGTCAACAGACGGGCCTTGTGTAAATAAACCTTGATATGCCATGTTATCTTTCCTGTGTCTTTTAAGTGTATGTAGTCTTAAAGTTTAGCTTATTAACCAAAGATTTGCTTATAAAGCCAACCACCAGCGTCATTTATAGCTTTACCACCGCCAGCAGTACCAGCGTATGCTGTACCTATTCCAGTAAGACCTGTGACCCAAGGGTTAGGTTGATAGTTAGAAGTATTCAAAGCCGCTTGACCTGTCATACGTGCAGTCTCTTGACCTAACAAACCTAACTGGTAGTTCTGGCGTAAAGCTTCTGTCTGTAGAGGTGCGCCAGCTAACTGAGCTTCAAGTGCTGGTGCCTGTAAACCACCTGAGAACATACCTGCACCAGTACCCATAAGATTAGAGTATTGTTGTTGGTTAGTCATTTGATTAGTGTTAAACTGATTCAAGTCAAGACCAGCCTGTTGCATCTGTTGACCATAGGCGTCATTGGTAGACTGTGCTGCTAGACCAGCTAAGGCTTGTGATTGTGCGTTACTAACACCTAAAGCGTCAGGCTGCATCATCTGACTGCCCATACCAGCACCTAAGCCCTCACCAGACAACCTAAGACCTAAACGTCCTTGACCAAACATACCCTCTCTAGCCTTAGCGTTCTGCTGTGCAAAGGCTGGCTCAAGTAACTTACTACGTTGATTAAATAACTCTGTAGCACGACCTTCGGGGTTGAAGTTATAATTAAACTGATCTGGTGCTTGTTGGGCTAGAGTAGAGGCTTGACCAAACAAACCTTGACCTTGGCCCACCATGTCACTTATGCTGGCGTAAGGCTCTGCTAGTTGTGTAGCCGAACCTGAGGGTGTCAGAGCAGCACCACCAGTACCAGAACGGAAAGTAACTGGTTTGAAGTTACCAGTATTTGCACCTGTACCATTAGGTATTGCTGCACCACCACTTTCTGATTTAAATTGATCTAATAATGCTTGTATTGAACTTAAGTTTCCAGTTTTTTTAATGTCACCATCACCACCTTGAGCTACATACTGTGCTAATTGCGACTGTATATTATCAAAAGGATTAGCAATTTCATCCATACGACTAGCTGAGGCAATTAACGTAGGGTCTGCCGCTGCTTCTGCTGCTGTTATGTTTCCTATACCTTCGGTACTTGCACCTAACTCAGCAATTATCTGCTCTCTTGTTTTAGCACCCGTAGCTAATTGATTTTCATAATAGTCAAGACCTTCCTGACCCACATTTCTACCAAACTGTTGGTTGTACTGAGTGTTTAAAAAGTTAGCATTACTACCTTCGGCAGATTGGGCAGCAAATTTATCTGCTTCTGCTTGAGTTGTGTACCCTTGACCTTCTTGGCTATACCTTAAGTCAGCAAGTACACGCTCCCTGTCTTTAGCGCCTGTAGATAATTCGTTGAGCCAGTATGCTTCACCTGCCTCATCCATCTCGCCTCTGTTAAATTCATTTTGATATTGTTGGCTTAACCAGCCAGCATCACTTATTGTATTTGCCATGTTTGCACCATTACTTAAATTAGAGTTTCCATTCATTAGATTAGCTAATACTTCTGAGGAATCAGCCGCAGTACCTACACCTAAAGATGAAAGTATACCAGAGTTGTTAGAGGCACTATCTGAGGCACTACCACCACTATTAGAATCATTATCACTACTACCACTTTGGGCTAGTTGAGATTTCATCTGCTTAGACAAACCATCCCACTGTTCATCAGAGTAACCTTCTGGGCGTATACTATCTAATTGTGCTTGAGTTAAATTACCTTGACCACCCGCTATAAAAGCATAAGTTAATTGGTTGGTAAGTTGAGGACTACGAGCCATTGCTACCCGATCAGTCTCAGACATAGTAGCCCAATCAGGGTTTGAGGATTCCTGTAGTTTATATTCTAACATTGACTCTTTATTCATACCAAACTGAGTCTGTTCAGCAAAGTCACCTACAGGGTCAAAATTCATATAGGCATCTAACAAACCACCTAAGTAACTATCTTTTCCTATCTTATCGCCTAGCTTTTCTAAAAGTAAATTTGTTAGACCACCAGTAAGACCACTACCTAGGCCTTTAAACATTGTATCAGGTACAGAGTCGGGATAATATGCACCAGTATCACTAGTGCTGAATAGACTAGGCGCATTAGCGTATGTGTTTCCTTGTGTGTTTGGGTTACCCCCAGTATCTTGAATGTTTAAAAAGTTATAGGGGTAGTTTCCTCCAGTAATGTTAGCTAAATCTAGTGGCGTAACTACCGAGCCTGTTTCTGTTGTTCTCCCAGTATTAGTAATATTATTATTATTAGAATCATAAAGAGAACCTATAGCAGCCCCACTTCCTGATCTAACTGCATTACCATATTTATCGACTAACGCCATTACGCTGTCCTTTTCCAAAAGTAAACAACAATGTAAGGCTGACCTGCACCTCCCGTACCTGTTGCTAAGTTACCTGTCTCTTGTGAAGTATCAAAGTTAGTGTCACTTGCATTAATACCAACTAATACACGACCAGAAGCAAAGGATACCCAAGTACCTACGCCTAGTAAGGTTGCAGGGTTAGTAGCTACTATAGCAGTGTACACAGAACCTATAGGGTAAGCTACAGCGTTAATAGAGGCTGCTGTAGGGGCTGCTGCTTTTACAAAGGCTGTAGTAGCTATCTGAGTAGTATCAGTCCCTACAGCAGCCGTAGGAGCCGCAGGGACGCCTGTGAACGTAGGTGCTGCTATAGGTGCCTTGGCTGTAATACCAGCGACTATAGCGGCTTGTGTGAACGCTGTGGTAGCTATCTGTGTACTGTTAGTTGCTGCTGTGGCTGTAGGTGCTACTGGTATGCCTGTGAAAGTGGGGGCACTTAAGTTAGCCTTAGTGCCTATGGACGTTTGTATGCTTGAAAACTCATCATCAATCTCAGTACCACTTACAGTCTTAAGTGAGTTACCTGTAGGTAAAGCGTCCTTTGATGCAAAGTTAGTTGCTTTAGTGTAATTAGACATAGTTAAAGTACCTTACCTTGTTTGGCATAAATTGAAATCTTCTGTAATGACATAGGCGTACCATTTATATCAGTAGTGAATCCTATCTGTATAATGTCACCTGAGCCTTGTGTTGATGCTTTTTGTTCATCTATTAATACTGAACCTGAGTATTTACCTATCCCATATTCAGTTATACCATACTCAAACACAGTACCAGTGTCTAAAGTAAATGTGTAACCATAGTATACTGGACTGTAATCATAACCAATTTTAAGTGCAAAGGTTTGACCTGTAGCACCTACTGTGGTAGCTGATAGTTTCTTTACTATCTTAGTGACGTTAGCCATGCCCAAATCAAAGAAATTACTATAATAAGCCATTTCATATTTAGCACCATTATCCTGATAGCCTGTGTACTTAGCTACTCCATTAGACTCTGCAAAGAATAAGTCAGAGCCTTTAGACAAGAATCCTTTTGGTGACACTGAGGGCCATATTGTAGCTCTGTAGCTTCCATCTTCTAAAGTTGTTCTTGTGTCAAAGCAAAAGGTCTGTTGTGACGTAGGAAAAGTTATTAGGTAGAAAGCGTTAGTTGGTGAGTAGACTGACTTAATTAAATCAATGTTTTCTGCTCGTATTGCCTGTATAACATCATCACGTATGTTCTTAGATATGTCTCGCATAGGTTGAGACTTTTCTTGTACTGTACGATTTAATGAACGTATACCTGTGTTGCTTAAGAACAGTATGTCCTCACCTGTATTCTGTACTGAGTCTCTAGCAATACAACCAACACCTTCAATAACTTCTACTAATGTTAAACTTGCAGTAGTCATTCCAGCTTGAAAGTTATCACCATCACTGTATACAATAATGTTATCTTTACAGAATATAAACAAGTTACCATTGTGGGCACCTAAGGCTACAATCTCGTCCATGCCCTGCGTAAGTACAGATGATATATCTAATGTACCAGAAGTACCGCCCGTCCATTTAGTACCATCAAGTACATCAGTAAAGTAAACTGTAGTTTTATTAGTTGCTGTATCCGCAGCCCATAAACGCCCGTATGCTGCTAATACTGTGTGGGCACTAGGAGGTGTTCCTGCTCTACCTGAGTGTGTGAGTACCGATTGGAAAGTGTTAGCACTCCCATCATTAGTGTACACCAGTGGTAGATAACTTCTTTGAAAAAAGTAATGATGGTCGTTTAGTGTAGCTGTCTGCCAGTTACCTGCTGCTATTGTGTCTGTGGTACTAGGCGTTAGAGTAAGTAAGTTTGTTGTGTCTCTATAAAACTTATCACTACTAAAAGACAACATAATGTCAGTACCATCAAGGTCTTTAAAGTTTGACACACCTTTTAAGTTTACATTAGCGTTAGCACCTGCCGATGAATCTTTGCTTGTGCTTAAGGTCTGCCAACCCTTACGTGAGCCTAGGCGACCATACTTATCAATAATACAGTTGTCTGCTTGTAGTGCAAAACCTTCTTGCAAAGTAACACCAGACTCTTGAGTGTTTAACCCGAAGAACGCTGGTGCTGCAATGGAAGAGGACATTAGTTGCTTTCCCATGATTAACAAGCCTCCCAGATCAGTTCCTCAGGGTGCTTGTCTGCGTCCAGTGCAATAGCATCAGAAAGATAGTTACTAGCTAAAGCCTTAGCTGATACTGCCGACATACCACCATCTTCACCACGTTCCTCAAGTGCCATTGCATAGGCTAAGGCTTGTACAGGTAAATGTGGTATACGTAAAGTATCCGCATCATTAACCAAAGGCTGTGAACGCATAACTACGTTAAAGTAAATAGTGTAGGCAGCGTCAGGTATAGGGTAAAGATCAACCTGTGTATCTCCCCCGACACTTACACCATTGAATACATAATACGCAGGATTGCCCGTAGCTGGTGTAGTGTTTAAAAATGCGTTAGTAAACCAGTGTGGGTCTTTATATTGTAAAAATGAATCACTTGTTAAGTTTACTACGTCTAATATGTTTACGTTATTACCTGAGTCAGTAAGAACATAGTTAAATACTCCACTTTGCGTTACTGCTGTAAGAGTCTGCCGTAGTACCGACCAATTCCATGCTGCTTCCACAAGTTCTTTAGCGTCTTGAACAAAGATACTAATAAGTTTTGAGTAGCTATTCTCATTTACACTAGCAACTTCACGCTCACGTAATCTAAGTAATACGTTGTTTACCATTTCTTTATGTGTTTTCATGTGGCTCTACCATTTAATTTTTCTACTGTTCTAAGACCTGCTAGACCAAGCATAGCTAACGTAAGTTCAAGCATTGCATCTAAAGGTAACTCAGGGCTACCTAGCTCTGGTGCTAACCACTGCAACACAGGGTTAATGACAAAGGCAAACAAGAAACCCATACCGCAAACCCACATGAGAAATGGACGGGCACCAGCCACGAAAATTGACCTGTGACCTGCCTGTACTTTATTAATCTCTGCTTGCATAAGGGCTGGCTTTAAAGCTAACCTTTGTTTCAACAAGTCCCCATGTGCCTTTTCTTCATCAGAAGTAAACACACTGTCAATTATATTGCCAATAGCTTCTATAGGTTGGGCAATGGAACTACCACCGCTAAATAAACTACTTAGTATACCCATTAGAATGTACCTTCCTTAAAGTAAAGCCAACTAGCTAGTAATACTGCACTGGTAATCCAAAGTATCTTTTTAGTAACGGACTTACCTACAGCAAGGTAGAATCTTTCATAAGCCTTGTCTGCCGCTAACTCTGCTATTTCATTCTTCTCTGCTGCTGTTAATTCACGATCATTCATTTTACAAAGTTCCTTTTATATAAATTAACACACCCGAAAATAAAGCTAAAAATAACACAGTTAGTATTGTTACTAATAAACCTGTTTCTACATTCTTTTGTATCTTCTTGTTTCTTAATAGTTGTTTAGATGCTGCTGTTCTTTGTTTCTTAAAAAACTCTGTTCTAAATTGTTGATACTTGTAGTACCCAAGAAGACCTTGTTTATTTAACATAAACTCTAATTCTTTTTCTTGCTTTTCTATAGTTTGTTTTGCTTGGTACGCAGCTAGTACATCTCCCGTACCCATCTTAGCTTTCTGTTCTATAGACTGACTTGCGCCAAAGTATTTAGTTAAAGCTGAACCTGCATCTGCAATATCTTTGCCATTAGAGAGTGTAGTCTTAATAACTTTAAAAGCAGCGTTGGCTATCATAAGCTCTGCTAACATACCCATACCCTCCTTGTGTACTCTTGAGGAATACCGTATGGCTCCCTAGATGGTTGCACTACGAGGTACTCTGCATTTACTCTGTTTACTGATGGTTCAATTAATAAAGATTGACCTAAGGGTGCTAGATCAGGTGACACGTGGACAGGATATAACTCTAAAGGGCTAGACCACATCAAATACCTCTCATATCCTTAACACAGAAAGCTGTGATAGTTTTTTCATCTGTTACTTTAACTACTGCATATCCTACCATCGGGCTAACCACAGGCTCATAGCCTCCTATTGCACCTACACGAATTAACTCTTGCCTACAATTATTAAATGTACTGTAGCTAGACATAATCAAAGGTACTTTAGGCTCACCAGTAGCAAGCATAGTGGCTAACACGATAGCCCACATTAGTAGTTACTGCGTATTTTCATTGTCTTCTTAGCTGGTGTTTTCTTCTTTTTAGGTTTAGCTGGTGGACGCCCTACTTTAGTACCATACGTTCCTTTACCTTGTGGCATGATTACTTACCTCTATTTTTAGCTGTTGTTGATAGTTCACTTTTATGGAATAAAGGCTTGCTAGTTTTAGTGTGTTTTGCACCTGTCATAGCCTTACCTGCTGTTTTATGAATAGCCCCTTTATGTTCAACGCCACTCTTTAAGTAATGTCTAACTCCTTTCATAAGCTATTTCACCTTTCTTTTTTTAGCTGTTTTAGCAGCGTTAACAAAATCACTAGCTTTAGGTCTACCTTTAGCACCCTTAGGTTTCATTACTTCTTTAGACCCTGCTTTGATTCTTTTCTTCTTAGCATTGATATTTGCGTACAGACTCAAGATCACCTCCTATTGCTACCATTTTTCCCTATTAGCCCAGTATGCTGCACTGGTCTTACCTTTGGCAATATTCTTACCATGTCGTGCTTTAAATGACTTACGTTTAGCTTTCATAGCTTCTGACTCGCCAGCTTTAGGCTTACCTGCTGTACTAGCACCCTTCTCACCAAAACGAATCATACGATCTTT
>Ga0308017_1000292_pt1 | contig 16265 bp, 12 predicted proteins | sample Neamet280_FD_203145 | JGI IMG/M metagenome (GOLD analysis project Ga0308017, IMG submission 203145) | Marine microbial communities from water near the shore, Antarctic Ocean - #280 | ecosystem: Environmental > Aquatic > Marine > Unclassified | place: Southern Ocean | collected 2014-10-01
TCTTCTGTGTCTTCTAAAGTAAAAGTATTATTAGCAACGTTTTCTAAAGAGCTTTCAATTAACTCTTCGTTTCTTGTGGTACCAGCATCAGCTAACTCATAAGCTTGATTGCTAGTTAATGTAGGTTCCATATTACCAATCCCTAACGGATTAGCAAATGGAATAACATCGTTAAATACTTTAGCTGTTAAATCACCAACGATACCATCAGGACTTAAACCTCTACTCTTTTGGAACTGTCTAACCATCCCTTCAGTTTCTCGTCCAAAAATTCCGTCCCATTTTTCAGGGTCCATAGGAAAAAGAAAAGCTTGTAACTGCTTTACTTTATTACTTTCACTACCTCGTCTTAACGCTATTGTAGCCATTTAGAAAAAACCCATTCCTTGTCCTACAGTATTTAAAATACCTGACATTTCAGCTCTAGCAAAACCAGACATATCAAATTCGCCAGTACGTCTAATAGCACGTCCAGTTTCTCCTACGTTTAAAACTCTCCCCAAATCTTCTGGTGCTTTAAATGAAGCAGTATTTGAATTTACGTTAACTGATTCTTGTGAATCAAGTGGCCCTACTGGCATTTCAGAATCTATATTGTCAAAACCTTTAGTATCTCTTACCCCATTTAAAATAGAAGTAGCTAATGCATAATCTCTACCGCCCCATTCAGCGTTTCTTCCTAACATCCGTGTAAACAAAGGATTATAATTACTTAAAAAATCTCCTGTAGTCCCACCAGCATCATAAAAATCTGCTAGATACACATACTCAAGCCGAGCTTTTTCTTCAAAAATAGTACGCAAATTATCGCCAGGAAGTTCACCAGTGTAGACACGTTTAGCTAAAGCGTTTTCTTCATCTTGACTTAAAGAAACGAGATATTCAGTACCTAACGTACGTAACTTAGTTTTAATTTGTCTAATTTGGCTACCAGGTTGGGACTGACCTTCGGTTAAAAGATCTTTACCTTTACGACCATCTATAGTTTGTCCTGCAATATATTTAGATATTTCTACATCACTCCAGTCATAAAAATATGCAAGAGTTGCAATGTCTTGTATTGCAGTTGGCCCTCCTCCTTCAGGTACTGTTTGACCGATAGCTTCACGCCCAAGTAAATCTGTAACTATTTGTAATTTACTTTCTATGAGACCTAAACGAGCAGGAGTAAGACTTTCCCAATCTTCTCCTAAACCTTGTTGTCCCCATTCTGCTTGCGTAGCTCGTCTAATAGGAGCAGTTGTTTTATACCAATCTGTTCGTGGTAAGTATCTATCAATTTGTTGTGTTATCTGCTCATCGCTAGGATCTTCATTTGAGTTTATAAACTTAAGTAAATAATCAACAAAGTTAACTCTGGCTCCATTAACAACTATGTCAGCGTCGCTACGTCCACGCAAAAATTCGAAACTACCAAAATCTCCAGATAAAGTATCTTCTAATTCGTCTATTGGTTGACCAAGACCTGGTTCAAAACCTAAACCCGGCGTTGGTTCAGGCGTAGGATCATCTATGTTACCACCTGGGTCCATACCGCCAGGCATCATCCCATCAAAAGGAGCATCATCATTGTCGTTACCTGGATATAATGGTGCAGAATAACTATCGTCAGATCTTATTGATCTAAACTCAACTTCTTTTGTTGCAACACTGTCATTAAATTTCTTTGTAGCTTCTTGTAAATTATTTTTATTTACTTCTTTAAATTGTTCAGAATCTGGGTGAACACTCCAAGGCTTCCATGAATAACCTGCTGATTCAAAAACAAGATTAAACGAATCCCAAGTATTTTTCCATATATCTTCGGGAGAAAGAAAACCTTCTTCGCCTCGCCTAATTGTTCTTATATTACTTTCTAGTAACGGCCCGTCATCTTTTATAAGTTCATAATTAAATGCAGCTAAAGCAGCAAGTTTTTGTTCTTTTTCAATGTCAGAAAATGTCCACTTTAAATCTTTAGCTCTAGCAGCTAACGAGTTTATAAAGTTTATTTGAAAAAGACCTAAAGAAAAATCGCCATCCTTTTTTTTAGTATTTATTGGACCAGGACCATAAAGAGTAAGATTCGATTCACCTTTTGCAACCTGCAATGCAGTAGCTAACGTCTTACCCTTAAGACCTTTATTAGCTAAAAGCTGAGCTAACTCAGCATCTGAAATAAAAGTATCAGTACCATCCATAAAACTCATGATGTCAAAGTCCTTCCGCTACTCATAAGCCACCTAGTTAAAAGTGAATTAGCATCAACCTTTTGAACATCAACAGCTAACTCTTGTGTATCTTCATCAACTGCACTAAGCAAATTCTGATCAACAGCAGTCAACAATTCATTATCGCTAGGTTGGCTTGCTGCTCCTAAATTAGCGCTTACAGTATTTTCTGCAATTTGTAAACCTAAAGCTTGCAAACTTGCATCTGCACTACGCCCAAGATTTTGCCACGACCAATTCTCAACTTGTTTAGCAATCATGTTTGTAGGAACTGTACGTAATGTTCCTGCTTTTAATCTAGCTTCTTTTACATAACTTTCAAGATCAGTAATTGTGGCATCAGGAGTATCAAACAAACCGCCTTCAAGCCCAAGTTGTGGAACAAAACTAGTTAATAAAGGATCTCCTTGTGGGAACATATTTGGATTAGTAATAGATGTATCTTGGTTTCCAAATGGCCCTCCAGCTTGCATCTGTTTTCGATTACTAAATTCTGCATTAACTGCTACTAAAGCTTCTCTTACAAAATCTTCTTCATAAATTTTGTCAGGGTCAAGAAGCCAATCAGTATTTCCATCCATGTAACCTAAAGATAATAAACCTTCAGCAAACTTTTTTTGTTCTTCATCATCTAAAGATTTGTAATTTGCCATAGCTCTATTTATGTCATATTCATAATCTTCTTCTCGAAGTGTCCATTCCATGCCTAAAGGAGCTTCAGGAAGTTCTTCGCCTGGAGCCAAGAAACGTCTGTCTATAAGTTCTGTTTCACCTATATCATCTGTTCCGTATCCAGGTGTAGTTTCTCCAACTCTTGGAGGCGAAGTCATTGCTCGTTCTTCAGAAATAAGTGCATGCAACTCACCAAAACGCGCTGTCATTAATCCTAACCCTAAACCTGAAGGACCTGTAAAAGGTTTCATTTCTCCAGTAAGATCTTTGTTTTGACTTTCTTCAAACATTCCTTGTTGACTAAATGTTAAATCTCCATAGTAGCGAGGTCGTCTGCGTTCTTGCCCAAATTGAAGTTCTGTTTGTGATCCATTGTCGAAAGCTTGTAAATCGTAAAGACTAGCAAGCATATCAAAATCAGCTAACGCAAAATAGTCATCAATTTCTGCAGGATTATTTATTGCTTCTAAACCTAAACCTTGTTCTACTTTTTTATCTTCTGCGTAATCAGAATCTAATTCTGGAGTTGCAGCTTTTAACTCGTCAGCTCTTTCCTCTAAGTTGTCGAACATTCCCTTACCAGATCTAAAAGGAAGAGAAGGACCGATTCCTTTTTTAGCAGCCCCTAGAAAAGGGTTTACAATACCGCCTAACAAACCTAGTAAAGCGTCTTTACCACCAGATAAAAAAGACTCTTCTCTATCTTGTTCCTGTTCTCTTCTATACTGTCTAATCTCTGGAGTAGATTCGGTATTAGCAACATAATTTTGTAACCAGCTAAACGCTTCCGTAACAAAATTTCGTTGTTGATTTGATGGCGAATTTGCCTCTGCTCCTACAATTCCGTCAGGAACAATCATGGATCTTGAAGTTATATCTGATTGACCAATAGTAGATAAAATATCTCCTAAAGCAGATGTCTTAGGAATAGCAGCAAGATTACGTTCTTGTTCTCGTTCTTCTTGCTGGATATTTAAAATATCGTCTTGAGACATAGCCATTATCTACACCTTAACTTTCCGTGGAAACTGTGAAGGAAAATTGCTACGAGTAACAGTTTCCATTTTAGCAAAATACCTATCAAAGATAGCTACAAAATCAGGACGTGACCTTAAACGAAGACGCAAATCAAGCCACTTAGCTTTTAAATCACTATTGCCAGAATAGCCAAGTTTCAAAAACTCAAAATTACCAGATTGATCAGCACGAATTTCCATTGCAATAGCAATTTCATCATGTCCATTTACATACTGTTGTATAAAAGGCCACTCAGGTTTGTAATTAAAAATTGGATCACTAACCATTGCCCTAAAACCTTCCATAATTTTAGCTTGAGTAGCAGGACTACTAGTTTCGCTCCACTCTTCCCACCACGTTCTATTCTCTTTACCAATTTTTAAAGCTTCTTCTGTTCTATAAGCAATAAGCTCAGGATAATTTTGTACATCTATAGACATCCCTCGCTCTTTATAATTTTGAAGTTGATCATTTATAACGTCAGTTACTTGTCCCCATTGATACCAACCACGATTCATTTGCGCTGCTGTAAAAAAGTCTCTAGGACTCATTGTTTTTCGTCTGCCTTCAGACATTTCTTTAATAGCTACAGCTTGGCTATATTCAAATTGAACATCTCTTGCACCAGTACGCCCTAAAACAACATCTTGTATTTCAGGATATTCATCTAAAAATTCTTGATGCTGTTGATATGTAGCTTCACCTTGCAAAGTTCCTGAAGCAACACCTGCAGCAGCAGTTTGTCTGCCTGTTATAGCCCACAAATCTTCATGATTATGTAGCAGCCACGTATCTGCTGCTTCTAAACCTTTATCTAAAGATATTTGATAGTACTCGTCAATAACTTTGTAATGCGGAGATTGTACTCTAAACGAAAGCGGACTAACTAAAGTACCAACTGTACGAATTTGTAAAATGATATCGGTGCGTCGTTCAACTTCTTCTTCAAAAACTTGCATATCAGCTTCACTTGAAACTACTTCACCTGACGCATGATACTCTGCAGCCAAATCTCCAGTAACTCGCAAAAGAGTTTTAGCACGTTCAGGAGTTGTTAAACCTAAGATTCCTCCTGCTGCAGCTTTACCAAATGCAGGAGAAATAGAATTTATCCAACGGTTTAAAGCTGTTGATCCTTCACTTACTCCATACGGAAAAATAAACTTCATTGTTTTTTCTAAGTTAGGATTTGCAATTACCATTTCACCTAAAGGATAAGTAAGCATTGGGCCAAAGCCTGGAGTGCCACCGATCATTGAAGCAGACTTAATGTTAAAATCTAATGCTTGTCCATCTAGTGCATTAAACTCGCTTAGACTTCCAAAAAGTTTGCCACCAGAAAATGGTATCCAATCCATAAAAGAAGGCAAATCTGCATCAGGATTAACAAAAGCAATTTTCGGTAATCTTATAACACCAAACCGTTTACCGTTTTCGTCTTCTGCTTCTAACAAACGCCAGTTACGTATAGTTTGTCCAACAAGATAAGGATTGTCTATTCCAATGCCTGTCCATCTAGTTACAACTTCTTGCCACGCACCATAGAATGGCATCAAGTTTGCAGCTACTTCTTCAAAACGTGAACGTTCAGCTAAATCATAAAGCAAATCTTTAGTTTCTTTAACTGCTTTTTGTCTAGCTCTATTCTCCATTATTTTTAAATCTTTATTAGATAACCTAAAACTATCTGTGCCTTGATTTTTAAAACCACTTAATTGACGACTCATTTCAGTGTTATAAACATTTCTGAACACAGTGCTTCTTGTTAAAGCATCTGTAGGCATTGTGCCTAAACTTTCAAAAATAGAATTAACTTGATCTCGTATTTTTACTTGCATAACTTTTGTATCTACCATGTCAGTAAATTGTGAGTCAGCAACAATTCTACCAAAGTCGTTGTTGCCTGTTGCTTCTCTAACTTTTTGAATATCACCATCAAACGATCTGTTTACTATTGTCATAACATCTCGTTCCCAAGATACTTCTATACCACTAGCAGCACGTTCACGAACTTTATTAAACTCAGGCAAATTAGGTATTATTGCTTGGCTTTCAGTTCTAATAACTTCTATAAAATCTGCTAAATCTTTACCTTGGAAATGTGCAGGATAAGCATCTCTAACTACTGAACCTTTATTTTGTAAAAATGTAAAGATTTGTTGATCTGTAGAACCATCCCAAAACATTCCCATAAATTCTTGAAACGGACCACCAGTTTGTGCAGGTATCCATTGTCTATTTACTGTGTCATTCCAACCAAGATCAAATTGTTTTTGAGTAACAGGAGTTGGCCCAAGCAAATCCATTTGATCACGTCGTACTTGTTGTGAAGCTTTACGTTGAGCTAAAGTAGCGCCTTCCCAAATTTGTCTATTAGAACCATCTGAAGAAATAGAACTTTTGTGAATTGCTACATCAGTAGCTGTACCACCAAAAGCATTATTAACAGTGTAATCACCCATGTACAGATTGTTGTATCTGCTTTCTGCTGCAAGCTGACCAGCTTTATCAAAGTTATTGTATAGTGTTGCATTTTTTTCTTTAACATCATCAAGTATCATTTTTTGATGGTCATTAAGATTGTCTGCTTGACTTTTTAATAAGTCTGCTGCTATTTCTAAATTTTTTATTTCGTTAATTAACAGATCAGCATTAACAACATCATCAACAGCTAATTCACTTATTTGTTTTTTTATAGAACCTATTTCTTTAACTAAAAGTTGATCAGCAGAATTACGTAACGCAAACATTTGGTTATTATTAATTTCACTTCTTGCAACACGTTTTAAAGTATTGCGTGCATAAAGACTATATATACCTGCCATACCGGCAGCACCAGCAGGACCAGCAATTAGTAAACCTAAACCGGTCGCCATACTTGTACGTTTGTTTATACGAGCTTTTCCGTACTCTTTAGATATTACATCTAAAACAAGATCTTCCATAGAAGCAAGTTTTTTAACTGGGTCAACCATATCTACTTGCCCTAATACAGCAGCGTTGTATGTTTCTAAAATTTCTGCATAGTCTGACGGGACAAATTCCCAAGGATCAGTTCCAAAATTTTCCCATTTTTCCCAACCAACATTTTTCTTTGCGTTTCCGTAAAGTTCATCAATCAATCTGTCAAAAATAGGTTGCCCTATATCGACACCACTTTTTCTAAAATACGCTACACGTAAATCATTAGAGCCTGCTATTAAACCACGGATAGTTGCTTGTGCTCCTATAGTTGCTCCAGTACGTGCAAGTTCATCAATCAAAACTCGCATAGGCCAAGCTGGTCTGATTAGAACAGCTTTTTTCCACAAGTTTGTAAACTCATTTGTGACTCGTCCGACACGTTCAGATGCTGATCCAAGAACACGGCTTGCTGCATTAGGGTTTGTGCCAAAAGCTTGTTGATATAAATCGTAACGTGGTACTAAAGATGATTCGGCTAGTTGTGCAGGAGTTAACGGAATGTATTGAGAAATTATTTCACCAGCGTCAGCATAATCAACACGAGTGTAGTCACGGTTGCCGTATGTTTTAGAACGTGCTGCTTTTGATTTTTCTTTTAATAACTCTTGAGCTTTTCCGTACTGTCTTTGTAAAGTTCTAGACATATTGTTAAGTTCAAATTTTGAAAGTTGTTTGTTGAACAATTCAGGCAAGCCATTATTTAAGCGTAAAACAATACCATCAAAGTATTCTTTCTTTGCAGCCCTTGTCCCAAGCTCCATAAACTGGCCTAAAACATTTTCTGGAACAAGCCCAACACTTTGTAATAAAGACATACCTTCATGATTAACATTGCTTGCATCTCGTAACATGCGATCAAACGTTGCATACTGTTGTGCAGGATCATCCCAGTTCATTACTTGATGAGGAGTTTTTTCTACAATTAAACGAACTGCTTTATTCGCTGCAACACTTTGCCCAAACTTACTGTTTGTCAAATATGTTTTTGTTGCAATACCCGCAGCATTCATACCACCTATAGAAGGTAAAGGATCAAGAAGATTAACGTTATGGCTTACAAGAATTTCATTAGCTGCTGCTGTAACTAAATCTCCACTGCTATTTAAAACATCGTTAACAGTATCAATCCCATAATGACCAGTACGTCCACCATATTGTTGAGCCATAGTACGCAAACGTTCTTCTTTAACAAGAAGCGCTGCAGCAAACGGCATCGTTGCGTACTCTCCAACAAATAATTGATCTTCAAGAACACGTTGTCTTTCGCTTAAATCTTGACGTATTTGTTTTCTTCGTGCAACAATTTTGTCAGGATTTATTAATTCAGGATTTGCTTCTAAAGTTTCCCTAACACTTTTTGGTGCTTTATCTAAATCTAATGATCTTGTTCCAGCATCAATTACTCCAACGTCTGGATCAAAAATAGTATCATCAACTTTTTCTCCATAAGCAATAGTACTTTCAAGCTCATCAAGATTTCTAAGTTCTTTATTAACATTATCTAATTCATCGTAAAGACCATTGTCTAAAACATTGTTAACGTATGAAGTAGCTAAAGTTTCCATGTCTTTAATAGCATTCATGTCACCTAGCTGTATACGAATCATGTAATCAAAAGCTTGATCAGTTCGTCCTAAATCTAAACCTCCAGCTAAAGCAGCATAAGTACGAGCATTGTCGTAACTCATATTTAAAAATCCGCGACCAAGTTTTCCTTCAGCCGCTGCTTTTTGTATAAGCACAGCGTATTCAGCAACTACTGCTTCATCAGCTTTTGTGTAGCCTTTGCCTTCACGAAATTTATCGCTAAACCTTAAGTCTCTACCAGCTTCGCTTATTGCACTTTTAAATCTTCCATAACCGACAGTTTCAAGCAAGGGTTTATAATTACCACTAGCAACTTGCGATCGTAACTCTGCAACCTTTTTTGCTTTAACTGCTTTTACACCTTTACCTAAAAGATTTGTTGGATCTAAATACCATTGCATTGCCCCATCTATTATTCCAGAAGACATCTTGTACATAGCAGTGCCTTCAACACGAGCAACTGCATCAGGATCAAGAATGTTTACACTGCTAGCCATTAAAGCAATAGCTTGACCTGTGCTACGTCCCCCGCCTTCTTGTTCGCCAATGCCTACTATTTTATTTACTTCTTGCCAAAGAGTTGGATCTAAATAATTTAAAATTAAACCTTCGTTTAAACCTGCGTTAGCTAATGTGATTAATGCTGCAAGAGGTCTGTCAACACCCATTTCGTAAACTGTGTCGATAACATCAAAAGCAGCATTAAATATAGGGCCTGTAGATTGACGAATTGTTTCTGGTATAGCTTCAATAATTTCTCCGCCAATACCTTCTGGACCAATAAGACTATCTACAACTCCACCCTCACCTAAAACATTATCGTTCCAAGATCCCCATATCGTTCCGGCTGCACCATCATAGTCATCGTTATCTCCTGTGAACTCCCACAAAATATCTGTAAAAAATTCAACACCAGATTCAGTTAACTGAAATGAAGCATTAAGAATATCAGTAGCTTTATCGGTAATACCCATTATGGCATTTCTTCTATAGGGACTTGATACGCAAGAGTTTCCATTCCTCTAACTGCTCGTCTAAATGCAGGAGAAACATAATCTGATGAAGCACTTGCAAGTAAAGCTGGAAGAAGTTTAGAAATATTGTAAGCTCGATCTGGAGTTACACCAGTAGGCATCATCCCAGTGTTTACAGGTGGAGCCATAATAGATTCATCTGCACGCATACTTGGCCCAAACGCATCAGGTGTATTAGCAGGACTAACTGTTTGAGCTTGCTGCCTCATCCGTGGTGGCGTATTAGCAGGATTGTTAGGTAAAGCAATTTCTTTTTGTGCATCCATTTGTGCTTTTGCTTCACCATAAGCTTGCCCAGTTGCAGCTTTTGCACCTTGTCTAGCTCTTGGCATTACAATGCCCCAATCAGTTGTTCCATAGAAGGTTGATCTGCAGGCATTGCTTCTGCAGGAGGCATAGCCATTCCTTCAGCACCCATACCTGGTATAGCTAATCCAGGTTGGGCTTCAGGAGCCATAGCTTCGACTTGTTCTGCTTGTCGTTCTTGAGCTTCACGTTGAACTTTTTCTACAGCAGCACCAAGTTCAAGTTTGTCATATGCAACAAGATTCATAATGCGAGCAAGATCAGCAGGAGGTATAGCTCCTTCTGCTGCTTGTTGTTGTATAGATTGCAGCAAAGCTGTTTCTAATTGTTCAGCAATAACTGTGTCATGCTCAAACTCTGGATCATCTATTAAAGGATCAAGCATCATAAATGATTGCTTTGACATTGTTCCCATACCAACACGTTGCCCGCCGCCAATAACAAGAGTGTTTATATCTGCTCCTGCTTGACTGTAGCTAACAACATTATCTGTAGTATCGAAGTTAACTTTAGGTATGTAATCGACACGGCCTTTAGCAGACTTAGTAGTTACATAAAATGATTTAGGTTTACTTCTTGCATAAGCTAAAGCAGTATCAATAGCAAGTTTATTTTCTTCTTGTAATGAACGAGCCATTATCTTTTGAGCTTCTTGTACAGGGAAATCTACAACAGCACTAAGTACTGCGTCACCTCGACGGCCAGTACGAATGTTTGATGTGGACTCTCCACCGAACTCAGCAGGTATTCCAGCCGTTAAACGTTGTGCTCTTTCGAGTCTGTCAATAGCTGGGTTAGTCATATAGCCAGGTTGCAGTGACATGTCTTTAAGGTCACCACCTCTGATCACACCGACTTCTCCAGAGAACCCATCTGCTGGAGAAACGATTTGTGGTGTTTCGCCTGGACGGCCAATTAGCCAAGTGTCAGGAAAAATACCTTTCTGTACAGCTATAACTTCAAGAGCCATAAGCCTGGCTTGCATTTGGTACATGCCAAGGATGCCATCGAACTGGCCTTGTGCTCCATCTAAACTTATTCGAGAAGCAAATACAACAGGTGTTCTTCCTACAGGATTAGGTATACGTTCGAGTTGTACTTCAGACCGCGCAATTTCACGTCTTTGAAATGTAGTACCGTATTGCATTGGGCCACGAGTAGCTACAAGTACTTGCTCTTCATCATCTACATATTCAATGATATCAATAACATCTTCTGGTTGAGCTTGAGGGAAACTAGAAACTGCTTCTGGGTAAATTTTCATTAACCAGTTAATAGTTCTTCGGTATGTGAAGATGCAATCTCGGGGACGCATATCTTCTACACCAAATAATCTGGCTGGGTATGCAGTTAAAGGATCACGTACATGCCATTCTGGGCATCCTGTTTTACTATTAAATCTTATTTGAGTGCAAGTGGTTGAGTATCCAATAAGTTGTCTTGCACGTTTAGCTAACTGTAGATCCATTCGGCTATTTTCCCACCAACCGAATAAAGCTTTTCTTCTTATAGAAGAGTTATCTCGTGCACGTTTTTTACTAGGGTCGGTAGGAGGACAAAAAATGTCTGGGCTTGTTGATGCTATACGCATTGCTGTCTGGTCAAGACCTTGAGCTAGTAGGTTAGCTACTGCTGATTGTTCATTACCATCAATTTCTGGTAGCGGAACGACTACATCCCCGTTATAGTAATCTCTAAGAACTCGCATTCGAGCTTTGTTGTTGTCGTCTTCTCGTAGACGTACCGTGTAAAGTTCAACAATATCTTCGACTGACTTCACATTTACCTCGTTATGATTACTGTGATTCTGCCATCCAGGTTGGACGCCATTGTTTACTATTAACTATAGCTGGAGTATACAGTTTCTCTAAGTTATGCTCAAGAAACCATTGTGCCATAACGCAATCATCTGTTCGGGCACCTGTACCTTCTGCATTCCATCTTGTCACTTCGTTAACTAACATTAATGAATGAGGACGTGCTTCAGTGTTTTGTTTACCAGGTAAACGAATACGTCCAACTCTCCATAATGGAGCTAACATTTGGACACCATATTTGGGGTCTCCTTTGTTTCTGCTGTGCGTATAATGTGGTACTAGTTGAACATTCCTTAAGGCTGCCCATCGTCTGAAGTGATCATACTGCATAATGAACTTTTGTGCAGCATTTGCTTCAACTACCCAATGAGTTATAGGTCTACCCATATCATTGGTGATTTGCCACCAGTCTTCAGCTACCCCAGAAAACGATTGTTCTTCATGGCTCCAATCTAGAAAAGCTGGAGCATCCATCTTGCGTCTATAAGACTCTAGTAAGTATCTGTATTCAGTGTGAGGGTTGTATGCCCAGCATTGTAAAGCCCAAAACTGTGAAGGTGATGGGTCTGCTGTAGCAATAACAAATAAATCATCTGAGATACCTTCCGGTAACTCCCATAAATCTCTATCGTTATCCCAACATCCGGGATGTTCTACCCCATCTGTCCCTTTACCACCTGCAACCCATAGCGGATCTACCAAAACATTGGCAGGGTTTACGTCCGATTGCTGATACAGGACTTCAAATCGGTCTGGAGTTTGCGCTTTAACATGTCTAAGTCGTCGCCACGGCAATCGACGAGGGTAAAGTAAGCACCCTTCGGGCCACGGTGCGGCGTCAGGTTTGTGATCGCCTTTGCAGCGGTCTTCATAATGTGACCTATATGTGAGATGATGGTACTTGCGCCATTCAGGCGGGGCATCTTCGACATTGATTTCGTCCTCTAGTTCTAGTTCGTCGGGAGGGGCGACCTTATCTAGAGCGTAACGATAGATATCGTCAGCGGACATACGCTGACCTTGTAGAATCAGCAAGCCGCCTGGCTCTAAACGAGTTTCTGCAACCTCATCCCACCAACGACGCATATCCTCTCGCGATTCTGCTGAACGCATCTTGCGAGGATCATATACATCATCCCAGATCACGAGATCAAATCGGCCTCCAAGGAAACCGGAGTCCATCCCGAACGCAGACCATGTGGGTTCTTTTTGAGATAACGGAACGTCACCTTGTTGTAGTACAGTGAAGGCTTCTGAACGCCAAATTTCAGACGAATCTGGTTTAAACATTCCGAAGTCTTCTTGGAGCGTGGCTTCTGCGTCCACCGCTAAGCCTAAACGGACATCGTTTAGTTCAGCACGCACAGGATGTGCACGATCCAACTCTGATCTTAACCTACGAGAGTACCATTCAGCTAGCCTTTGTGACGAAGAACCAATCATCCCACGAATAGCCCTATTTCTTACGGTTGCCCAGGCAGGTAGTACCTTTGCAAAGAATGTGGACTTACCGCAACCAGGTGGCGCATTAATAACAGCGTACTCTTCGTATTCTGTACCCATTAGATTCATTATGCGTTCAGTAGCTTCTATTTGCCAGGGCTGTAACACGATACCAAAATAACGTCTAGCGAATATCTCTATATTATCGTAAGCTTCTTGGGCTTCAGGTATTAAATCTTCATATGAAGGCACCCCTGGTGGGCCTTGTGTACCTAATGCTTCGTCTGCTGCCACATAATTACGTGGTGCTTTACCTGTTTCTGCTTCTTTACATGTGTGATAAGAGATTTGTAACGTTTTAGCAGCAGCAAACATTGATGTGCCTGAACGTCTTAGCACTAAATACTGTGTCCACTTGTCAATAGTTATAGGTGTACCTGATGGCATGTAGTCCCTTTACTGACAAGATTCACATATGTCAGGATTTTCTAAGCCGCATTCGATTGGGGTATCATCTTCAAAAGGATCATAACGTTCACCCATCATTTCTGTAGGTAGTTCATCAGATTCTTCTGCTACCATTTTGATTTGTCAGCCCAATACGCAGCAGACATTTTGCCTTTAGAAATATTTTTTGCATGACGTGCTTTAAAAGATTTTTTACGGGCTTTTTCTTTAGATGACGTAGGGTTTTTGCCTGCGCCTTTGACACCTTGCTGCCCATAACGAATAGTTTTAATAGTGCTACCTTCTTTAGCAACTACTACATGAGACTTAGTTGCATGACCTGGAGTTTTTTTAGGTTTATTAAACCCAGACACACCAGCACGCTTTAATCGAGGGTCTGCTGCCATTACCAACTAAACCTTTGATTCATGATTTCTTCAACAAAATCGCGGGGGTCTTGACTAAGGATATCTCGGAACGCATCTTTATGGTGGTGGATATCATTTAACTCGTGGTGTAACTGTTCCCCGTCACGATCTAGATCATCCCACTGCTGCTCAAGTTCTTCAACACGGTGGGTAAGTTCTATATAAGCCCACGTCTCTATTGTCTCTAACCTAGTTTCAAGACTTTTGAAATCGATACCTTCTAATGCCCGCTCTATTGAATCAAGACGGCTAAGAACTACAGTAGGTTCCCCAACATCTTCCATGTCCTGCTGAAGCTGAACAATATCTGTAGATAATGTATTAATTTTATTTGATACCGCTGCGGCATTCCAAACTATAACTGCTGAGACACTAGCCACAGTCATAATCAGACCAAGAGTTAAACGGCTGATACGTACTTGTTTAAAGTCGTTACTTATATCATCTTCAGCCATTATCTTGCTGCCCTATTCTTAGATCGGTTACCAGCAGTTAACTTACCACTTTTTCTTCTAACCATGTCCTTACCAGCTATCGACGCTGCCCCATTCTTCTTCGCAGCGGCAGTTCTAGCCCTACCATGCTCCGCACGAGACGCTTTATTCTCAGGCTTAGCATTGTTTTTTTTATCAACAGCAGCTTTATGCGCTTTAGATTTAGCATTTTTAGCATAATGACGTGCTGTTCTCTTAGGACTAGATACCTTACCACCCGTCATTTCTTTGTTGGAGCTTTCTTTGTTATCTTTTTACTTTTCTTTACTCCCGGTTGACCTGAATTTCTATCCTGCCAATAACCTCTACTAGGAGCAGGCAAATCAGATTTATCGTAAGGTTCAGGAAGTTTAATAGTAGCTTCTTCTGGTGGACCTTTTGGAATAACTCTAGTTTCTGGCGGAGTTGTTACTGTACCTTCTCGTATTTTTGTAGCCGTCACAACAGGTGGCGTATTAGCAACCTTGTCATGATAATGGCCTTCAGGCCAACGACCTCTAGAAATAGAGTTATCGTACATGACCTGTTCACCAACCATGTCACCAATAGTATTTGACGGTTTTTGAATACTATTATTTCGAGTCTGATAAGAACCACCAGGGAACGAACGAGGATCTACACCCGTATACCCAGTCCCAATAGACTTAGTAGAAAACGTCCCAACTTCGTCATGACCATCATTAAGTTTATGGTAAGAAGCATAAGGCCCAATTTGAGGACCGCTATCAACCTTCGATACATCTACTGCTTCAAATGAAGACTTCCGCACACGAGCAGCTTCTTTTGCTGGTGGCAACCTATGCTGTTGAGGTATCTGATTCAATGTAGGAGGGTTAGGGTAACTCGTAGGGTTTTTATCTATTCTATTAGGAGCACCACTTTTATTTTGTGCAGAGATAGCGCCTGCAACTTTACCTAAAGCTTTACCAGCAGCTTTAGCACTAGAAGCAACATTGCTTGGGTTCAGACTAGTCGGAGAAGAACCTAAAAAATATCCTCCAGCTTTAGAAGCTAACTCTGCATCACTAAATTTTCCGCCATAACGTGCAGGAGGATTCTGTTTTTTGCGTTGACCAGGATCTGGAGCATTACGGTTTCCAAAAGCCATTAGTAACTTGCTTTTCGCATATGATTAAGTACTTGACCCGTTATCGCACCTGATTTATTTGCACCACCCATGATCTTACCTGCAGTAGCACCTGGCTTTATAACTTTCTTACGACCATGAATGCTAGAATCATGCTTACTCAAACTCAATGATGACTGATGTTGCCCAGTAGAACGCAACTGAGCAGGATTCTGCTGCCCCCCAACCTTCTTACTAGTACTACTACGCTTCAATTTATTTTTAGCAGCCTCAGTTTTAATACTTTTCTTCATCTTAGCTCTAGCTATTTCTCGAACTCGTTGTTCATGCATTAACGTATCCCATCAAAGAGTATGATATGACACTCTACACAACAACCCCACAAAATGCTAGCATTCAGCCTCCCGTTTCAGATGCTCCCACACCCCCCACTGCTCCTCACTCCACTTAGAGTTAACAGTATTCAAAAAACTAGAACAATCTTTATTCTCAATAGGCAACGAAACAAAAGCATCCCCAATCTGAATAGTATTCGCCCCAGTCAACGGATGAAACTGCTGACCCGGCTTATCAACCTCCCCATCAGGCCACAACATAATAAAACCCGCAATCAAACCAGCCAACGCAGCCCCCACAGCACCAACCGCCTTCAAAATACGTTTCAGACTAGCTTCCCAAACGTCCGCCCTATCAGCAACATCCTCAATACTCATAAAAAACTCCAATAAGAAATCTATCACCACCGGACTAGGCTATAGT
>Ga0308017_1000295_pt1 | contig 16166 bp, 12 predicted proteins | sample Neamet280_FD_203145 | JGI IMG/M metagenome (GOLD analysis project Ga0308017, IMG submission 203145) | Marine microbial communities from water near the shore, Antarctic Ocean - #280 | ecosystem: Environmental > Aquatic > Marine > Unclassified | place: Southern Ocean | collected 2014-10-01
GATGATCATCGGCCGAAATTTCTTGGTCAAGGTCAACGCCAACATCGGCAATTCCGCGCTCGGCTCCAGCATCGCTGAGGAAGTGGACAAAATGACGTGGGCCATCCGCTGGGGGGCCGATACGGTGATGGACCTGTCCACCGGCAAAAACATCCACGAGACGCGCGAGTGGATCATCCGCAACAGCCCCGTGCCGATCGGTACGGTGCCGATTTATCAGGCGCTGGAAAAGGTGGGTGGACGCGCGGAAGAGCTGACGTGGGAGATCTTCCGTGACACGCTCATCGAGCAGGCCGAGCAGGGGGTGGACTACTTCACCATCCACGCCGGGGTGCGGCTGGCGTACGTGCCCATGACCGCGCAGCGCCTGACCGGCATCGTCAGCCGCGGCGGCTCCATCATGGCCAAATGGTGTTTGGCGCACCACCAGGAAAACTTCCTCTACACCCACTTCGAGGAAATCTGCGAGATCATGAAGGCCTACGACGTGGCCTTCAGCCTGGGTGACGGCCTGCGCCCCGGCTCCATCTACGATGCCAACGACGAGGCGCAGTTGGCGGAGTTGAAGACGCTGGGCGAGCTGACGCAAATCGCCTGGCGGCACGACGTGCAGGTGATGATCGAAGGGCCCGGCCACGTTCCTTTGCAGCTCATCAAAGAGAACATGGACTTGCAGCTGCAGTGGTGCGACGAAGCGCCGTTCTATACCCTGGGGCCGCTGACCACCGACATCGCCCCCGGCTACGACCACATTACCAGCGCCATCGGCGCGGCCACCATCGGCTGGTACGGCACGGCCATGCTGTGCTACGTCACCCCGAAGGAGCACCTGGGTCTGCCCAACAAGCAAGACGTCAAGGAAGGCATCGTCACCTACAAGCTGGCGGCGCACGCGGCCGACCTGGCCAAGGGCCACCCTGGGGCGCAAATCCGCGACAACGCGCTGTCCAAGGCGCGTTTCGAGTTCCGCTGGGAAGACCAGTTCAACCTGGGGCTCGACCCGGACAAGGCGCGCGAATTTCACGACGAGACGCTGCCCAAGGAGAGCGCCAAAGTGGCGCACTTCTGTAGCATGTGTGGCCCGAAGTTTTGCAGCATGAAGATCACGCAAGAGGTGCGCGCCTACGCGGCGCAGCAGGGCATCGACGAGCGGCAGGCGCTGGCCAGCGGCATGCAGGAGCAGGCGCAGGCGTTTCGCGCCGCCGGGGGCGAGGTCTATGTGCCGCTGACGCGGGCTTGAGACAGGGGTGAATATTTTTTGCACCCCGCGCGCCGCGGGGTGCAAAAGCGTGCTACATTAGTGGCACGTCGCGAGTTGCTTTCCCTCGCGAGCGTCGTTGTCCACGGTTGGCGGTTCCCTCAACACCGCACTGGCCATCCGGTTCGCCCGGCCCTCGGCCCCCTGTTTCAGCGTATCTTACCCCGGCGAGCTTCACCATCAGCCGACGCGTTTCGGCGCCGGGCGTGCCACACGCCCACAGGAGGCCCCATGGCCAAAGAAGAACTCATCGAGATGCGCGGCACCGTGGACGAAGTGTTGCCCGACTCGCGCTACCGCGTCACCCTGGAAAACGGCCACTGTCTGGTGGCCTACTCGGGCGGCAAGATGCGCAAGCACCACATCCGTATTCTGGCCGGCGACCGCGTGTCGCTGGAGCTGTCGCCCTACGACCTGAGCAAAGGGCGCATCACCTTCCGTCACCTCGAGCCGCGCTCGGGTGCCGCTCCCACACCGGCGCGTCGCAGGACGCGTTGATCGACCCTCAGCGGGCCCGCGATCATCCGGCGCGACCCTGCGTGGCGCCACCACCGGCACCGGCCCCGCGTTTTTTCTCTGAAGGACGTTCTCCATGAACAACAAACTCTACGTCGGCAACCTGCCGTATTCCGCCGATGACCAAGCCCTGGCGCGCAGCTTTGGCGCCTATGGCACCGTGCAGTCGGCCAAGGTCATGACCGACCGCGACACCGGCCGCTCCAAGGGCTTCGGCTTCGTCGAAATGGCGACCGACGCCGAGGCGCAAGCCGCCATCGACGGCCTGCACGGCTCGTCGCTGCAAGGCCGTGCCATGACCGTCAACGTGGCCCGTCCGCGCGAGGTACGTCCGTCGTCCGGCTACGAGGGCCGCAGCGGCCGCAACGGCGGCGGTCGCAGCAGCTACTACTGATCGGCTCTGCCCCTGACGGCCGGGGTCACTTACCCCAGCCGTCCTTCAGGCCCGCGATGCGGTTGAATACCGCTCGGTCGGGCCTGTTTGCATTGGAGCTGAAACCGTCGCGCCCGTCGGGCGGCGTGTGCTACATTGAGGGCCCCTGTGCTTCTCGCCCGAATCGAACTCTCGATGGCACCCACCGTCGTGCGCGTCGGCTCCTACCGGCTTTTCTTCTTTTCACGAGAGGAGCCCAGGATGCACGTGCACGTGGCGCATCCCCATGGCGAGGCGAAATTCTGGATTCAGCCCGACGTCGCCCTGGCGTGCCACACGGGCCTGAGCGAGCGTGAATTGGCCGAGGCGCAGCGGATCGTGACCATGCACGTGCAGGAGATCGTCCATGCCTGGCGACAACACTTCGGTGGCTGAGGTCACCCATGTGTCGAGACACGGCTTTTGGCTGTTGCTCGGCGACGAAGAACTGTGGGTGCCGTTTTCGGAATTTCCATGGTTTCGGCGCGCCACGATCGAGCAGATCACGACACTGGAGTGGCCCAGTCGCGACCATTTGTATTGGCCACTGTTGGATATCGACCTGTCGGTCGAATCGATCCGCCACCCGGATCGGTTCCCGCTCGTCGCCGCCGAGTCGGTTGGCCCCTGACGGCCGGGGTCACTTACTCCAGCCGTCCTTCAGGCCCGCGATGCGGTTGAATACCGCTCGGTCGGGCCGGTGGTCTTGGGCGTCGGCGCAAAAGTAGCCGTGGCGCTCCAGCTGCAGCCGCGTCTCGGGCGCGATGCCGACCAAGGACGGTTCCACGAAGCCCTGCGTGATGCGCAGGCTGTTCGGGTTGAGCGCGGCGCGGAAATCTTTGCCTCCGGCATCGGGTTGCGGGTCGGCAAACAGCCGGTCGTAGAGCCGAAACTCCGCCGGTACCGCGTCGTGGGCACCAACCCAGGTGATGGTGCCCTTGACCTTGACGGCATCGGCCCCGGGCGTGCCGCTCTTGGTGTCGGGCACCACGGTGGCCAGCACCGCCGTCACGCGGCCCGTGTCGTCTTTCTCACAGCCGGTGCATTCGATGACGTAGCCGTACTTCAGGCGCACCCGGTTGCCGGGGAAGAGGCGGAAGTACCCCTTGGGCGGTTGTTCCATGAAATCGTCGCGCTCGATCCACACCTCGGGCCCGAGGCTGAAGGCGCGCTGCCCCCACTCGGGGTGTTGCGGGTGGGCGGGGGCGGTGCAGGGTTCCCGGTGCTCCCAGCGGCCGAATACGTCGGCCCAGTTGGTCAGGCGCAGCCGCACGGGGTCGAGTACGCCCATCGCGCGCGGGGCTTTGCCTTCCAGATCGTCGCGCAGCGCGACCTCCAGGTTGCCGTAGTCGATCCAGCCGGGGGATTTGCTCACGCCCGTCCGTTCACAGAACAGCCGGATGGCCTCTGGCGTGTAGCCGCGCCGACGCAGCCCGGCGATGGTGGGCATGCGCGGGTCATCCCAGCCGGCGACGATACCCTCGTCGACCAGCGCCTTGAGCTTGCGCTTGCTGGTCACGACGTAGGTGAGGTTCAGGCGCGCGAACTCGTACTGGTGCGGCAGCTGGAACGGCTCGACCTGGTAGGCGTCGAGGGCTGCGGCAAGCAGCGGCGTGAACTGGTGCGTTTGCGACTTCAGCAGCGCAAAGAACGCCCCTAGATCGCGCAGCACGGCGTCGCGGTCGTGCTCCCAGCGGGTAAAAAGCGCGCGCATCTGCTGCTCGGGCTCGGTGTTGACGCCCAGCTTGTACGCGTGGTTGTGGCAGTGCAGGGCGAATTCCTTGCCCGCTTCGACGCCCTGGTGCTCGATGCGCTCGATGAGCGCCTTGGCGCGCTCGAACTGGGGCGCGCGCAGGATGGGCACGATGCGCTCGAGCGTCCAGTCGTAAAACGGTCGTTGGTCCTCGAACTCCAGCGTGCAGATGCTGTGGGTGATGTTCTCCAGCGCGTCCTCGATCGGGTGCGCGAAGGTGTACATCGGGTAGATGCACCAGGCATCGCCGGTGTTGTGGTGCGTGGCGTGTTTGATGCGGTAGATGGCCGGGTCGCGCAGGTTGATGTTGGGCGAGGTCATGTCAATTTTGGCGCGCAGCACCATGGCGCCGTCGGGGTGTTGGCCGGCGCGCATCTCGCGAAAACGCGCCAAGCTTTCCTGCGCCGGGCGGTTGCGGTACGGGCTGTCGATGCCCGGCTCGGTGAGCGTGCCGCGGTTGGCCCGCATCTGCTCGGGCGTCTGTTCGTCCACGTAGGCGTGGCCGGTTTCGATCAAGTACTCGGCCGCCCGGTACATGAAGTCGAAGTAGTCGCTCGCGTAGTAGAGGTGGCTGGTGCCGTGGGCATCCCAGCTCCAGCCGAGCCAGCGCACAGCATCGAGGATGGCGTCGACGTACTCCTGCTCCTCTTTCTCGGGGTTGGTGTCGTCGAAGCGCATGTGGCACACGCCGCCATACTCCTGCGCCAGGCTGAAGTTGAGCCAGATGCTCTTGGCGTGGCCCACGTGCAGGTAGCCGTTGGGCTCGGGTGGAAAGCGCATGCGCACCTTGGCCGGGTCCGGACCGCCGCGCTCGTGGTGCGTGCCGTCTCCAGGGCTGCCGGCCCAGCGCCGACCCTCGCAGCGGCCTTGGGCCAGGTCGCGCTCGATGATCTGGCGCAGAAAGTGGCTGCTGGAGGGGGCGTGGGGCGGGTGCGTGGCGTGATCGGTCATGCCCCGATTTTAGGTGGGCCGCCGCTGGGGTAACGGGCGTTACGCTTGCTTACAGTCGTGACGATTCGGAAACCGCGGTCGAGCGTGGTCAGTGCTGAAATGCGGGGTGTCATGCATCAGCCTGCCACAGGGACCGAAAGGAGACTGCGATGAAGCCGTTCGTTCAACGCTTTTTTTCACCGCGTGCCGCTGCACGGACTGCGCTGGGGCTGGGCCTGGCCGCCTTGGGCGCTGCGGCGCAGGCGGGTGATGTGTACTGGTCGATCGGTGTGCACCAGCCGGGCGTTTCGGTCGGGGTGGGCAACTACCCCCCTGTGGTGGTGGCCCCTGCGCCGCGCGTGGTGATGCCGCCGGTCGTGGTCACCACCCCCGCGCCGGTGGTGGTGGTGCCCTCGACGGGTTACTGGGTACCGCCCGGCCACCGGCGGCATCCCCGCCACGGCGATCGCGAGTATGGGCGGGTGGTGCAGGTGTGGCCATCCTATCCCGCCGTGAGCGGGCCGGACGTGGTGTACGTGGCGCCGCACCACCCGCGCTGGCGCTCATGGTGATTGCCTGACCCGTTCGTCGCCGCCGTGCCGCTCATCGGGGTGGCCGGGGCAGTCGGTTTCCGTTTACCGCCGCCCGGCAGCGGTTACGATCACGGGATGGATTGGTTGCTGTTGTTCAAGGCCGCCATCATGGGCGTGGTGGAGGGCCTGACCGAGTTTTTGCCCGTCTCGTCCACCGGGCACCTGATTCTGGCGGCCGCGTTGCTCGGTTGGCGCGGCGAGACGGTCAAGGTGTTCGAGGTGGTGATCCAGACCGGGGCCATCCTGGCCATCGTCGGCTTGTACTGGCAGCGGCTGATCGGGACCGTGCGTGGCTTGCCGCGCCAGCGCGAGGCGCAGCGCTTTACCGTCAACGTGGCGCTGGGTTTTTTCCCGGCGGCGCTGGCGGGGTTTTGGTTGATCGGGCCGATCAAGGCGGTGCTCTTCAACGCTTGGGTGGTCGCGGCCGGCTTCATCGTCGGCGGCCTGATCATGCTGTGGGTCGAGGCGTGGCACGCGCGCCAGCGCGCGCCGCGGGTGGCGGATGTCGATGCGCTGACCTGGCGCGACGCGCTGGGCGTCGGACTGATCCAGTGTGCCGCCCTGGTGCCGGGCGTGAGTCGCTCGGGCGCCACGATCATCGGCGGCATGGCGCTGGGCCTGTCACGGCGCGTGGCGACCGAATTCAGCTTCTTTTTGGCCATCCCGATGCTTTTCGGCGCGGCGGCGTACGACTTGGTCAAACACCGGGCGCTGTTGTCCAGTGCCGACGTGCCGGTGTTCGTGGTCGGCCTCGTGGTGTCGTTCGTGTCAGCGTGGGTGTCGGTAAAGTGGCTGCTGCGCTATGTGGCCAGTCATAGCTTCGTGCCGTTTGCCTGGTACCGAATCGTCTTTGGCGGACTCATCCTTGTCAGTGGGATGCTGGGCTGGGTGGACTGGTCGCCCTGAAGTGCTGCAGGGCACAGTCGATGGCGGCCGCGGTTTCTTCCGGCCGTTCCATGGGAAATAGGTGCGTGCCCTCAAGGAACTGCAGCCGCGGTGAGGGCTCGCGCCCGCAGAGCTTGTGCGTCATGGTCAAGCCCACGCGGCGCATTTCCTCGGACTGGGTGCCGCCGATGAAGGCCACTGGGCACTGCAAGGGGTGGCGGCGCAGCAGGCGGTCCAGGTGATGGGGCAGGGTGTTGTAGATGGCGGTCTCGATGTCCCGGTCGAAGCTCAGCACGCGCTGCACGCCGTCGGGCGTGGTGACGTCGTGGGTGCCGTATTCGATGTAGTCGGCCAGCACGCGCGGGTCCCAGCGCGCGAAGGCGCGCTTGTGGCGGAAATGCTCGAGCGCTTCGGCGGCGCTGGCCCAGCGGTTGCGCCGCTTGCGGCTGACCTGGCCCGGCGAGACGGCACCGATCAGGCGCGTGTGTTTGGCCGCCGCCAGCGCGCGCGCTTTCCAGCCACCGAGCACGGGCGAGTCGAGCATGACGACGCCGGTCACTGGGCGCCCCGCCAGCACCGGGTGGCGCGCGGCGCACATCAGACTCAAAAAGCCGCCGAGCGAGTGGCCGACCAGATAGAGCGGCTGGTCGTGCGGGCCGACCTGGGCCTCGGTGAAGTCCGCCAGTTGCTGCACCAGATGCGGCCAGTTGCTGGTGACGGGGTAGCGCGGGTCGTGCCCGTACTTGTCCACCGCCAGCACGCGGTAGCCGCGCGCACGCAGCGCGTCGAGCAGCACGCGGTAGGTACCGGCCGGAAAACTGTTGCCATGCGAGAAGACGATGCAGGGTTGCTCGTTCGGAGGCGGGTTCATGGCGTCAGATCAGCTTGTCGGCGGGGGTCATGATTTTTCGTAGGGCGCGGTGGCGACCGCTGGGCGCCACCAGTGCACTGCCGGGTTGCCAATCGGGGGCTTCGATCTGGTCGAACGCCTCGCGCAGCCGTTGGCCCCAGGTGGTGCGCAGCATTTGGAAGTAGGCGTTGCCTTCGTCGATGCAGACGACGTGATCGCTCTGAAAACGGTCCGCCTCGTAGACGGCCAGGTCCAGCGGCAGCCCCACCGAGAGGTTGGACTTGAGCGTGGAGTCCATGGAGATGAGCAGGCACTTGGTGGCCTCCGCCAGCGGCGTGTCGGGGGTGATGATGCGGTCGAGCACGGGTTTGCCGTATTTGCTCTCGCCGATCTGGAAAAACGGCGTTTCGGCCGTGGCCTCGATGAAGTTGCCGGGTGAGTAGACCTGGAACAGCCGCATGGCCTCGCCGCGGATCTGGCCGCCAAAGAGCAGGCTCGCGTTGAACTCGATGCCGCTGCGTCGCAGCGCCTCGCCGTCGCGCTGGTAGACATGGCGCACGGCCGAGCCGAGCACGCGCGCGGCGTCGAACATGCTGCGCGCGTTCCAGATGGTGATCGGCTCGCCACCGGCGGGGTCTTGCAGCTGCTCGGTCTGCAGGATTTCGCGGATCGACTGCGAGATGCTCAGGTTGCCCGCCGACAGCAGCACCATGAAGCGGTCGCCCGGTTTTTCGTAGACGATCATTTTGCGGAAGGTGCTGATCTGGTCCAGGCCGGCGTTGGTGCGCGAGTCGGACAGAAAGACCATGCCAGCCTTGAGTTTGACGGCGACGCAGTAAGTCATGAGAGGGCGGTGAAGGGCGAACGGTCGTTCGAAATGCTTGGCCCGCCTATGGTAGCGCGTCCAGCACGGCCTGGCGCAAGCCGCTGTCGCGCTGGGTGAGGCGGGCAGTTGCCCGCCGCACCGTGTCGTGGCCGCCGGGCAACACGAGTGTCAGGCGCTGGCGGGCACGGGTGATGCCGGTGTAGAGCAGCTCGCGCGTCAGCACCGGGGTATCGGCCTGGGGGGGCAGCACGAGCAGCACATGGTCGAACTCTGAGCCCTGGGACTTGTGCACGGTCAGCGCAAAGGCGGTCTGGACGTCGGGCAACTGCCCGGGCAGGGCCCAGCGCACGCCATCGGGCTGGTCCGGGGCGGCGAAGGCCACGCGCCAGCGGGGGCGACGTGCCGGGTCGTCCGGGTGTGGCGGGTGCGGCAAGACCAGCCCCAGATCGCCGTTCATCAGGCCCAGCGCCGGGGCATTGCGGGTGACGAGCACGGGGCGGCCGGCGTACCAGCCGTCGTGCCCGTGCGCGGCGGGGGGCAGGTCCAGCCACCCGGCCCGCTGCAGCCAGCGCGCGATGCGCTGGTTGAGCCCGGCCACGCCCCAGGGCCCATCGCGCAGCGCGCACAGCACCTGAAAGCGGGCGTGCGCCGCCAGCAGCGCGCGCGCCCAGGCGGCCCGCGCGGCCGCGCCGTCGTCATCGGGGCCCGCACGCAGCCGCTGCAACCAGGGCAGCAGACCGTCGAACACGACGCGCTGCCAAGCCGCTTCCCAGGCGGCATCGCTGCCGTCTGGCGTCCGGGGGATGACGGTCACGTCGGGCAGGGGCGTGGCGAGCAGCGCCTGCACGTCGGCCTCGGCGCCATGGTTGACTGCCGCGGCCCAGCGGCCGATGCCGCTGTCGCCGCCAAAGCGGTGGCTGTGGCGCAGCATCACCACAGCCTGGTCCAGTGCCGTGCCGGCGGGGTCGATCAGGCCGCTGGGGAGGGTCTGCCCAGTGGCCTGCTGCAGCCAGTCGGCCACCTCGGGCCGGTAGTGGCCGTCGGCGGCGCGCTCGCACAGTTGGGCGAGCACGGCACCGGCTTCTACCGAGGCGAGCTGGTCGGCGTCGCCGATCAGCACCAGCCGCGTGTGGGCGGGAATGGCCTGCAGCGCATCGTGCAGCAGTTCCAGATCGACCATCGAGGCCTCGTCGATGACCAGCAGGTCGAGCCACAGCGGGTTTTCCGGGTGGTGGCGCGCGCCCGTGCCGTCACCGCGTCGGCCGATGAGGCGGTGCAGCGTGCGGACCTCGGCGGGCACGGCCTCGCGCAGGGTGGTCCGTGCGGCTTCGGACAGTGGCAGTGCGCCCCAGGGCATGCGCTCGAGCGCCACCGCGATGGACTGGCTCAGGCGGGCCGCGGCTTTGCCGGTGGGGGCGGCCAAGCCGATACGCCAGGGCGATCGTCCCTCCGACAGCGCCAGCCCTTGCAACAGGGTGAGCAGGCGCACGACGGTGGTGGTTTTGCCCGCCCCAGGTCCACCGGTGAGGATGGCCAGCGGCGCGCGCGCGGCCAGGGCCGCGCCGATGCACTGCCAGTCCGGCTGGGTGGGGCGTTGCGCGGGCGGGCCAAAGAGGGCGTCCAGCCACGGGCGCAGCCGGTGTGGATCGAGCGTATCGGTTGCTGGCAGGCGCAACCGCTTGGCCAGGGCGCGTGCGACGGCTTGCTCACGCACCCAGTGGCGCCACAGGTACAGCCGCGTCCCGTGGCGCACGAGCGGGGTGGGCGTGCTGCCGTCGCCGATCCAGTGCGGATGGTCGAGCGCGGCCGGGAGGGTGGCCCAGCGCTGCCGCAACCAGCGCGTGCAGGGGCCTGCGCTGTCGTCGGCGGTGTCGAGCAACGACAGGCAGATGTGACCATCGCCGACACGGCGGCTCAAGCAGGCCGCGGCCAACAAGGCGGGTACCGGCGCGTCGGGTACCTGCTCGCGGCCGAAGCGGGCCAATGCTGCGTCGCAGGGGCGCAGCTCTTGGCTCGCTAACCCGCGGGCCAACCAGGCTTGGAGTTCGTCCGGTGTGCTCATACGGCCTCCGCAGCGGTGTGGCCCGATAGCGCGGCATCCAAGCGTTCGATGAGTGCGACCGGCGCGGGCAGTGCATAGACACCGCGGCCCGGCGTGGCCAGCCCGCGCCAGAAGACACACAGCGCACCCCCTAAGTGGTGCGCAGGGGAGTAGCTGGGCAAGCGCTGCCGCAGCAGGCGGTGCAGGGCCACCAGGTACAGCACCGCTTGCAGGTCGTAGCGGTGCGCCGCCACGGCGGCCTGTACGGCCTGCGGGTGGTACGCGGAGTCATCGCCGCCCAAGGCGTTCGATTTGTGGTCCAGTACGTAGTAGCGCCCCCCGTGCTCGAACACCAGATCGATGAACCCTTTGAGCATGCCCTCGAGCACGGTGGGGCGCAGCGCGGGGCGGGGGTCGAGCCCGGGCACGTGCGCCCGCACCCAAGCGTCGAGCGTGGCCGCCTCCAGCCGCTGCGCGCCGAGCCAGAATTCCCACTCTGGCTGCACGGCGCGCAACTGGCTGAGCGCGACCGCGGTGTCTGCCACGCCGGGCAGCGGCAGCGGGGTGGCCATCATGGCGCCCGCCCATTGCGCCAGATCCGCCGCGTCGGACTCCAGGCGGTTGGTCGGCCAGCCGTGGCGCTCCAGCACGGCCTGGGCCATCGATGCCAGTTGCGCGGGCTGGGTGGCAATGTGTGCGAACCCCTGGTGCGCACACTGCTCCAGCAGGGCGTGCAGGGCGGTGCCCGCCTGCGGCCCGCGTGGCCAGCGGTGCCAGGCGGCCGGCGGCGTGGCGGGAGCCGCCACGGGATCGCGGGGGTCGGCAAGGGCGTCCGGCAGCGCGAGGGTGCCGAGCGCCTCGTCGAATGGCTCATCGCGCGCCGAATCCGATGCGGCGGTCGGGTAGGAGGGGGCGGCATCCCCGGCGTCCTCGCCCGTTGGGGCGAGCAGCGCGGTGTAGCTGGCGATCCACCAGAGAGGCCGTGGCGAGGACGGCGCGATGCGGGCGGCCACCGGGGTGGGGGCGTCGTTGGCACCCGGCGTGTCTGCCGCTGGTGTCCAGCGCAGTGTCGGCTGCGCGGCGTCCCAGGTCTGGACGGCGATGACCGCACAGCCCTGGGCCAGCGCCTGGGCGCGCGCGCCGAGCCCGTCGTCGGCGTTGGACGCGGGCAGGGCGTCGATGCCCAGCACATGGCCCAGGGCGCTGGTGGGCAGCGTGTCCGTGGCCGCCAGTCCTACCCAGGTGGCGTGGCGCGCGCGTGTCAGCGCCACGTAGAGCCGCCGGACGTCCTCGGCGCGGCGCTCGGCATCGGCGCGCTCGACCGCGTGTGTCCAGCGCTCGCCCTCGTCGCTCAGGGTGATCTGTAGCCGACCCTCGTCGTCATGCCAGGTCAGGCAGCGCACCCCGCGGCCCGAGACCTTGCCATCGATGGATTTGGCGTGCATCGCAAAGGGGTAGCACACGACCGGGTATTCGAGCCCCTTGGATTTGTGCACGGTGACGATGGGGATGCGCTCGCGCTCGCTGTCCAGGCGCAGCTGCGCCGTGGCGCTGTCGTCGCCCGCGGCGGCGGTGCCGCGCAGCGCCCGCTGGCGCGCGCGTTGCAAGTGTTGCCAAACGGTGGCCATGCCATGCGGGGCGCCCGCCAGCGGGGCGGCGATGCGCTGCAGCAGCTCGGCCAGGTGCAGCAGGTTGGTCAGGGTGCGCTCACCGCTGTGCTCGCCAGCGCGTGCCAGCAGGCGCTGCGGCACCTGGAAGTCATGCAGCAACGCGCGCACGGCGGGCAGCACGCCGTGGCGCTGCCACAGGTCGTGGTAGCGCTCGAAGCGCTCGATCGTCTGCTCCCATGCGCCATCGTCGCTGGTCAGGCGCTCGATGTCGGCAGGCGTCAGATCCAGGCTGGCGGTGGCCAGCGCGGCCCGGATGGTGTCGCCATCGCGCGGGTGGGCACAGGCGTGCAGCCAGCGCGCCAGGTCTTCGGCTTCAGGGCTGGCGTAGACCGACTCCCGGTCGGACCGATAGACGCTGGCCAGGCCGCGCTGGCGCAGCGCCCGCTGCAGCGCCTGCGCCTCGTACCGGTCGTTGACCAGGATGGCGATGTCGGCAGGGCGCAGGGGCCGCCAGCCCTCGCCGGTCGACCAGCCCAGCCGGTGTTCGCTGGCCTGTTGCAACCACTGCACCACTTGGTTGGCGCAGGCGTCGGCCACGGCGTCGCGCAGGCGTTCTTTCGACCACGGCTCAGCGCCGGGTCGCACGTGCGCCAGGATCAGCGCGGGCAGCGCAGGGCCGCCGGGCCCCCGCGTCCATGGGGGTGCTCGCCCCTCGGCCTGCACGGGCACGAAGGGCAGCGGATCGTCGTCCCCGCGGCGAAACAGAAACGCCCCCTCTGCCCGCCGCGCCTGCGCGTGGTCAAAGACGTGGTTGACCGCGGCGACCATGTCGGCGCTGGAGCGGCGGTTGGTGTCGAGCCGCCACAGCCGCCCGCTGCACGCGCGGCGCGCCAACAGGTAACTGTGGATGTCGGCTTGCCGAAAGGCGTAGATGGCTTGCTTGGGGTCGCCGATGAGGATGAGGGCGGTATGGGGCGCCGGCTGCGCCAGGGTGTAGATGCGGTCGAGGATGTACAGCTAGGTGGGGTCGGTGTCCTGAAATTCGTCCACCAGCGCGACCGGCCAGCGCGCGCGCGCGCGCGCCGCCAGTGCCGCGCCAGTGGGGCCATCCAAGGCCTGGGCCAGGCGGCGCAGCAACCCGTCGAAGTCCACCTGGTCGCGCTGCGCCCATTGCTCGGCGATGCGGCGCTGCACCCAAACGGCCGCGTGGCGCCACAGCCAGCCCAGCGGCGAGGGCAGGCGCGGCAACGCCTCGAGCAGCGCGGGGATGCCATCCCAGATCGCCAGCGCGGCGACCGCGGGGGGGATGGCACCGTCCGGATACTGGGCCTGCAGCCAGTCGCGGCGCAAGCGCCCGAGGCCCGTGCCCAGTTTCGGGGGTTGGTCGTCGTCCGGATCCTGCGCCCAGCGCTGCAGGGTGTTCAGCCAGCGCTCGACGTCGCTGCGCCGTCCCAGTGTTTTGGGCAGGATGCCGGCGTCGAGCGCCTCCAGCGCGGCTTGCGCGTGCGACACCCAGGGTGTCTTGAGCGCGACGAGCGCCGCCTGGCGCGCGTCCAGGGCGCGTGCCAGTCCCTCGGCGACCGGGGTGTCGGCCAGCGGTGGGTCGGTGGCGTGCCAGCGGTCGGCGTGGGGCAGCAGTGGGCGCACCTCGGCCGCCAGCGCCTGCGGGCCGGTCCAGGTCTGCGCTACCCAGCGGGCCAACTCTGCAGGCAGCGGCTGGATTTGCAGGCGCCACAGGTCGGCGGCCGCTTCCTCGATGGCGTCGGCTGGGTCGGGCACGAGCGTGAGCGTGAACGGCGTGCCGCTGGCGAATGCCTGCTCGCGCAGTACGCGCTGGCACCAGCCGTGCAGGGTGGCGATGGCGGCTTCGTCCATCGCGTCGGCGGCATATTGCAACCGCTGGGCCAGCGCCGGCCAGTCCGTTGGTGGGTACAGGGCGCGCAGCGCGGCGATGGGCTGCAGCGCTTCGGGCCAGGCGTCGGGGTCGCGCTGCCCGTCGCGAAAGACCGAGGCCGCCTCGGCCAGGCGCTGCCGGATGCGGTTTTTCAGCTCCTGGGTCGCGGCGTCGGTGAAGGTGACGACCAGAATCTCGCGCGGGTGCAGCGCCCGCTCGATGGCCGCCGCGCCCGGATGTGGCCCCAGCACCAGCCGCAGGTAAAGCATGGCGATGGTCCAGGTTTTGCCGGTGCCGGCGCTGGCTTCGATGAGCTGGCTGCCCTGCAGCGGAAAGTCCCCGATGGATCGCAGGTCGTGCACGGTGCTCATGGCTGATCGTCGGCGTCGTGGCGAGGGGGTGATGACAGGGCGTCGCGCAGCGGCCGCAGCAGCGCGCGCGCCGTCTGCGCCAGCGGGCTGTGCTCGGCACCATCCAGTGGCCCGGCCAGGGCGGCGAAATCGGGGCAGGCGCGCCGCCAGTCGGGGTCGGTGTCGAGCACGCCGCGCTGGTGCTCGTTGCCTTCGTAGACCAGGCGCGCCGCGAGCCACGCGGCGCGGGCACCGGCGCGTTCTTCGTTGCGCAGCCAGGCGGCGGCACTCTTGGGTTCGAACCGGCAGGGAGCAGACATGCCGGCCCACCAGTGGCGCAGCAGGGACTCCCAAGCGGCATCGGCCTGCTCTGGTGACAGGGGCGACAACACAACCGCCCCGCGTGGGCTGAGTACCCAGGTGGCCAGTGGCCCGCCGGCGCGGTGGTGGGCCAGGTGCTGCACCCAGGCCGAGGTGAGCGTGTGCAGCCGGTACTGCCCGCCGTTGCCCGATGGGTTCTCGATGACGGCGCTGCCTTGCCACAGCAGCCGCGCGCGCGTGCCGTCCTCGGCGCGGTGGACGGGTCCGAGCGCATCGCGCACGCGCACCACGGGGTCGCACCCGGGGGCAGGTTCGTCCAGCCAGTCGGGCTGGGTCTGCGCCAGGGGGTGGCGGCGGAAAAATTCACCCGCCAGGGACCAGACGCGCCTGGCTTGCGTGTTCCAGTCGCCGGCGAGGGTGTCGCCAAACGTGCCGGGTGGCCACTCGCCACGGGCGATGGCGCGACGCCAGACGGCCTCGGCTGCGGCCAGCGCGGCCTTGAGCGGCGCACCGGCGCGCGCCTGACGCACCACGGCCGCCACCCACGCCGTATCCATGCGCCAGCGGCTCAGGCCGTCGGGTTCGAGGATGTCGCGGTCGTCATCGGCCGGTGCCGCGTCGGCCAAATGGACGCGCAGGCGCTGTTGAAAGAACGCCCGTGCCGGGTTGCGCAAGAAGGCGCCGAGCTGGGCGGTGTCCAGCGGGGCGTCGGGTGTCCACGGCGGCAGTGTCGCGGCGTCGTCGCGCGGCTGGCGCGCGGGCAGCCACTCGTGCGCGTAGCTGAACCACGGCAGGCCGGGCGGGGGCGGCTGCCGGGGGTCGGGCGTGGCGGGAAAGTAGGCCGCATCGAAGGGCTGCAGGCGGTGCCGGGTGGTCAGCGCCGCCAGCAGCGCGTCCCCAGCATCGTCCCGGTCGCACCCGGTCAGCCGCCAGCCGGCGGCGATGTGCTGGCGCAGCTGTGCGACCAGCGCGGACGGGGCGCGCTCGCCGTCGTCCACCGGGCTGTGACCCACCCACGACAACGTCAGCCGCTCGCGCGCCGACAGCAAGGCCTCCAGAAACAGGTACTGGTCCTCGTGGCGGCGCTGCCGGTCACCCGGGCGTGGGTGCAAGGCCATGAGGTCGAAGTCGTCCGCCGTGTGCCGCCGCGGGTAGGACGCATCGTCCATGCCCAGCAGGTGGATGACGCGAAACGGCACCGCCCGCATGGGCAGCAGCGTCGCGACGGTGAGCGTGCCGTTGAGAAAGCGCTGCCGTGGCGGGGGCAGGGCGGCGCGCGCGAGCCACGCTTCGGCCACCACGGCCAAGGGCAGTGGTTCTGACCCGGCGGCAGCGGCCTCCAGGCCCCACTCCAGCGCCGCGCTGCGCAGCCGTTGCAGCGCGCGCACTTCCGCGGGGTCGGCCTGGGGGGCGTCGACGTCGAAGCAGTCGTCGAGCAACGCCAGCAGCCGCGGCACCCAAGCAGCCGCGTCGGTCGGTGTGGCCAGGCTGTGCGTCAGCCGCTGCAGGGTATCGATCACGGTTTGCAGGCGCTCGATGCCGTCGACTTCCAGCGGCGAGACGCCGCCCACGGGCACGCTGCCGCGCCATTCGGTGTCGTCGGGGCCGAGGACATAGCCCAGCCAGAGCCGCTGCAGGCCGTCGCGCCAGCTCAGCCGCGCCGCGTGCGCATCGGCCGGATCCACCAGGCCCAGCTGCACGCGGTGGGCGACGTCGATTCCCCAGCGGATGCCAGCGTCGGCGATCCAGCGCTGCAGCCGTTCGCGCTGGTCGAGGGTGATCCGGAAGCGGCGCGCGAACGCTGGCACGTCGAGCCAGCCCAGCACCTCGCTCGCGCCCAGGCGTCTGCGCGGCAGCGCCAGCAGCTCGGCGACGGCTTGCTGCAGGCGCGTGCCGGCGTCTTCGACCCAGTCGCTGATAGTGTAGG
>Ga0308017_1000298_pt1 | contig 16084 bp, 13 predicted proteins | sample Neamet280_FD_203145 | JGI IMG/M metagenome (GOLD analysis project Ga0308017, IMG submission 203145) | Marine microbial communities from water near the shore, Antarctic Ocean - #280 | ecosystem: Environmental > Aquatic > Marine > Unclassified | place: Southern Ocean | collected 2014-10-01
TGCACTGCTCGCTGTCGACGCTGCAGGAGATGTTCCTGAAGGCCCATCTCGATTCCTCGATGGCACCCTGGTGGGTGCTGCGCAAGACCAAGTTCTGATCATGCGGCGCATCTTGCTCGTCTGGCGGCATGCGGCGGCCCTGGTGCTGGGCCTGGCCGCCCTCGCGCCGGCTGCCCGGGCCGGCAGCCTGCCGCTGGCCGCCTGGGAAGCCCAGGCTCTGGACCAGGCCCTGGCACGCCGCCTGGCCCAGGCCGAGCTGGAGCAGCGCCTGCATCAGCGCGAGGCCGCGCAGGCGCTCGACGGTGCGCGGCTGCAGGCCGGGGCGGGGCTGGCCCGCGCACGCGAGGCCCTGACCGACACCACCGTGCGCCGCTACGAACGCGGCCAGGTTCAGCTTGGTGTGCGCTGGCCCTTGCTGGGCAGCCGGCTGGCCGCGCAGCGCGCCCTGGACGAGGCCGACACGGCCGTGGCAGCGGCCCGCCTGCGCGAGCAGGACGCGCGCCAGGCCGTGCGCACCGAGGTGCGCCGGGCCTACGTGGCCCTGGCCGCCGCGCAGGCTCGCGAGGCGGCCGCGCGCGCCTGGCTGGCGCAACGAGAGGCGCTTCAGGCAGGGCTGGACCGGCGACGCGACGCCGGCCTGCTGCTCGGGGCAGATCGTCTGGCCTACCAGACCCAGGCCGACACCGTCGAGCGCGACCTGGCTCGACAGCGGCTCGCCCAACGTCTGGCTTGGCGTGAACTGACCCTGCGGGCGGGGTTGGAGGGGCAGGCGCCACCGGCGGTGCCTTGGCCGCAGTGGAGCACCTCGTGCTTCGATCCCGAGAGGCTGGCCGGGGCCGCCGCCGAAGCCTTGCCGGTGGCTCTGGCGCGGCTGGAGGGGCAGGCGGCGCAGCAGGAGGCCCGCCGCCTGCGCTGGGATGGCGTCGAGGCCGGTGTGAGCCTGTCGCACGGCCTCAGCCGCGACCTGGGAGGACCAGCCGGCTACGGCACCGCGATCGGCGTGGACCTGAGCGTGCCGCTGCAATGGCGTCGCTGGCGCGACGCCCGCCAGGCCCAGGCTCGCAGCCGGGCCGCGCAGGCCCAAGCCCTCGTGGCCTTGCGCGAACAGGAGCAGCGCCTGGCCATTGCGCAGGCCCTGGACGAACGGGAGTTGCGCGGCCAAGAGCGCTCGACCTATGCGCGGCGGCTCGAGGCAGCGCTGCAGGGCGCGCGCGTGGCCAGCCTGCGGGCCCATGCCTTGCAGGAGGGGGACGGGTACGAGCGGGCCGCGCAGGCACGTTATGCGCTGTACCAGACACTGGTGGACCACCTGGACGCGCGCGAGCGTGCCGCCTTGGCCGACGTGCAGGTGTTGGCCCTGGCGGGCGAGTGCGACGCCGCCGCCGCGCCCGACGAGAACCTGGAGACCCAGGCGCTGGCGGCGTTGTCACAGGAGCTGGCCGCGGATGCGGTCGCACCGGCACCGGCTGCCGGGCCGATGGGCTGGTATGTCTGGCAGGCCCAGGCGCTGCTGGACGACCCGTCCCGGCTGGACCGTCTGCCCGCGGGTACCGGCCGAGTGCTGCTGTCGTTCGACGCGGCGCAACTCGAGCGCCTGACTCTCGACCCCTCGGCGCACCAGCGGCTGCTCGACTTGCTGGCTCGCCTGCATGCGCGCGGATGGCGTGCCGAGTGGCTGCTGGGCGAGCCGACCTGGGTGCTGCCCCAGCATCGTGGCGAACTGCTGGCCCGGCTGGCGGCTTGGCGCGCGCTGCCCTTCGACGCCGTGCACCTGGATCTCGAACGCAGTCAGTTGCCACCGCAGCACCAGCGTCGCTGGGCGCGCGACCTGCTGGATACGATGTCGGCCGTGCGCCGCACCGTGGACTGGCCCATCGTACTGACCACCCACCCCCGCGAGCTGACCGAGGCCCGCCTGGGCCGGCGACTGCGCGAGGCCGGCGTGGACGAGGTGGTGGCGATGGTCTACGTCACCCACCCGCAACGGGCTCTGCAACGGGCCCGCCAGGTCCTGGACGCCGCCCCCGAGGGGCTCACCGTCTCGCTGGCCTGGAGCATCGAGCCGACCCTCGATGCCGCCCACAGCCACTTCCACCGCGGGCGCACGGCGGCGCTGGCGCAGTGGCAGGCCTGGCACGAGGCCTTGTCGGGCCATCCCCGCTATGGCGGCTGGCTGGTGCAGTCCCTGGAAACCTATCTCGACGCACCGCCATGAAAATTCGCTTCGATGCACCGCCCGGCGCCGGCCAGGACCCCAGCGGCCTGGCCGTGCGCTACGCCGCGGCCAAGCGGCAGGTGCCGCGCTGGCGCTGGTACCTGCTGCTGGCCCTGGTGCTGGCCGCGCCGTTGTACCTGGCCGCGCGCTTTCTGGGCGGCCTGCTGTTCGCCCAGGTGCCTGCCAGCGTGGTGCTCGAACAAAGCGTGGTGCGCGTACCGCAGGCGGGCCTGATCGAGTACGTGGCCGCGCCGGGGCAGGCCCTGGCGGCCGGTGCACCGGTGTTGCGGATGCGCGAATCGGCGGTGTCCGCCCCCGCGTCCCAGAGGCCGTCGATGCCGCTGCCGGTGGGGCAGGCCCGCGACCGCATGTTGCGCGAGGCCGTGGCCCTGGCCGAGCGGCAGTGGCGGCTGCGTCGGGAGCGCCTGGCCCGCATCGAGGCCCTGCAGGCCCAGGGGGCGGCCACGCGGCCTGAGGTCGAGGCCGCGCGGGTGCAGGCGCTGCAGGCCCAGGCCGACCTCAACCGCGCCCGCGGCGAGCTGGCCGAGCACCGCGAAGCCCTGGCCGCCCAGGCGCAGGCCGTCGTCCCGCCGCCGGCCCAGGCCGCCGTCGTCGCCCCTGTCGTCCATGCCGCCTTCGACGCCCAGGTGGCACGCGTGTACGTGCATGTCGGCGAGTGGCACCCGGCGGGCGCCGAGGCCGTGCTGCTGCAGTCGGCGGGCCCGCCCCAGGTGCAGGCCTACCTCGACCCTGCCGAAGCGCGGCGCGCCCAGCCGGGCCGGCGCGTCACCTTGCGTTTTGCCGACGGGCACCGCGCTGCGGCCGAGGTGGCCGAGATCGTGCCCCATGTGGAGCGTCTGCCGGCCGACCGGGTCTCCCCGCTGTCACCGCGCACAGCGTCGGTGCTGGTGATGCTGCGCCCCTTGGAGCCCCTGCCGGCGCGCTACCGCATTCACGGCTTGCCGCTGGACGTGCAGTTCGGCCTGTGGTGAGGCCCCCCTGGCGGGGCCCCTCCTCTGGATGGAGGATGAAACCGCGCAGCAGCTGCTCCATCATCGGCGCTGACTGGCTAAAAATGAGTATAGCGCCGTTCAGTCGGCCAGCAGCAGGGTCGGCTCGTCGCTGGCGATGACATTTTGCGCCCAGGCGCGCAGCTTGCGCGTGTCGCTGCGCAGCACTTGTTGCTTGACGGCCAGGATTTGCGTCGGGTGCATGGAAAAGCTGCGCAGGCCCAGCCCGAGCAGCAAGCGGGTCAGCGTGACGTCACCGGCCATTTCGCCGCAGACGCTGACCGGTTTGCCCGCCTCGCAGCAGGCGACGATGGTGTCGGCCACCAAGCGCAGCACCGCCGGGTGCAGCGGGTCGTACAGGTGCGCGACCGACTCATCCACACGGTCGATGGCCAGCGAGTACTGGATCAGGTCGTTGGTGCCGATGGACAAAAAGTCGAAGTGGCGCACGAACAGCCGCACGGCCAGCGCGGCGGCGGGCACTTCGATCATGGCGCCCACGCGCACGGGGCCGTAGACCGCACCGCGGCGGTCGAGCTGCTCGCGTGCCTTGGTCAGCATGGCGTGTACCTGGCGGATTTCGCTCAGGTGCGCCAGCATCGGGATGAGCAGGTTGACCTTGCCGTGCGCGGCCGCGCGCAGGATGGCGCGCAGCTGGGTCAGAAACATCGCCGGCTCGGCCAGGCTCCAGCGGATGGCGCGCAACCCCAGCGCGGGGTTGAGGTGCTCGTCGCGCCGGTGGTGGTCCAGCGGCTTGTCCGCACCCACGTCCACGGTGCGGATGGTCACCGGCAGGCCGTGCATGCCCTCCACCGCGCGGCGATAGGCGTCGTACTGTTCCTCTTCGTCGGGCAGCTTGCCGCCCCGCCCCATGAACAGAAATTCGGTGCGAAAGAGGCCTACGCCGACCGCGCCGACCGACAACGCGGGCAAGGTGTCTTCGGGCTGCTCGATGTTGGCCAGCAGCTCGATGCGCTCGCCGTCCAGCGTCACGGCGGGGGTGTTTTTGATGCGCGCGAGCCGCTCACGCTCGATCACGCCCTGGCGCTGGCGGTAGCCGTACTCGGCCAGCACCATCGGCGTGGGGTTGACGATGAGCACGCCCGCATCGCCATCGACGATGACCCAGTCGTCTTGGCAAATGAGCTGGCTGGCGTGGCGCGCCCCCACCACGGCCGGGATGTCCAGGCTGCGCGCGACGATGGCGGTGTGGCTGGTCTTGCCACCGACGTCGGTGACGAAGCCGGCAAAGACGCTTTGCTTGAACTGCAGCATGTCCGCCGGCGACAGGTCGTGCGCCACCAGCACCAGGGGGTCGCCCTCCACCCCCGGGGTCGCGGCCGCCACCGGCGAGGCCACGCCGCGCATGGCGCGCAGCATGCGCTCGACGAGCTGCTCCAGATCCGCCTTGCGCTCGCGCAGGTAAGGATCGGCCATCTCGTCGAACTGCTTGGCCACCAGCTCCAGCTGCGCTGTCAGCGCCCACTCGGCGTTGTAGTGGCGCTCGGTCACCCAGTGCTTGACGCCTTCGTGCAGGTGCTCGTCCTGCAGCAGCATCAGGTGCACCTCCAGCAGCGCGGCCAGCTCGGTATGGGTCTCCATCGCTTCGGCCTGCGCCAGCCCTTGCTGCAAGCGACGAATCTCGTCCATCACCGCGTCACGCGCACCGCGCAAGCGGATCAGCTCGGCCTCCACTTGTTCGGGCGCGATGAAGTAGTGCGCCACGTCGATGCGGCTGGACGCCACCAGCACCGCACGCCCGATGGCCACCCCGCGCGAGACGGCCTGCCCGTGCAGCGTGAACGTCATTCCCCCTCCCCAAATTTGTCGTCGATGAGCGCCACGATGGCGTCCATGGCCGCCTGCTCGTCCGGGCCGTCGGTTTCGATCTCGACCGTACTGCCCAACCCGGCCGCCAGCATCATCACGCCCATGATGCTCTTGGCGTTGACGCGCCGCCCGTTGCGGCTGAGCCAGACCTCGCACGCAAACGAGCTGGCGAGCTTGGTGAGCTTGGCCGAGGCGCGGGCGTGCAGGCCGAGCTTATTGCTGATGGTCGCGGTGCGCTGGATCATGGGCAGGTCGGCGGGATTGGTTCTGGGGTGCGGTGGGCGACAGCGGCATCACGCCTTGCGTGCCCCCCAGCGTGGCGCGCGCCACCAGGGTATCGATGGGCTCGTGGCGGTAGGTCACGGCCCGCAGCAGCATCGGCAGATTCACGCCCGTGACCAGCCGCGTGTGCACGCCGTCGATGAGCTGGGCGGCGACGTTGCAGGGGGTGGCACCGAAGACGTCGGTCAACACCAGCGTATCGTCGGCCCCCTGCAGGGCGATCAGGTGCCGGGCTTGGGCCAGCGTCACCTCGGGCGGCTGGTGCGGCGGCACGTCCAGCGCGCTGACCGCCAGCGCTGCATCCGGAAAGACGTGCAACACACACTGCCGCAGGGCAGACGCCAGCGGTTCGTGGGCGATGACGAGGATGCCGTTCACAACCCGTGATTATGGGCGGGTTCAGCGCAGCGCGACGCCGCCGAAAAACAGCGCGTGCGCCTCGGGCGGCAGGCTCGGGCCATAGAGCGCCATTTGCACCAGCCAGCGGCCGTTGCTGGCCCAATGCAGCTCGGCCGCCACCGGCTGGCCATCCGGCGCCTGTCCGCTGCCGCGCCAGCAGCGCGACCAGGCGGCATCGCGCAGCGCACACGGCACGGCCTGCCAGCCCGCGGGCGCCGGCGCCGCGCCGGCATCGACGCGCAGCGTGGCCCAGCTGGCGCGCTGCCAGGTCTCGATCCAATCCATGGGCGGGGTCGAGGCCGCCGCCGCGCCCGCTGCCGGGGCATCGGGCAGCCGCACCGCCGCCACCGCGAAGGTCCGCCCCGCTGCCTGGCAACTGAGCATGTGCAGCGCCACGGGCGGCTGCTGCGGGCCGCGCAGCGGCACCTCGCGCGTGGCCCGTTCCGGCTTGCACGGCAGCGTTGCCTCCACCGGCGCCGCCTCGAAGCGCGCGGTGCGCCAGTCCAGCGCCGGGCTGCAGCCGGCGACGAACACGAAACCCATGGCCGCCCACACGACGGCGGCAGACGGCCTATCATGGCACCATTGCATACTCCGCATCCTACCCCAGAGGGCTACGCGCATGTCCACCCGCACCGATGACCAGTTGCCCGTCCCTGCATCGCTGCCCGACGCGGCGCGCGCCGCCGCCGCCCGTGGCGAGCCCTTGGTGGTCATGGTCACGCTCAAAGGTTGCGCGTTCTGCGACGTGGTGCGCCGCAGCCACCTGCTGCCCATGCTGCGCCGCGGAGAAGTCGCCGCAGTGCAGGTGGACATGCTGGACCGGCAAACGCCCATCGTCGGCTTCGACCAGCGCCCCACCACGGGCCAGGCGCTGGCGCGGCAATGGCGCATCGGCGTGGCGCCCACCTTGCTGTTCGTGGACGCCCAAGGGCGGGAACTGGCCGAACGCATGGAGGGCATGGGGCTGGCGGACTTTTACGGGCCTTACTTGGACGAGCGCTTACGCCAGGCGCGCCAGCGATTGGCGCCGCGCTAGTTCGGCACCCCGCGGGGAGCGGCTCAAACCCCCCCGTCTTCGCCCAACACCGCCGCGCACACGCGCGCCCGCCCGGCGCGCTTGGCCTCGTAGAGCTGCGCATCGGCCAAGCCCAGCAGGGTGGCGGCCTGCCAGCCTGGCTGCGCCGGACCGCGGCGCGTGGCCACACCCAGGCTGATGGTCAGCACGCCGCCTTCCGTCCCAAGCCGGTGCGGGATGGCCATGAGCCGCACGGCGTCCAGCAGTTGCCCGGCGAGCCGCACCGCATCGTCGGCGTCGGTGTCGGGCAGCAGGCAGACGAACTCTTCGCCCCCATAGCGCGCCACCAGATCGGTGCCGCGGCGCACCGATTCGCGCAGGCAGGCCGCCACCCGGCGCAGCGCCTCGTCACCCGCTTGGTGGCCGACGTGGTCGTTGTAGGCCTTGAAATGGTCCACGTCCGCCAAAATCAGGCTCAGCGGCGTACCGTGGCGTTGCGCGCGCGCCCATTCCACGGCCAACCGCTCGTCGAACTGGCGCCGGTTGGCCACCCCCGTCAAGCCATCGACGAAGGCGAGGGAGCGTAGCAGGTCGGACTGAAATTTGAGCGTCAGGTGGGTGCGCACGCGCGCGCGCACGACGCTGGCGTTGATGGGCTTGGTGATGAAGTCGACCGCTCCCTCCTCCAAGCAGCGGGTCTCGATGTCTTCGCCAGTGTGCGCGGTGACGAACATCACCGGCATGTCGCGCGTCAGCGGATCGGCCCGCAGGGCCTGCAAAACGGCAAAACCATCCATGTCTTCCATGACGATGTCGAGCAGCATCAGGTCGGGCTGCTGTTCGCGCGCCACCTTCAGGGCTTGGGCACCGCTGGTGGCCATGAAGAGCTGGTAGTCACCGCCGAGCGCGCGGTGCAGCACCTGCAGGTGCACGCGCTGGTCGTCCACCAGCAGCACGCGCGGCTTGCGCACGGGCCAAGCGGTCGTGATGGCGTCAGGTGGCATCGGACTCTCCTGGTGCGCTGGCGAGCAGCGCCTGTGCCGCGGCAGCTGCGGCCTCGAAATCCATGGCCTCCATCGCCTGATGCAGCGGCGCCCAACGCGCATCCTGCGCCACGGCGGGGTCGGCCAGCAGCTGGTCGTGCAGGTCTAGCGCTTCCATGTCGCTGGCCTGCAGCAGCGTGTACAGGCGCTGCAGCGACTCGCGCCAGCGCGCGGGATCGGCGTCGGCCCCGGCGCGCGTGGCCTCGGCCCCAGACTCGGGTGGCACCAGGCCGCGCGCAACCAGCTCGGCCAGCACGCGCGGCAGGGCCTCGGCCGTGGCCTGCAGCGCCTGCGCGAGCGCCGGCCACCAGGGCGGCACCACGGCCGGCACGGCCCCAGCCCCATCGGCCAGTGCCGCCTTGACGGCGCGCTCGGCCTGGGCGGCCGCGTCCGCCAGTGGCTGCGCGCCGACGGTGGCCGCCGTGCCCTTGAGCGTGTGCAGGGCCGCGGCCAGGGCGCCGTCGGGCGCCTGACTCAGGCGGGCCTGCAGGTCCGCCAGGGTGTGCGGCAGCCCTTGCAGGAAGCTGCGCGCGATGCGCTGGTACAGGCGCGGATCGCCCCCTAGGCGCTCCAGCGCCGCCGGGACGCCCACCCAATCGGCGTCGGGCCAGGGCGCGTGCACGGCCGCGGCGTCGGCCACCCCGGCGGCGGACGGCGTCTCCAGGGTGGCGGCGCCTTCGTCGGCTTCGTCCAGCGATGCGCGCACCGCGTGCGGCGCCCACCGCAGCAACACCTGCACCAGTTGATCGATGGCAAAGGGCTTGCCCACATGGTCGTTCATGCCCGCAGCCAGGCACGCCTCGCGGTCGCTGGCCATGGCGTTGGCGGTCATGGCCACGATGGGCACGTCGGTCAGGCCGAGCTGGTGCCGGATGGCTTGGGTCGCCTGCAGCCCGTCCATGACGGGCATTTGCATGTCCATCAGCACCACGTCCCAACCGTCGGGGCGCGCACGCAGCTGGTCCAGCGCCGCCTGTCCGTGGTCGGCCACCGATACCCGCGCGCCTTCGCGTTGCAACAGCTCGCGCGCCACTTGCTGGTTGATCGGGTTGTCCTCCACCAGCAGGATGCGCATGCCCGCCAGCCGCCGGGTGCCTTGGATGGGGACCTGCTCGGGCGCGGGCCCCGCCTGCTGGGCGCGCGCCATGCGCACCGCCTCCAGCAACATCGACGCCGTGACCGGTTTGACCAAGAAGCCGTCGAGCGCGGCCTGCCGCTGCGCCGGCACCTGCGCCAGCACGTCGCGGCCGCTGGCGGTGACCATCACCACCGCCGAGCGCTGCGCCGGCGGCAGGGTCGTGCGCAACCGCTCGGCCAGGGTCAGGCCGTCCATGCCGGGCAGCGACCAGTCGACGAAGATCGCGTCGTACGGCGCGTCGGCGGCGCGCACGCGCTGCAGCGCGGCCTCGGCATCGGCCACCGCGTCGCACTGCCAGCCGAGCTGCTGCACCGTGTGGCACAGCAGCTCGCGCGCCAGCGGGTGGTCATCCACCACCAGGCAGCGCAGCGACTGCAGCTCGGGCGGCACGCCTTCCGCAGCCAGCGCCGCGGGCACCTCGCGCGCCACCCCTAACTCGACCTCGAAGGCAAACGTGCTGCCCTGCCCGGGCGTGCTGTCGACGGTGATGTCGCCCCCCATCATCTGCACCAGCCGGCGGCTGATGGCCAGCCCCAGCTCGGTGCCGCCAAAGCGCCGCGTGGTGGAACTTTCGGCCTGCGTGAAGGCGGAAAACAACCGCGCCTGTGCCTCGGGCGCGATGCCGATGCCGGTGTCGATGACGGCGATGCGCAGCCGCACGCGCTGCGATCCGTCGGGATCGGTGTGCCGCTGCAGCAGCCGTGCCCGTACGGTGACGCTGCCCGCGGCGGTGAATTTGATGGCGTTGCCGGCCAGATTGATGAGCACCTGCTGCAGGCGCATCGCGTCGCCCACCAGCACGCGCGGGATGGCGGGGTCCAGGTCGAACAGCAGCTCCAGCCGTTTGCCCTTGAGGCTGGCGGCCATGATGGTGGCCACGTCGCGCCACAGGCGGTCGATGGCGAACGGCTCGGGGTCGAGCTCGAGTTTGCCGGCCTCGATCTTGGAAAAGTCCAGAATGTCGTTGAGGATACCCAACAGCGACTTGGCGGCGGACTCGGCCTTTTCCGCATAGTCGCGCTGGCGCGCGTCCAGCGCCGTGCCCAGCAGCAGCTGCAGCATACCCAGCACCGCGTTCATGGGGGTGCGGATTTCGTGGCTCATGTTGGCCACGAACTGGCTCTTGGCCTGGCTGGCCTCCTCGGCTGCGCGGCGGGCGTTTTCCAGCTCGGTGACGTCGTAGCGCAGCCCGACGTGTAGCCCGGCCGGCGTGATGCGCTCCACGATGCGCAGCGCTCGCCCGTCCTCGAGCCGCACCACACGGTCGGTGGTGCCGGTGCGAAACTCGGCCAGTCGCCGCGCGAGCCATGCCTCGGCGTCCAGGCCGCCCAGGTCGATGCCACCACGCTGAACCCCGGTGCGAATGAAGGTCTCGAACGGCACGCCGGGCTGGAGGATGTCGGCCAGCGCCGCGTGCATGTAGTAGAAGCGCTCATTGGCCCACAGCAGGTGCTCGTCCATGTCGAACACGCACAGGGCGGCGCCCGCCGCGTCGAGCGCGCTCTCGAGCAACTGACGCGCCGACTCGGCCTCGCTGCGTGCACGCTCCAATTCGGTGATGTCGATGCAAAAACCGACGATATACCCTTCCGGCGTGCGCCGCTCGACGATGCGGATGACGCGCCCGCTGGCCAGGCGCTGCACCAGGCTGGATACCCCGCTGCGGTGCTGCGCCAGCCGCTCGGCCACCCACTCCTCGACGCGCCCGACCGCCGCCGGGTACTCGCCGCGCTCGGCCCCGTAGCGGATGATTTCCTCGAACGTGCGTCCCGGCTCCATCAGAGGCGCCGCGATGGGGTAGATCTGGCGGTAGGTCTCGTTGCAGTAGACGAGGCGATCGTCCGGGTCGTAGAGCACGAAGCCCTCGTCGATGGTGTCGATGGCGCTGCGCAGCAGCCGCTCGGCGCGCTGTGCGTGCTCCTCGGCGGCCTTGACGTCGCTGATGTCCAGGTTGGCCCCATAGAGCGCGCGGGCGCGTCCGCTGGCATCGCGCTCGAACGCCTCGGCACGCGTGCGCACCCACACCCAGCGGCCGTCGCGGTGGCGCATGCGCAGCGTGGCCTCGAACGCCTCGCTCATGCCCTCGACATAGGCCTGCAGCGCCAGCTGCACGCCGGGCAGATCGTCGGGGTGCACGCGCTCGGCCCAGGTGGCCATGCCGATGAACGGGGGACCGCCTGGCTCACCCAGTATCGCCCACCAACGCGCATCGACCTCGGCGTCGCCCGTGTCCGGATCCAGCACCCAGGTGCCCGCACCCGTGGCGCGCACCAGGTTGTCCAGCCGTTGTTGCGCCTGGCGCCGCTGCGCTTCCGCCTGTTTGCGCGCGGTGATGTCGAAGCGGATCGACAAATAGCGCTCGATCTGCCCCTGCGCGTCGAACAGCGGCGCGACGATGCTGTCGACCCAATAAAGCCGCCCATCCTTGGCGCGGTTGCAGATTTCGCCGCGCCAGGCACGGCCGCTGGCGATCGTCGTCCAGAAATCGTGCCAGAACGCCGCGTCGTGGTGGCCCGAGTTGATGATGCGGTGCGGCGCGCCGATGAGCTCGTCGCGCGTGTAACCGCTGATGGCGCAAAAGGCCTCGTTGGCGTCGACGATGGTGCCGTCCGGCGCCGCTTGGCTGACGATGGCGTGTTCGCGCACGGTGTCCATCAGCGTCTGCGCCTCCAGCAGCGCCACGCGCAGGCGCTCCTCGCTGCGGATCCGTTCGGTGATGTCGATCTCCACCGCCATGAAGCCGGTGCAGGTGCCCGTCTCGTCGCGCAGGGGCACCAGCTCGATGTTGATCCAGTATTCGCGCCCATCCTTGGCGCGGTTGAGGATGTCGACCTCGCACGGCTCGGCGCGCTGCACCGCCTCGCGCAAGCGGGCCACGGCGGCCGGATCGGTACGCTCGCACTGCAGCAGCTTACCCGGTACCTGGCCGCGCAGCTCGTCCAGCGTGTAGCCGGTCAATGCCTCGCACGCCGCGTTGACCCAGGTCACGCGCCCCGCGCGGTCGGTGAAGATGATCGCATTGTGGGTGTAGCGCGCCACCAGCGACAGGCGCTGCACGTCGCTGCGCAGCGCCTCCAGACGTTCGTGCTCGGCACGGCGCAGGCGAAAGGCGGCCAGCGTCGCCCAGCCTGCCAGCAGGCCGATGGGCAGCGCCCCAACGGCAATGACCGCCGCGGCCACCGGCCACCACTGGCGCTCCAACGCCGGGGTGCTGCGCACGCCCAGCACGTAGTCGCGCTGGCCGACGGTAAGGGTGCGCTGCACCGCGGCGTCGGCAGCACCTTGCCAATGCGCGCGATCGCTCAGCAGCGCCTCGGGCCCATGACCGTCGGAATCGTGCAATGCCACGCCGCGGCGGCCATCGTCAGGTGGTACGGGCTGGCCTGGTGCGGCCACAGCCAGTGTTGGCGAGGCCTTGGGATCCACCCAGTGCCAGTCGTATTTGGGGTTGAGCAGGCCCGCGTCGCGAACCAGCTCGGCCGCCGGCACACCGGTGACGATGAAGCCGCGCAACTGCCGCCAGCGCTCGGGCACACTGGCAGGAGTCCACCCGCCCTCATAGACCGGCATCACCAGCAACAGGCCGTATTCGAGCCGCTCGGTATTGGCCAATCGCACCGGCGCCGTCACGGCCCAGTCGCCCGTGACGACCGCACGCTGCATGGCCTCCCAGCGCACGGGGTCGCTCGCGATATCCAGTCCGATCAAACGCTCCTGCCCCGAGGGCTCGATCCAGTCGATGATGAAGCGGTCGCGCTCGGGGTCGGCGTCGGGCCGCAAACGCCGGTATTGCACGTCCACCGGCAATCCCCGCGTGCGCGCCTCGGCCAGCCAGTCGTCCACGGCCGCGGGTGCCACGCGGCGCGCGAAGGCCAGACCACTGGCGGCCGGATACCGCTCGGGCAACTCCAGCGGCCCCACGAACTCGCGCGCGTCGCGCCAACCGGCGCCCGGATTGGCGTGCAACCAGGCACGCGTGGCCAGCAGGAGGGCGCCATAGCGTTCGAAGGCACTGTCCAGCCGCCGCTCGGCCAAGTCCATCTCGTGTTGCAGCTGTTGCTGCAGATCGTCTTGCGCGCGCTGGTACAGCCATGTGGAGATGGCCGCACCCAACACCCACACCAGCAGCACGGCCAGCGCTGCCATCCAGGCAGCACCGCGCTGCACCGGCTGCCCCGTCATCGGCGGCGGCGCGTTGGGGTGCGATCGGCTCTCCATCGTCAACAGCTCCTGCTCAACGCGGCGGGTTCGCAACCTCGGGTCACGGCACCACGCGCGCCAGCTCGGCCGCGAGCCGCTCGGCATCGAGCGGCTTGGCCACGTAGCCATCCGCCCCCGCATCGAGCAGGCGGCGGCGGTCCTCGGGCAGGTCGTAGGCCGTGACCATGATGACCGGGGTGTGGCGCCGGCCGGCGCGCTCCAGCGCGCGCAGCTCGGCCAGCGCCTCCAGCCCGCCCATGTCGGGCATGGTCACATCGAGCAACATGACGTCGAAGGCCTGCGTCTGCAGGGCCTGCAACGCCTGCCGGCCACCGTTGACCAACACGCCACTGTGGCCCATGTCACGCAGCAAGCGCGCGGCGATGCGTAGGTTGAGGGGGTTGTCGTCGGCGACCAAAACGCGCAAGGGTCGGGCCATGGGTGCTTTATAACGAGAATGCCGTGTGTGCACCCTATTGTGAGGCCAAAATCGACGCTGTCGAACTTTTACCGCCGCGGCACGCTCCCATACCCGCAGGGGCAGGCGCTCGCCGACACCGCGCTTGCCGTGGTTTCATCCCCAGGCCCCGCCCCTGATACCGACGCTGACGAACACCGACGCTAACGAACGAAGGAATGACACCGATGACCCCACGATGGCGCCCCTGGCTGCTGACCGCCCCCATATGGCTGGCGGTGGGCGGCTCCCTGAGCTTGGGCGGCTGTGGCGCCGCCGAACGCGCACCGCAGTCCACCTTCCGACTGCTCGACGGCAGCACGCTGACGAGCGCCGACCTGGCCGGGCGCGTGTTGCTGGTCAACTTCTGGGCCACGACGTGCGTGAGCTGCGTCAAGGAGATGCCACAACTGGTCGAGCTGTACCGGCGCTACCACGCGCGCGGCTTCGAGACGGTGGCGGTGGCGATGAGCTATGACCCGCCGGAGTGGGTGGCCAACTTCACCCGCACGCGGCAACTGCCGTTCAAGGTGGCGCTCGATACCGATGGCAGCCTGGCGCGTGACTGGGGGGAGGTCAAACTGACCCCCACCACTTACATCGTGGACCGGCAGGGCCGCATCGTCAAGCGCTACGTGGGTGAGCCCGACTTCCAGGCGTTGGCTGCTCTGCTTGAAAAGCTGCTGGCCGAGGGGTGACCGCCGCCACCACGCCCGGCACCGCCGGTGCAACCTCGCGCGCAGACGGCGCGACCGAGGCCGTCCGCGCTGGCCCGTGAGGTCACTCCCGATAGGCGTCGTGGCACGCCTTGCAGGTGGCCGCTGCGTCACCGAAGGTCTTTTTGATCGCGTCCAGGTTGCCCGTGCGGGCGGCCGCGTCCAGGTCGGCGACGGCTTTCATCATCTTGTCCGCACCGGCGCGCACCTTGTCCATCTCCATCCAGGCTTCGGGCTTGGTGCGGCTTTTGATTTTTTCGGTGTCCGGCGTGAACCCCTGCCACGGCAACTTGGCCATCGTGGCCACGATGGCGGCGTTTTCCTGCGCGGCTTTGGCGTCGAACGGCACGCGCCCCTGCACCATGGCGCCGATGCGGCTGAAGTGCGCGCCCATCACGTTGAACGCCGACTGGCGGTAACGGACCGCGTCCTCAGGCTTTTGAAACTGCGCGTGCGCCGCACCACTGAGCGCGAGCGCCGCCACGGCCAACAGAAGTCGATGCTGCATGAGAACACCTCCTGGTGTAGAGTTGGGGGAATCCTCAGTGTATGCGAATGTGCCGAACTCTGCCATGACAACGCCCGCCGAGACCGTACCCGTGCGCGTGTGGGATCTGCCCACGCGACTGTTTCACTGGCTGCTGGTGCTGGCCGTGGTGGGGCTGGTCATCACCGGTAACCTGGGCGGCAACTGGATGACCTGGCACCAGCGCTTGGGCTATGCAGTGCTGGCGCTGTTGATCTTTCGCGTGCTGTGGGGGCTGGTCGGCGGGCGTTGGTCGCGCTTTCGTTCCTTCCTGTACGGCCCGGGGTCGCTGTGGGCCTACCTGCGCGGCCGCGGCGACCCGCTGTGGTCGGTGGGGCATTCGCCGTTGGGGGCGCTGTCGGTCTTTGCATTGTTGACGGTGCTCGCGGTGCAAGTGGGCACCGGGCTGATCAGCGACGACGAGATCGCCTTCGTCGGTCCACTGGCGCGCTTCGTGTCGTCAGAGACGGCGTACGCCGCCACGGCCTACCACAAGCAATGGGGCAAGCTGCTGGTGCTGGGGCTGGTGGTGCTGCACGTGGCCGCCATCGTCGTGTACCGGCTGCGGGGGCAATCCCTGGTGCCGCCCATGATCCACGGCGACAAGCCGCTGCCGCCGGGCACCCCCGCCAGCGCCGATGGCTGGCGCGAGCGGCTGCGGGCGCTGGCCGTGGCGGCCGTCAGCGTCGCCGTCACCGTTTGGATCGTTTCGTTGGGCGCTGCCTAGGGTCGCCTGTCCTGCATCGCACGCGCCACCCAGGCGCCGCGCTTGGCTCTATCATCGCGGCATGAACGAGGCATCCGACCCGCCGCCGTCTGGTGACGCGGCCGCCGAACCGGACATTCGCTTGTGGGTGGCGCCGCAAGGCCCGGCGCTCGACGCGGTGCGCACGCTATTTTTGGAGTATCAGGACGACATCGGCATCGATTTGGGCTTCCAGGGCTTTGCCGAGGAGCTGGCCACGCTGCCAGGTGTCTACGCGCCGCCGCAGGGCGCACTGGTGTTGGCCACGGTCGATGGCGAGCCGGCCGGCTGCTGCGCGATGCGCCCCCTGCTGGAGAGCGACCACGGCAACGCCTGCGAGATGAAGCGGCTGTTCGTGCGTCGGCCGTTTCGGAACTTTGGGCTGGGGCGGCAGCTGGCCGAACGGATCGTGCTGTTGGCCGAGCAGACGGGCTACGACTGCATGCTGCTCGACACCTTGCGCGACATGGAGGCAGCGCGCGCCCTCTACCACGAGTTGGGGTTT
>Ga0308017_1000299_pt1 | contig 16077 bp, 20 predicted proteins | sample Neamet280_FD_203145 | JGI IMG/M metagenome (GOLD analysis project Ga0308017, IMG submission 203145) | Marine microbial communities from water near the shore, Antarctic Ocean - #280 | ecosystem: Environmental > Aquatic > Marine > Unclassified | place: Southern Ocean | collected 2014-10-01
TTCAGCCGCGCAGCGTCCGATGTCAACAGCCATTGGTTTCTGGCGCCTTGCTTGGCTTGCTGGATTCGATACATGCGCAGCTCATTCTTTGTTCATGGCGACTCTCCGTTCATGCCTGTGGCAAGTCCGACGACTTTGGACATGCTCACCATTGCACTTGGCCCTGTGGCCTAATGGATAAGGCGTTGGTCTTCGGAACCAAAGATTGCAGGTTCGAGTCCTGCCAGGGTCATTTTGTATACATCATATTTTGCAGAGTCGTGATCAACTGCGTTGTGTGATTACACAGGAATGGATAAAAAACAATTTCCCAAACCGGATGTCTCACAATACAGAAAGTTCAGCTTCGATACCGGGCACCAATGTGTTATTGGCTTGATGCCGTTATCGATCTAAGAATGCATTCGTGTTTATATTGGTGCGTGAAATGAATGTTCCGTTGACAAGAACCGTGTGCGAGCCATGGACCAGTTGGATGTGACACAGCATGCGATTGCTTGGCGTGCATAATCATTGCCGCTGATCAATGCCATGGCTCCATATAATCTGGTCCCGCATAAACTCAAGAGGATTCGCAACGTGTGCAAACAAACACTACTCCCTGTGGGGCTCGAACCCACGACCTATGGCTCATAAGACCATCGCTCTAACCACTGAGCTAAGGGAGCCTTCACAACTGTCCACACGAATCTGCCTTGGGCATAAAAAGCGAACTTCCGGGTAGAATGCGCTTCAGCAGGGCAACCCGCCAACACATCAACATTGCCGTTCAATTGTTTGGGGGACGCATCGTATTGTTGACGGGCAAAATACATACTGCTGTGCCGGAGCATCGACATGCGGACCGGATTGACAATGATGCCGAAATGCACGGCGGCAAGCAGCAAGTGGATTCCGAAGACGCGTACACATCACTTCCAGGTGATCTCACCGCTTGACAAACCGCGGGGATCCAGCATCGGTGCCTTCCGGGAGGTGCGTGCATCTTCGACTGCGAGATCACGTCGCCAGCCACAGCAACATCTCGTCGCACTCGTTGTCGGAATGGCACCATATACCTGTTCTCAGGAGTTGGTCACTCGATCTTATTTAATTTGTTGCGCAATTGCTTAGAGTCTGCGCTTTTCTCGAATTCGAATAATACGTATGTCTCCGCCGAGTCAGAACTGCAACTGGACGACTGGACTTTCAGAGCCAGCATATTTGACGTTCCCAAATACCCAACCTCATGCCCCGCATGCACATGCAATCACTGTCCGGGACGCTGCACCATGGCCGCACATCAACACGTGTTGCCGCCAAGTTCGCGCGCGCGCATCATCCGACACAAGCAAAAGGACTACAAGAGACCAGCCGCGCAACAATTCCCGATAACCGATCCTTGGCTCAGCCACAAAACAAAGGCCAAGCACACAATCACATCTGCATGCCCGCGTGTTTTAATTTCCTGCTAAACACGCAATGTCAGCTGTGGGGTTCGAACCCACGCGCAGTTGCCTGCAGTGGATCTTAAGTCCACCCCCTTAACCACTCGGGCAAACTGACCGTGGTAAAGTCGCGACGGCGCTGGTTACCTCCCCACACGATGCTAAAAGCACGCCTGCGCGAACACGCAAAGTCGCACTTGTGCTCGGTCACGGGTCGACCAAGCAATGCGGAAGCCACCAATTCAATTAATGTGACAGTGCATAGTCACGTCAACAGCAACGGGCATTCTCCATTCCAGGAGGATTGTCCAAACAACGGAAACACTTGGGCAATGGGTTGCGTCTAACAGACGGTCGGTGTTCCAGGGTAAACAGATTGCATCGCAAAATACTCGAGGCGGGACTCGAACCCGCAATCCCCTCCTTAGGAGGGAGGCGCCTTATCCATTAGGCCACACGAGCCACAGATGGTAGGCGATGTGCGTATGCACGGACATCTGAAATGCAATCCACCAAGACAGCAGTTCAAGCCACCCGCACGGTAGCACACACAATCGATGGGAGCCTCGCTTGCGCAGCCTGGTAGCCGCACAGCAACCATCTCGAATCAGCCCTGGACATAAAGCTCGAACATTTCTGCAGCCGAACTTCAAAAGCTAACCACTTGGGGATCTATCCAGACTACCTCCGCAGTTTCAGGCCCCCCTGCAACACTCTCTGACATGCTGACAAACTCTGAACCGCACATTGCAAAACAATGTAATTGTTGAAGACGAATGTCTGGAGCCAATTTTCTCATCCCGCTAGGCCGAGGCAAGAAATGGCAATCAGGCTGTACGATCAAGCATACTTGATTTACGCAACGCAAGCAAATAACAACTCCGCCGCCGGGAATTGAACCCGGGTCTTCCGGGTGACAGGCGGAAATACTAACCACTATACTACAGCGGACATGTAATTCTCAGGAATGCACAATTTGTGTCGCGGCTGCCTGTCGACAATTGGACCAGGAAATCCACATGCCTGGAAAAGGATGTGAACATGTGAAGTGCCTACTTGCACCACCCTGACTCCACCTTAGAAGGTCACCACAATGTATGCAGCTCTTGTTCTCTGGTATCAAGCTTTTCTCGCTGCAGCGCCACCTGGCACAAGCTAATCAAGCGCGCTTATGTAAAGCACAAAGCAAAATCTCTGCCTCGGAATACAAAAGACAATGTCCGGGATCGTCAATTCAGGTTGACACAAAAAAGAAGCCGGCCTGGTAGGCCTGCTGGGAGGGATGAGCCTAGTAGAGATACACCTACTTCAACGAAGGGGTCAACAGCCAGGCATTTCCATGTTTGTGGGTAGCATACCGCAACACAACACATTACTACATCAAGACTCTAAGGAATCGATGTTTTGTAAGATGGGCCTCCCAAAATAAAGCCGGAAACATAAGAGCTAGTCGTCATTTAGGAATTGCTGGCCCGGCCAGGGCCAGGGCGACGCATCGACAGTTCAGGAAGTGATGCAGGCAATCAGACTTGAACAATTGACTTTTTTATGCGGCAGCCTCATGCCGACACACGATTCGGACCTGTCAGATATTGAGCTAATTGATGAATGCCCGCAAAGGGTCGGCCCCCTGTGGGCATTAAGCCCAGAACCGCGCAATCGGCCTAAAATAAATACTTCCATCTTCGACCGTAGACATCAGGGAAACAGAAACTACAAAATGGTGGGGGTCATTCCAAACTTTAAAGCTCCAGCAACAAAGAAGCAGGCCTTGCAGGCCCGCTGGGAGGGATGAGCCTAGTAGAGATACACCTACTTCAACGAAGGGGTCAACAGCCAGGCATTTCCATGTTTGTGGGTAGCATACCGCAACACAACACATTACCACATCAAGATTCTAAGGAATCGATGTTTTGTAAGATGGGCCTCCCAACAAACAGATTGCAACAAGAGAACGTGTGCTCTTCGAAAATCAATTGCCTGGTCAAAGCAACACGCCAAAACCTCAGAGCATGTTCAAGGCAAGAAAGCGCAAACATGTGACTTCGTGATGCAGGTACCTCACGACAACTCACAAAGCGCACTTGTCATCCGGCCGTAGCGATACTAAATGACGAGCGGCCGCAAACAGCCCCCACTGGGGATTGAACCCAGGACCTTCAGTTTACAAGACTGACGCTCTACCACTGAGCTATAGAGGCTTCAAATTTGGCTTCAAATCCGGTTGACCTTTAATTCTGCCTGGCGCGACCGAGATGCCAATCGCAAGACCAACCAACTCCCCCCCACAATCCGAATCACAAGGCACGCAACAAATTTTAAACATCGGCATCTGCCTAATGTTGTTTCCCCCCCCATCTGGGGAATCCTCGGAATTGCAACGACAGCAACACATTTGCAGCAACGCAGAGGCAAAAACGTGGACCCGTGAATTGCACCACCGAGGACCTCGTCCGGACATCGAATTGAGTTCTGTGCTAAGCTTCTTCTTTGCAAGATCAACCCAAACAGCGATGCGATCCCAATGCAACGATCATCCTGCGCAGGTCTGCAAACATATCCGGCTATAGCTCAGTTGGTAGAGCATCTGACTGTAGAGTGTTGCAGCTATCAGATGGTCCCTGGTTCGATTCCGGGTGGCCGGACTTTTGCCACCTTCCACTTGCACTTTGAATGCGTATTACAATACGCAAACCTGCGCATTTACTAATGCGCTTTCTGCCAAACCCACACAGCAAAATGCAGCTAGTCTGTTCCAGGCTTCACGGAGCATTTTTTCCCGGCTCAAAAACGCACAGCAAGAAATGATGTGCAGTGTCTGTTCGCACAACTTCTGCAGGAGCTTGGTTCCTTTGCTCGCGTGGTTGCCAAAAGCCATCCTGGCCGGAAGTTTTCCATCGGCTTAGGCACCGACCCAAAATGAACTTTAGCGGCCCGTGCAAGTGAGTAGGGACTGTGGCCCGAACCTATCCTCCACAGGGGGGGGCCAGCTGGGAGTGTCGCAGCCAACCGCGTGGACAACGGGCTGCAATTGATTCACTGTCCGTTTTGCAAGATGTGAAAGGAACATGTCCAACAATACTGAAGGCAACGCTCGCATTGTAATCATCCCCTTGAATCGCAAACCCTTCATCCATTAGGACCATGGCGAATGCATGTCTTTGCAAGTCTACGCACCCTTGACCATAATTACTAAACCGAAACTGGATCTCCGTCGACCCCTCGCCCACGTGAACAACTCAAGTGATAGTTCCGAAACCAACCAATCTCGACACGGAAATAAGACCAACTTCGCACATGTATCACGAAGCACGCCGGTCCACCGGAACCTGGAAGGAGAATTCGATGCATGGCCTTCACGCGGGAACGAATGGGGGTTGGGCGGCACATAGCCAAACGCATTGAACTAGCTAGATTGAGTTTGACACTCACGGAAAAAATATTTACATGGAAAAAGGGGCCTGGGCATCAGCTGCTCACCCTGCGGGCGCCCCTTCCAACCGGCTTGCGGGTCTCGACGGACCCCAACCCCGGCCGTATTTGTCTGGCCGACCAATTTTACATCCACCGTGGCCTCGTATCGCACAAACCACACATATTGGCTAAGAGCCTTCATTGTATATTCACCGACGCCATTCACTTAGTCCAAATATCGAATGTATCTTCCTGGTCCCAAACTGCCGTGGTGGGGCCAGCTGCAAGGCTCGTCATGTGGATTGCGCAAACGCGATGTATGTGGGAATGCCATTTTATGCAGTATTCTGAATATACACAAGTGTCATCTTGGACATATGTACAAAACATATATGATACAGTTTATGATAGACTTGCTCTTCAATACAAGGCCATTCAATAAAAACCATACATGTACTTATGTCTGTTAGCTTTTGTCCACTGCGCATGCAGCCGGGTGGGTTGCCCCAACGTTCAGCAGAGCACATGATGCTCTTGCCCAAGATTGTGGATTCTACCACAGAATTTGTTGACATGCCGAGCACACCATTGCGCAACGCCGCGGGAGATGCTGTTCATTCGTCGGTGAGGAAGGACCAGGATGACGCGATGCCTTCATCAGTGGAGGCTTTGAGCGTGGGTTACTTCTTCGCAATTCTTTCTGAAAATTTGAACCCTTCACCTGCCTCGCAATCCTCCATTTTGACAAGCTTGTGGCTGATGTCGAATCGAGAAAAGCTTCAGCAAGTCTGAAATGATCAATACGTTTTGACATATACGCATTGTGCTGCCGTGCGATCACGTAGGGGAGGGGAAGGGAGCTGGGAAGATGGGAAGTGGAATGGATTTGCTGTTCGCAGAAGTACGCATCCCAAAACCATTGCACAAAACATATTCGATGGGAAGAACATCTGGCCCCGTGGCCCAATGGATAAGGCATCGGCCTACGGAGCCGGGGATTGCAGGTTCGAGTCCTGCCGGGGTCATTTTGCTTTGCATCCGATACCCCCAATCGTTTTCGATTACCATGGACACCAGACTTGGCGTCGGCCACTGCATTGGTAGCCAATCATGCTGAGCCAAATGCAAAACTGTTCAACACACATACGGATAACGGGATGTGGGCACGTAAAATGTGGGAAACCAATGCAAGCAGAAAGCTTGCAGCTCACTGACGTTGAAGCCTGATCTGGAATGATGACGTAGCATCCTGAGAGGCGCCTGCCTATCAAACCTTGATACTTGCCAGGGACACAACAGCCCCCTTGGCCTAATGGACAAGGCGTCGGACTTCTAATCCGAAGATTGCGGGTTCGAGTCCCGCAGGGGGTGATCCTTTGGCTGACGCACGTTCGGCCTGATTTAAACATCCGACTCAAGGTTTGCACCCAAATCTGATGGGTGCTCGCGCTCTGCGCTGAGGCTGACCTACAAGCGTGCATCCATCTGCGCACGTTCGTCGACCCAGAGATTTCTCAGAGCGCAGGGATCCCCAGGCACGGGTGAAGCTCTAGGCTTAAGGGAGCCTTGCTCATTGCTGGACTCATGTATTTTTTGTTGCAGGGTGCCTAGCGGAAGTCCGCTAACTTTGACACGATGCAATCAAGATGTGGCTAATGCATGGTTCACATCGTCTATTGGTTAGGACGTCGCGTCGTGGCCGCGACCACCCAGGTTCGAGTCCTGGTGTGGACACTTTTCGAACGGCCTCAACAAATGCTTCCACCATTCCAACATGTTGTTGTTGGCCACGTTGTCTTCTCCCACATCAGCCTACTGACGGCTGTGTTCGCCCCCCCTCCCCCGGCCCAAGGGTCACACCATCCGACCACAGCCGCTTTCAGGTTTTGCTTTGTTCGAGCCCAAAAGCAAAACGTCTCCGATTGTAGATACAAGGGCCTTGCGTTGCCTGTTTCTGTGGTTGCTAATTAACACCGATAGGCCGAATGCTAAATTATTGGATGTGACATACCATGCGGCGGGCAGCGGGCTATGCGGATGGCTGCTGTGGTTTCTATACTGAATCTGGAGTGTGAGCGAATCATCAAGTAGTCCATCACTCTGGTCATCATCGATAGCAATGGCGAAAATTCCGCCACCGGGACTCGAACCCGGGTCGCTCGGGTGAGAGCCGAGTATCCTAACCAGCTAGACTATAGCGGACATGTGATTTGAAAACCTCGATTGCCCTGACAAACTTGTCTTGCACAGGCCACCGCTCCTGGTTGATGTGGGCAGCAGGCCTCGGGGCAAGGGATCAAAATGTTGGCTGAGCGCATGCTCGGGCCCCCACTCACAACCACTTAACCCTCTTTCGCTGGATGCGAGCCAAGCAACCTGCTACCCAGGACGATCTACGACATTCTACGCAGCACATGCGCAGCCTCTGGGGACAAAGAATTCCACCTGGCGCAGGAAATTTTCAAGTGATGAAAATCTCACCATGTCAGGCAATAGGAATACACTTGACTTTGAATGACCCCAGTGTTATTATGGCATGATGCGTTGGAGGCTTTGAGAGTGGGTTACTTCTTCAATTATTCTGACCCTTCACCCACCTCGCAATCCTCCATTTGATTTTGTGTGGCATCAAGTCCCGACAGGAAACAATGTAACTGGCGACGAGAATCAATGAGCCGAACACCAACCATAACTTTCAGAAATTTGATATATCCTCAAAAAACCTACACACATTGGGGTGGAATGTGTCGCTAAGTTTCAAGAATACGTCATATCCGAGCCCACACCCGGCTTGCAGTGCAAATACAATAATGCAACCGGTACTTCCGCCGAGCCGTTCGTCCTCCACAGCATTGAAAGAAAATTCCGCCACCGGGACTCGAACCCAGGTCGCTCGGGTGAGAGCCGAGTATCCTAACCAGCTAGACTATAGCGAACATGTTGAGTGAGATACCATCAGACGACAACGATTTCTCACACAAAGATACATAAAACACACGAGATCTCGGGTAACCCCATTATCTGCGATCATGGATTGCCATGCCTGAGTAGGCTCTGGGACTGGGCCCAATTCCAGGCCGGTCTGGCGCCGGCCTGTGGGACCACAGGCAGGTGCGGCACCGGCTTGTGGGGTCACAGGCCGGCCTGTGAAGCCACCGGCGAGCGAGGCGCTAGAGTGCGGGATCACAGGCCGGCGAGGCGCTGGCCTTTGGAGCTACACGTCAAGGCGCATGGGAACTCGTAATGTGCAAAGATGCAAGTGTGGCATTTTTCTTGTGCAGATGCCATATCTAACATATGCCCGCCTAGCTCAGTCGGCAGAGCGCAAGGCCCTTAACCTTGTGGTCGTGGGTTCGAGCCCCACGGTGGGTGTTTTTGTAACAGCTCACACATCATTGGAATATACATGTACATACATATGTATATATATATATATATAAAAAAAACATGATTTTGTTTGATCCAATCTTGCTTCATGAAACAACTGCAAGGCACGCGTGTCTGTTTCATATTCTTTGCAATTCCGAACACGACTGACACTATCCCAGTTCTCGGAACGAGAATCTTTCAGAAGCATCTGCCAACATATGTGGCTGCCGTGCGCCTGCAAGAATATTGACATACACCCCACATGTCAGTTCCCTCTTCCCCATCACTGCTCGAAACTGCAACGCGGAGCATCAGGTAATTTGTCAGCACATGCGCCTCCCGTCCCCAACAAGCTGATGAGCGCCCCGTGCGCCTGTCGCATTCTTTTGCTCGAGATCAATTGAATGAACATCTGGTCTCATAGCTCAGTTGGTTAGAGCGTACGGCTAATAACCGTAAGGTCCGCGGTTCAAGCCCGCGTGGGACCACTTTTGCTTCGCTTGCCAGCATGCCCTAGTGCTGATGAAAATTGATTAGCTGTGAATAATGCTTCGGGATATCGGGTTTCTATGGTAGTACGTTTTTATGATAATATGTTTACATGTTACAAAGCTATTGTGCAACTACACCACTCTGCCATTACGTGACCACGTCATTATGTGACTATGCGATCATGTTTTGATGCTACCACGCTGCCGCGGACTGAACAACCGCTGAAGAAGGCCTTCAACACCGTGCTGCAATGTCAGCCTTGCCATGCAAACTCGTTTTGATCATGAGAAGTGCGGATTAGGCTGAGTCTGTGCTCAACACTCATCGGCTGCTTGGTCTAGTGGTATGATTCTCGCTTCGGGTGCGAGAGGTCCCGGGTTCAATTCCCGGAGCAGCCCTTTTCTCTCAAAGCTCAAGCCATCAGCGGCGATGATGTTGGCAGCCATGCAAGCTGAATCACAGGACACCCGAGAATACTTGTCAACCGATGCAGCAACAAGCAAAGGACCACGTCTGACTTCTGTCCGTTGGCATTTGTTGCAGGCAACCTTCCAAAGTGTTGGAAACCGCACCATCGCACATTGGTGCCAACATCACAGAGAATCACAAATATAGTCAAGTCCACGAGGCATTAAAGCGTTCCTTCAAAGCCGCTTCAGAAGACCATGCAAGGTGCTAGGTCATGTTCCACGTCACCAGCAACATAGCACACCTGCCGAGCAAGATGGATAAGACCACCAGCGCACTGAAACCTCCAACGTCAGCCATTCAGCACGCACAACGGCAAAGTTGGACATAACTACCGCATGCTAGCGCAGTCGAGGGTTGTTCAGTGGATGGCCTCCCCAAGCTTAAGCGATAATCACGCCTGTGCCAGGAAATGCAACACAAAAGCAAGGAAGTCAATTTCCAGCGCGCGCCGGGACATGGTGGAACGACACAACATTCATCGACACTTTGCCCGAGTGGTCTAAGGGGGTGGACTCAAGTTCCACTAGCGCAAGCTGCGTGGGTTCAAATCCCACAGGTGTCATTTCATGTTGACATCTCTGCATCACAACATTTGCCGATCGAGAATGAAACCCGCACCGTGGCATATGAAACCCTCCTGGCCGGCAGCTTCGCAAGGAAAAATACACCTGGGAACGTAATGAGGCTTCAACAGACCAACGCAACAAAGCTTCAACAAAAGCAAAGATAATGTTTGTGCAGGCATCCAGAATGGTGCCAAGTACTATCGCCTCTATAGCTCAGTTGGTAGAGCATGCGCTTCGTAAGCGTACGGTCGTGGGTTCGATCCCCACTGGGGGCTTCTTTGACTTCATTAGCGCGGCAGCAAAAGGTGCACACCTTACATGAGGCTTGATGATCAGCCTGCGTACAACAAACCAAGCAGATCTGCTACACGCGACAGCTCGATAGAGTCACAGTTGCATGCCATACGTACATATGGCACAGGACGGGCGTCGCAAAACCGCGTTGGACACAAACCACGCAGCTGGCATTTGACCGTGTTTCTTCAAATATAAAAAAGCTTCTCCGCCACCACAGCGTCACTGCCCCGCTTGCACTTTGTCGTCCACTTTGTACTGCAGCTCAGATTTTCTACGGATCTGCATTGACTTGGGCCAACATATCTCTTTGTGGCTCGAGCGGCCGAGCTCATCCAAGTACTCAATGCTGCGCGCGTGTGGTGTGCTCAAAGCACCTTTCACTGGCTATTGGCTGTGATCTTTCCCGGTTGAGAGTGCAGAGCCATCGTAGCAGAAACCAATAGCGGGAAACCCTGAAGGGCCAAATGTATTCTCTGTCGATAGACATCCACTGCCGCCGTGAGATTGACCCGCATGCAAAATGACGAGGTCCGGACAGCCAACCTGCACAGTTCCAATAAAGAAAATCGACACCGAGGGGATTCGAACCCCTGCGGGCAGAGCCCAATGGATTTCGAGTCCATCTCCTTAACCGCTCGGACACAGCGTCAGTGGGTGCACCCACAACTTGCAATTCTTATTGTTCAATTCGAACCGTTGTGGCCCGGACAGGATCTCACATGTCAGGAGACGGACAAATGTTGCGCAGAACGGAACGCTGACAACAAGTTCTTGCACAATGATATTTGCTCAATCAAGCCTGATGGATATCCCCGCACTGCCGGTCGAAGTCCATCTTGCAGTGTGATGCCATGTGCCATGCCGACCAAATCAAACTGATCGCCTGATCAGGAAAAGCCGAAACACAATGCGCATTGCATTGACTTACATAGGCAAGGGCAGACGAAAGGAATGAGCCGACCTGATGACATGTGCTCGCTCACAGATGTGCCGAAATGCCGGCGAAAAGAAAACAACAACTCCGCTGCCGGGAATTGAGCCCGGGTCTTCCGCGTGACAGGCGGAAATACTAACCACTATACTACAGCGGACATGCAATTCTCAAGCACCTGCACCTGTATTATTACAATTGTGAATTGCGTCAGGACCTGACTGCCCAGGCAATACCTCCGCAGACTTGATAGTGCCATAGACTGCGGTGGAAAGTTTCGCCTGGCACTCCACCTCCAAGTCCACAAACAAGTAAGCAAGCTCTTCCTGGTGTGGCTCAAATTGACAAACTGCGCACTTGGGGCCAAGCCAGTCAAAGACACACATGCAAAGTCATCATGAAATAACCGTTCTCATTCGAGTGATGGACGTACTCACTTGCACATGCTTGCGCAGCTGAGCATCTATCGTGCGAAGCCTCTTGACAATGTGACCTGACCTGTCATTATAATTGTCTGAAGCGCCATATTTTTCACACGATTTGCGGCGACAGCGCGAAGCACTGGCGCACAAATGGATGCACGCCTACCGGAGCATAATACAATCTTGTGCCAAGTGCATGAAACAGATCACATCATACCCTTCGAGCTACACAATATGAGAGTGTGCATGTGGAGCAGCACCCAAAACGCTCCCTGGGAGGCTCGAACTCCCGACCTTGAGGTTAACAGCCTCACGCTCTAACCAACTGAGCTACGGAAGCCATGCTGTTCAGCAGCCTTTCACGATGTCAGTCGCGGCCGCAAGAATCCAAGAAAAGCGACCCCCGCATGTGTCATGACGATTCTCTCGTTGCTGCTGCAGCTGTAACTATGCCAAGAAATTGCAAATTGCTGCTCGCATGCGAAATCATTTTTTATCTTCTGCTTCGGTGGGACGCACGACCTGATCATCGGGCCGTTAATGGGCAAATTGGTGCGCTAATGGAATGGCCTCGCCGGGACCACCCAATCTTTCACGCCTCACTGGCAACCTTCTGGATGGAGTCGCCTCAGATAACCAAACATGGCACCAGTGGTCTAGTGGCTATGACGTCAGCCTCACACGCTGAAGGTCGCCAGTTCGATCCTGGCCTGGTGTATTTTGTTGCGCAACCAATACATCGCATGAACATTCATAAGCTTATGCGCGTTGTGCTCTCCACATCCAGTTAAGCAAATTGCCCCAAGTTACGAAATTGGCATTCCGCTTGCCTTGGTTCAACCGCACATGGGAACGACGAAAGGCTTGGTAGCATGCCGTATGATTGGGAACTATCTGCTGGATCTGAACGCATGCTCACACAAATTTAAAAAACTTAGACGACCGACTACACCGTTCTCGCATCGGCGGTGCATGGCACGCGACAAAGGGCACACCCGGATTTGAACCAGGGACCTGCTGATCTGCAGTCAGCCGCTCTAACCACTGAGCTATGTACCCGATGGAGCCCAGTACAAGTTGGGCGCATTCAAAGACTTAGTTCCTGGAACGGGACCGGCTGGCTAAGACGGACATTCAGCCCCAGCTCCATCAGAACTATGATCGGAAAATGCATCAACCACAAAATTGAAGGATGAATACTTGATACCTGTCGGCACCCCCCACACCCTGCAATCGAATCATGCTCGCACAGCACGGCAAGTAGACACCAATAGAAAGGTTGCACCACAATTCATTCGGGTTGACGGATGACCAGCCATGAGTATTCACACAGGTTGGCTGAGTCGGATGTGAAAAAGGACAACAGCGGCGATAGCGCAGTTGGTAGCGCGTAGGTCTCATAATCCTAAGGTCGTGAGTTCGATCCTCACTCGCCGCACTTTGCTGAAGGATTTAGCTAAGAGGGTGTGTACTTGTGCAGGCCTGGACACAAACACAATTCTCAGGACCTCTGCCCTACTTCCAGTTTGTACAAGCTCATACCACAGAATTCATCGCAGACCGTCCCGATATATCGGTTTGGCATGTAACGCCCCATTGATACTGCATGGCGGATCCGTTTGGGTGCATGGTCACGGGAGTCGTCTGCGCAAGCCTTACAAACATTGTTGGGTGATGCGGAAGCCTTAACTCGGCAAGTCAAGACGAGCGGCTAATCAATATGACATTTGCGCTTCGGTACAAAAACTATGAGCGCGAACTCAATCGCCACAATATTGAGTGCCTGCCCCTTAAAATATATCTCGTTGGCCTGTTGCATTTCCAACTAGCTCGCTTGGTTGGTCTGGGCTGGGCTGACCCGGCTGTGCCGGCTGAGTTGAGCTTGGCTTGGCTGGCAGGCTGGCTGCCTAGCTGGCTTGCAAGCCGCCTGCATCGCGACAGAAACCATGAGTGCGGAAGCAATCCTGGAGAATGTTGACCGCCAATTCTTTGACAATGATTCTCTGGCTGGCTTGGGTGGCGTATTGGAGTTTTTTTATTTCACATATCAGGACAGCCTCGGGAAAATATAGGATCTGGCAGAAATCCAAATACACCCAGCCAGGATCGAACTGGCGACCTTCAGCGTGTTAGGCTGACGTCATAGCCACTAGACCATGGGTGCCATGACAATCGAGCATCCGCCAATTTAGCCACTTTCAAATATGGCGGACATGAATCGAAGCAGTGTTGCATGCATAACTCCGTGAGAGGGACCAGTCTGTACTTGCTGTAACACTGATGATGCTTGCGTCGACATGTGGCTGAAAAAGCCCATGTAATACATTACGCATTCTGGAATTCTGTCCGCAAAGCCATTGTCTCTTCTGGGGGTCGATGGTGGAGTCAGCGAGGGCGCTCATCGTCTTCATGGGGCACATGGTGTAGTGGTATCACATCCGCTTCGCATGCGGAAGGCCCTGGGTTCAAATCCCAGTGTGTCCACTTTGCAAAAACTGGCTCCTTGCCATGTTTGCATTCACAAGACGACGCTCTAGAATTCGCCGACCCGCCATCTTGCAAACCGAGCTTGGGGCCAGCAACGACTAACGACCAAAATTAAACAGTGTCCGAAGCAATGACGGTGAAACATCCCCATGTAATCGGACAGCGAAGTGCGTCACGCGCAAAAGAAAATGCGCATGCCGGGAGTCGAACCCGGGTCACAAGCATGGGAGGCTTGTATGATGCCGCTACACTACATGCGCCATAGCAGAATCCGTCAACATTCCACATCCCGCCCGATCCAGACACAGGTATCATTGACGATCTCATACTTTCAGCAATGGCACCGATGAAACTTGCATCCTGCATTCAAGTCGACGTTCAAAGCAAAGGCCATCAGGCCATAGGGCGAATGGAATCCGACGTCGTATCCAAACTCATGCGAGCATTCCAAGCCACAGTCTGCTACACAGCGTCTATTGGTGACAACCCTGCGAAACATGCCGCACACTTGCTAATTGGCATAGGCACATTATCTTGCCTCTTAGCTTGCCGTCACCACAGAAACTCGCCGGCGACTTGAAATGCTTAGTGCACATCGGCCCGCCGATAAAAACAGCGTCACGCCACTTGCTGACATCGACAACAAACTCGCATGTGAGAAATGCAAAAACAGCAAAACCTGAAAATGCAGAATGTGGGGCAAAGGGCTGCTCCGGGAATTGAACCCGGGACCTCTCGCACCCTGAGCGAGAATCATACCACTAGACCAAGCAGCCAGTTGCATTGTATCACAAACAGATCCAATACCGATACTATATTCACGCAGCCCAATCACCAATCAACAGAGCCATGCCCTTCTGTGCGGGCCCACGAGCTGGGAAGACCCTGTCTAAGAGCAGCTCCGGCTGCGCCACATCGGGAATATGATTTTAAATCATCAGTCAATTTGGGGGTGTTGGAACAACACCCGAAGTTGCCAAAACGTTAATCTCGCCACACAATTCACTTTATTGCAGCATGCAATCCAATTTGCATCGATGTACAACTGGCAAACGAAATGCAGTTAATGCAAGGTCCACATCGTCTAGTGGTTAGGACGTCGCGTCGTGGCCGCGACAACCCAGGTTCGACTCCTGGTGTGGACACTTTATTGCCGCTGCCGCCCAATGCTTCCAAACCATTGTGTTTTCATGATGTGGCCCTTTCCACGACAACTGCTGGTGGGTACTTGTTGGTCTCGGTGGGAAGCTTGCAATCGGGACGAAATCATGATTACTGCGCAACTAGCTCTGGCCAGCATCCGTCGTGGCACAATTCAAGCATGTCACTATCCTGATGCCTGTGATGTGGCAATCTATTCCATGTCGGCACAAAACGTTCGCTTTTAAGTGCCAACTAGCGCCCAGTCAAAACGACACCTGTGGGATTCGAACCCACGCGGGGAGACCCCATCGGCTTAGCAGGCCGACGCCTTAACCGCTCGGCCAAAGTGTCCTTGACACTGGGACCAATGATGATGGCCTCATGCGAACGGCGCTGTGCAGTTTCTCCATGTGCCACTGCTTGAGCAAGCCGGCCGGGACGTCGGCGTACATGAATCGCACAAGCAACTTAGGATACAATGTTACTGTTCAGGGATATCGACATTTACCCAGCTCAACCTGGCGCTCAACTCGCCAGGCCCCCGTTTCACAGCCAGGGAAGTCTGCGCAAATGAGCTGATGCGTGCTCCTGATTTTCGACGTGGTAATGCTTGCTGCCGGTATCCACGAAAACGATTGCATTTGTGAACCCTCTACTCGGCACGATGGCTTTTCCCAGCCCTGGCGGAAAGGGACGCCGAAGTCTCGTCGCTTGGGATCGCCCGTCCATCTTTGGGGGCAGCCCGCAACGTTCAATCACATCGCACGCCCCAATTCCCTTTCGGCGTTCATAAGCTCTCGAAGTGAGTATTGAGGTTAAACAGTGTGGCGGCATGTTGTGATTATCTGCACCTGCCGCGATAGCTCAGTTGGGAGAGCGTCAGACTGAAGATCTGAAGGTCCCCGGTTCGATCCCGGGTCTCGGCACTTTTCTTGCACCCGCAAAAATCTTATGCGAAAGCAACTGCCAATGTGACCATTCCCAACAATGCCTCAGAACCAAAATCGAGTGCAACTTTCTTGAGGGTGCGATGGCATCAAACCCTCGGATTCCTTGTT
>Ga0308017_1000301_pt1 | contig 16069 bp, 16 predicted proteins | sample Neamet280_FD_203145 | JGI IMG/M metagenome (GOLD analysis project Ga0308017, IMG submission 203145) | Marine microbial communities from water near the shore, Antarctic Ocean - #280 | ecosystem: Environmental > Aquatic > Marine > Unclassified | place: Southern Ocean | collected 2014-10-01
CGTGTCGGCGCTGCCGGCGGTGCGCACGGCGCTGCTGGCGCTGCAGCGCGGCTTTCGCCGCCTGCCTGGCTTGGTGGCCGACGGGCGCGACATGGGCACGGTGGTCTTTCCCGATGCACCGCTGAAGATCTTTTTGACCGCCAGCGCCGCCACGCGCGCGCGCAGGCGCTACGAGCAGTTGATTTCGCGCGGCGAAGCTGCTAGCATTGACAGTCTTTTGGCTGATTTGGAGGCGCGCGATGCGCGCGACCAAACGCGCGCGAGTGCGCCCCTGAAGCCAGCCGAAGACGCGCTGCTGCTCGACAACTCGGACCAGTCGCTGGACGAGTCGGTGCAAACCGTGCTGTCGTGGTGGCAGAGCCGCCGGCCTTTTGCCGCCTGAGGACGTCCGCCTCGGGCGCTCAGGCTGGCCCCACGAGGGCCCCAACGGCGCCGCCGAACCCGTCTTCGCGCGCCCGCGGGATCATCCACCCACCACCCGGAATCCGTTCGGGTGAACACCCAACCGCCGCCGGTTGCGGACGACCGCGGCACCCAGGAAACTTGCATGTCTGAATCGTTTGCCGCCCTGTTCGAAGAATCGCTCAAGCGCGCCGAAATGCGCCCCGGCGAGGTCATCACCGCCGAAGTCGTGCGCATCGACCACAACCATGTGGTCGTCAACGCCGGGCTGAAGTCGGAGGCCTACATCCCGCTGAGCGAATTCAAGAACGATCAGGGCGAACTCGAGGTCCAGGTCGGCGACTTCGTCGCCGTGGCCGTCGAGGCCGTCGAAAACGGCTATGGCGACACCATTCTGTCGCGCGACAAGGCCAAGCGCCTGGCCTCGTGGATGGCGCTGGAAAAAGCGCTGGAGTCGGGCGAGTTCGTCACCGGCACCACGACGACCAAGGTCAAGGGCGGCCTCAAGGTCATGGTCAACGGCATCAGCGCCTTCCTGCCCGGCTCGCTGGTCGACACGCGCCCGGTCAAGGACCTCACGCCCTACGAGGGCAAGACCATGGAGTTCAAGGTCATCAAGCTCGACCGTAAGCGCAACAACGTCGTGCTGTCGCGCCGCGCGGTGATCGAGGCCTCGATGGGAGAAGAACGCGCCAAACTGCTCGAGACCCTCAAGGAAGGGTCTATCGTCACCGGCGTGGTCAAGAACATCACCGAATACGGTGCCTTCGTCGATCTGGGCGGCATCGATGGCCTGTTGCACATCACCGACATGGCCTGGCGCCGTGTGCGCCACCCCAACGAGGTGGTGCAGGTCGGCCAAGAAGTCACCGCCAAGGTGCTCAAGTTCGACGCCGAGCGCCAGCGTGTCAGCCTCGGCCTCAAGCAAATGGGTGACGACCCCTGGCTGGGTGTGGCGCGCCGCTACCCGGCCGGCACACGCCTGTTCGGCAAGGTCACCAACATCGCCGACTACGGCGCGTTCGTCGAGCTCGAGCCCGGCATCGAGGGCCTGGTGCACGTCTCCGAGATGGACTGGACCAACAAGAACGTGGCCCCGAACAAGGTCGTCTCCATCGGCGACGAAGTCGAGGTCATGGTGCTCGACATCGACGAAGACAAGCGCCGCATCAGCCTGGGCATGAAGCAGTGCAAGCCCAACCCCTGGCAAGAATTTGCCGACACGCACAAGCGTGGCGACAAGGTCAAAGGGCCGATCAAGTCGATCACCGACTTCGGTGTCTTCGTCGGCCTGGAAAACGGCATCGACGGTCTGGTGCACCTGTCCGACCTGTCGTGGAACGAGCCGGGCGAAGTGGCCGTGCGCAACTACAAGAAGGGCCAGGAAGTCGAGGCGGTGGTGCTGGGCGTGGACGTCGAGCGCGAGCGTATCAGCCTCGGGATCAAGCAGCTCGACGCCGATCCGTTCACGACCTTCGTGTCGGTTCACGACAAGGGTGCCACCGTCACCGGTACCGTCAAGAGCGTCGATGCCAAGGGTGCGGAAATCGACCTGGGCAACGACGTGGTGGGCTACCTGCGCGCCTCCGAAATCTCGCGTGACCGCGTGGAAGATGCGCGCAACGTGCTCAAGGTCGGTGACGAAGTGACCGCCGTGATCGTCAACGTCGACCGCAAGAACCGCAACATCCAGCTCTCGATCAAGGCCAAGGACGCCGCCGACCAGCAAGAAGCGATGGCCAGCCTGAGCCAAGCCACGGGCAACGCTGGCACCACCAACCTGGGGGCGCTGCTGCGTGCCAAGCTCGACAGCCAAAACAACGGCTGACGCCGCCTCTCGCCCCCGGTTCGACCCGGGGCGAAGCCGGAGCCCGGACGGGAATCCCTGCCGGGCTTTTTTCATGGCGCCGCCGCTTCCGCACGGCCGACGGCTGCTCGTGTCACGCGCAGCTGGGCATAATGACGCCATGAACCGCAGCGACCTCTTCGAAGCGCTCGCCGAGCGCCACCCCCATCTGACCGCGACCGATGCCGAAGTCGCCGTCAAGACCCTGCTGGAAGCCATGGCCGAGAGCCTGATCGCGGGTCAGCGCATCGAAATCCGTGGGTTTGGCAGTTTCAGCGTCGCCGAGCGCGCCGCGCGCCAGGCGCGCAACCCCCGCACCGGGGAGCGTGTCGCCGTGCCGCCGAAACGCGTGCCCCACTTCAAACCCGGCAAGGCCTTACGCGAAGCAGTGGACCAAGCCGCCCGGAGTCGGGCATGAAGGTGCTGGGCTGGCTGCTCAAGGCGGCCGTGTTCCTGCTGATCTTTGCGCTGGCGCTCAACAACCAGGCACCGGTTCGTGTGCACGGCCTCTTTGGCACCCAGTGGGAGGCGCCGCTCGTACTGGTGCTGCTGATGGCGCTGTTTGCCGGGGTGCTGCTAGGCATGGCGGTGATGGCACCGCTGTGGTGGCGTGCGCGGCAAGCGGCCCGGCGCAAGCCCGCGAGCACCGCCGCGCAGCCCGCCCCGCCTCAAGCCACTGCCGACGAACCGCCCCATGGGATTTGATCTTTCTTTGTCCTGGCTGCTGTGGGCGCTGCCACTGGCGTTTGCACTGGGCTGGCTGGCCTCGCGCTGGGACGTGCGGCAATGGCGCCTGGAGGGGCGGCAGGCACCGCGCGCGTACTTTCGCGGGCTCAATCACCTGCTCAACGAGCAGCAGGACCAAGCCATCGACGCCTTCATCGAAGCCGTGCGGCACGACCCGGACGCGGCCGAGCTGCACTTCGCGCTGGGGGGATTGTTTCGCCGGCGGGGGGACTACGACCGCGCCGTGCGGGTGCATGAGCACTTGCTCGCCCGCGCCGATTTGCCAGCGGCCGAGCGCGAGCGGGCCCAGCACGCGCTGGCCTTCGATTTTCTGAAGGCGGGGCTGCTGGACCGGGCCGAAGCCGCGTTCACCGCCCTGCTGGGCACGCGCTACGACACCGACGCCCGGCTCGCGCTGCTGGGTATTTATGAACGCTCGCGCGACTGGGTGCGGGCGGCCGAGATGGCGCAGGCGCTCGACGGTGGTGAGCGGGGCAGTTTTCGGCTGCGCTGGGCACACCACCGCTGCGAGCAAGCCGCCGACCTGCAACGCCACGGGCACACGACCGAGGCGCTAGCCGTGTTGGAGTCCACCGTGGCGCAGGTGCCGACATCCGCCCATGCCTGGGCCTCCCTGGCGGATCTGCGCCAGTCCCTGGGCCATGTCGAGGGCGGGCTGGCCGCGCTGGAGGCGCTGGCCGATCACTGTCCCACCCACGTGCCACTGGTCGCGCACAGCCTGGCCCAATGGGCACAGCGCATCGGCGCGCCACAGCGTGCCCGTGACCGGCTGCAGGCGTGGGCGGCCGACCACCCCGCGTCGCTGGATGTGACACAGGCACTGGCCACGCTCGACGACGACCCAGCGCTGGCGCGGCAGCGCTACATCGATCATTTGCGTCAGGAGCCGTCGTTGGTGGCGGCCACCCTGTGGCTGGCCGGTGCCCCCCTGGGCACGAGTGACGAGGAGCGGCTGGTGCGGCGGGCGCTCGAGCGCGCGTGCGAGCCCCTCAAGCGCTATCGGTGTGCCGCCTGCGGCTTCGAGTCGCGCCAGTATTTTTGGCACTGCCCCGGCTGCCAAGGCTGGGACACCTATCCCCCACGCCGCATCGAGGAGCTGTGAGCGCCGCCGCGCGGCGCACGGCAAGGCATGCGCGACGTTCGCCGGCCCTCATCCCGCCACCACGGCGCCGAGCGCCGCCTCGTCCACGATGCGATAGAGCCGCCCGACGCGGTCCAGCGGCTCGATCACGCCGGCGCGCACCAACGCACTGATCTCGCGGCTGACGGTCTCGAGTTTGAGATCCATCATGGCACCCATGTCCTCGCGCGAGAATAGCGTCACGACCGAGGGATCGGTCGCATGACGCATCTTCAGGATGAAGTTGGCCACACGCTGGCGCGCGGTGCCAAAATTGAGGGCCGCCAGCCAATCGTCGGCCTCCTTGAGCGCTTGCTGCCATTTTTGCAGCAGCCGCCAGTGCAGGCGTGGCGAGTTTTGTGCCAGCCGGTGGATGACGTCAGTCGGAATGCGGCACAGCGACGCCTCGGTCAGCGCCACCGCCTCGCTGTCGTAGCGGCTGGTGGCCAGCGCCTCCAGCCCTACCACGTCGCCGGGGCGCAGCACGCGCAGCACGCGCTGGCGCCCGCCCGGTGTGCTGCGCACCAACTTGATCAGCCCCGAGCGCAGGGTGAAGACGCCGAAGGCGGCGTCCCCCTCCTGATACAGCGACTGCCCCGCCAAGAAGACCAAGTCATCGATGGGGGCGTGAATCAGGTTGAAATCCTGTTCGTTCAGATCCGCGAACAGCACCATGTCGCGGATCCCGCACGATTTGCAGTCGGCCGTGCCACGCCAAGCGGATTCGGTCTTGATCGGGATCATCCCGCGATTGTCACCGAAACCGCGCGAGCTTGCCAAAAGCGATTCACGACACCCGCGGCGCGAGCTCGCCTTTCTCGTAGCGGCGGCGCATCTCGTCGAGGCTGTAGATCTTGCCAATGCGGCTGGCCATGCCCGCGCTGCCGAACGCCTCATAGCGCGCCTTACAGATCGCACTCATGGCCTGGGTGGCTTCCTTGAGGAATTTGCGCGGGTCGAAGTTCTTGCGGTCCTCGGCCAGGTGCTTGCGGATGGCGCCCGTGGCCGCCATGCGCAGGTCGGTGTCGATGTTGACCTTGCGCACGCCGTGCTTGATGCCCTCGACGATCTCTTCCACCGGCACCCCGTAGGTCTGCCCCATATCGCCGCCGTAGCTGTTGATGATGGCGAGCCAGTCCTCGGGCACGCTGGAGCTGCCGTGCATGACCAGATGGACGTTGGGGATGCGGGCATGGATTTCCTTGACGCGGTCGATGCGCAGCACCTTGCCCGTGGGCTTTTGGGTGAATTTGTAGGCGCCGTGGCTGGTGCCAATCGCAATCGCCAGCGCATCCACCTGCGTCTTGGCCACGAAATCGGCCGCCTCGTTGGGATCGGTCAGCAGCATCGAGTGGTCGAGCTCGCCCTCGGCACCGTGGCCGTCCTCTTCGCCGGCCTTGCCGGTCTCCAGGCTGCCCAGACAGCCTAGCTCACCCTCGACCGACACGCCGCAGGCATGGGCGATGTCGGCGACCTGTCGGGTCACGCGAACGTTGTACTCATAGTCGGCCGGCGTCTTGCCATCTTCCAACAAGCTGCCGTCCATCATCACGGAGCTGAAGCCCGACTGAATGGAGCGCATGCACACGCCGGGCGACGCGCCATGGTCCTGGTGCATGCAGACGGGAATATGGGGATACATCTCGATTGCCGCCGCCACCAGATGGCGCAGGAACGGCTCGCCCGCGTAAGAGCGCGCACCCGCCGAGCCTTGCAGGATGACGGGGCTGTTCACCGCGTCGGCCGCCTGCATGATGGCGTGGATTTGCTCCATGTTGTTGACGTTGAAGGCCGGCAAGCCGTAGCCATGTTCGGCCGCGTGGTCCAGCAGCTGTCGCAGGGTGATCAGTGCCATGATGGAGTCTCCTCAGGGTAAAACAGGACGAAAAAAGCGGGGTTGGGGCTGCGGTGACGCGTCAGCCCTTCGCCCGCCGCGCCAGAATCTGGAACGCCGGCAGCGTCTTGCCTTCGAGCACCTCGAGGAAGGCGCCGCCGCCAGTGGAGATGTAGCCAATGTCGGCCTCGATGCCGTATTTGGCGATCGCCGCCAGCGTGTCGCCACCGCCGGCGATGGAAAACGCACTCGAGCGCGCAATCGCCTGTGCCAGCGCGCGGGTGCCGTGCTCGAAGGCGTCGAACTCGAACACCCCCACGGGCCCGTTCCAGACAATGGTGCCTGCCTGCTCCAGCAGCGCAGCCAGCGCCTGCGCGGTCTGCGGACCGATGTCCAGAATCATGTCGTCGGCGCCGACGTCGGTCGCTGCCTTGACGGTGGCCGGCGCGTCGGGCTTGAACTCGGGGGCCACCACCACGTCCGTCGGGATGGGCACTTGGGCACCGCGCGCGGCCATCGCGTCCATGACGGCACGCGCCTCACCCACCAGGTCGGGCTCGGCCAGGCTTTTGCCGATGGGCAGCCCCGCGGCCAGCATGAACGTGTTGGCGATGCCGCCGCCCACGATCAGGCGATCGACCTTTTGCGCGAGCGACTGCAAAATGGTGAGCTTGGTCGACACCTTGGAGCCCGCCACGATGGCTACCAGCGGCCGCGCCGGTTGCTCGAGTGCGCGCGTGAGCGCATCGATCTCAGCTGCCAGCAGCGGGCCGGCGCAAGCCACGGGGGCGTATTCGGCCACCCCGTAGGTGCTGGCCTCGGCGCGGTGGGCGGTGCCAAACGCATCGTGCACAAAGATGTCGCACAGCGCGGCCATCTTGCGCGCGAGCGCCGGGTCGTTTTTCTTCTCGCCTTTGTTGAGGCGGCAGTTTTCCAGCAGCACCACCTGGCCGGGCGCGACACTGAAGCCGCCATCGGCCCAGCGCTGGATCAACGGCACCGGCAGGCCCAGCAGCTCGCTCAGGCGCTCGGCCACCGGGGCGAGCGTGTCTTCGGGCTTCGGCGCGCCTTCGGTCGGGCGCCCCAGATGCGACGTCACCATCACCGCCGCACCAGCGTCGAGCGCCATGCGGATGGCCGGAATCGAGGCGCGGATACGGGTGTCCTCAGTGATGCGCGCGCGCCCGTCTTCGAAGGCGAGCGGCACGTTCAGGTCAGCGCGGATGAAGACACGCTTGCCCTGGGCTTGACCCTGGGCGCACAGATCGGCAAAGCGGATGAAGTCCATGGTCGGTCAGGCGGTGGGAGAGGCGGCGGCCCTGCGCCGCCGCCTGGGTCTTGGAAAAAAGATCGATTTACAGCGAGCGGCCCACCACGCGTGCCATCTCCAGGCACTTGTTGGAATAGCCCCACTCGTTGTCGTACCAGGCCACCAGCTTGACGAACGTCGGGTCGAGCTGGATGCCGGCTTCGGCATCGAACACGCTGGTGCAGACCTCACCGCGGAAGTCGGTGGCCACCACCTTGTCCTCGGTATAGCCCAGCACGCCGGCCAAACCGCCCTCGGCCACGGGCTTGGCGGCCATGGCACGCATGGCGGCGCAGATCTCATCGTAGCTGGCCGGGCGCTCGAGCTCACAGGTCAGATCCACCACCGACACGTCGCTGGTCGGCACGCGGAACGCCATACCGGTGAGCTTTTTGTTCAGGCTGGGGATGACCTTGCCCACGGCTTTGGCGGCACCGGTGCTGCTGGGGATGATGTTTTCCAGGATGCCGCGGCCACCGCGCCAGTCCTTGTTGCTGGGCCCGTCGACGGTTTTTTGCGTGGCGGTGGCGGCGTGCACGGTGGTCATCAAGCCGCGCTTGATACCCCACTGGTCGTGCACCACCTTGGCCAGCGGGGCCAGACAGTTGGTGGTGCACGAGGCGTTGGAGATGATTTCCTGACCCTGGTAGGCCGTGTGGTTGACGCCGTAGACGAACATCGGTGTGTCGTCCTTGCTCGGCGCACTCATGATGACGCGCTTGGCGCCCGCCTGCAGGTGCTTGCGCGCGCCCGCGTCGTCCAGAAAGATGCCGGTGGATTCGATGATGACGTCGGCACCGATGTCCCCCCAGCGCAGGTTGGCGGGATCGCGCTCGGCGGTCAGGCGGATGCGGCGGCCGTTGACGACCAGCTCGTTGCCCTCCACCGCCACCTGCCCCTGGAAGCGCCCATGCACGCTGTCGTACTTGAGCATGTAGGCCAGATAGTCGGGCTCGAGCAAGTCGTTGATGCCGACGATCTCGATGTCGTCGAAGTGGCGCACCGCAGCACGAAACACCATGCGGCCAATGCGGCCAAAACCGTTGATACCAACGCGCAGGGTCATGGAAAGGTTCTCCTTGTTTTGCAAAAGTTGACGATCTCGTCCGTCAGATCACCGCCGCGCCCATGGGGTCAGGCGGCAGGGGCCATCTGGGTCAATGCCTGGGGGAACAGCGCCGAAAAGTCGGCGATCACGCGATCCGGGGCGCACGCCTCGATGGGCTGCCCCATGTTATAGCCGTAGGGCACGCACCACACGGCGATGCCGGCGTTGCGGGCCGTGGCCACGTCGATGCTGGAGTCGCCCACCAACAGCGCGCGCTGCCGCTGCACCCCGTAGCGTAACAGGCTGTCGGCCACGGCCAGCGGATTGGGCTTCTTCACCGGCAGCGTGTCGCCACTGATGACGCGGTCGAACAGCGCCTGCATCTGGTGCGCCTGCAGCACGCGCTGGGTGTAGCGGTCTTCTTTGTTGGTCACCACCACGCGGCGTACACCCGCGGCCTGCAGCGCCTGCAGGACATCGATGACACCGGGGTAGGGATGGCTACGCGTGCCGCAACGCGCCTCGTAGTGGCGCTGGAAAATGGCCTCGGCCGCTGCGAAGTCGGGGTCCGCGCGCACGGCATCGGCCGAGCTGCCGCGCCGCGACGCCAACGCCTGAACCAGTAGCTCGCGCGTACCGTGCCCGATCCAGCGCGTCACCTCATCCAACGTCGCCGCCGGCAGCCCCAGCTCGGCGAGGGTGTCGTTGACCGCATCGGCGATCTCGGGCGCGGTCTCCACCAGGGTGCCGTCCAAGTCGAACAAAATGAGGTCGAACGGGAGTGCCGCTGCGCCCGTCATGTCCGCCGCGTTCACACCAGCACCTCGCGCACGGCCTGCGCCACGGCTTCCGGGGTGATGCCGAAATAGCTGTACAGCGCCGGCGCCGGGGCAGATTCGCCAAACCGGTCGATACCCACCACGCGGCCGCGCCGCCCCACGTACTTGTACCAACCGTCCGGGTGCGCCGCCTCGACGGCCACGGCGGGCAAATCGGGAGGCAGCACGGCGTCTTGCCACACCCTATCTTGGCGGTCAAAAACGCTGGTGCTGGGCATGGACACCACGCGCGTGGGCACCCCCTCGGCCGCCAACGCCGCCTGCGCCTTGAGCGCGATCGACACCTCCGACCCGGTCGCGATGATGGCCGCGCGTGCGCCCGGCATGTCGCTCAAGACGTAGCCACCGCGTGCCGCGCCTTCGGCGTGCGCACGTTGTGTGACCACCGGCAGGTTTTGCCGCGACAGGCACAGCGCCGATGGCCCATCGCGCCGCTGCACGGCCGCCACCCACGCCACCAGCGTCTCCAACCCATCGGCCGGGCGCCACACGTCCAACTGCGGGATGAGGCGCAGACTGGGCACGTGCTCCACGCTCTGGTGGGTGGGGCCGTCCTCGCCCAGCCCGATGGAGTCGTGCGTGAAGACGTGGATGACGCGCTGGCGCATGAGCGCCGCCATGCGGATGGCGTTGCGCGAGTAGTCGCTGAACGTCAGGAACGTGCCGCCGTAGGGAATGTAGCCGCCGTGCAGGGCGATGCCGTTCATGATGGCAGCCATCCCAAACTCGCGCACGCCATAGCTGAGGTGGTTGCCCCAACGGTCACGCCCAGCGATCGTGCAGCCCTTGAAGTTGGTGAGGTTGGAGCCGGTCAGGTCGGCACTGCCGCCGAAGAATTCGGGCACCAGTGGCGCCAGCGCATCGAGCGCCAGTTGGCTGGCCTTGCGCGTGGCCACCGCGTCGGTGCGCTGCGCGGCAGCGTCCAGCAGCGCGGGCAGGCGCTCGGCCAAATCACCGCGCAGCTCGCCGCGCATGCGACGCGTGAATTCCGCGGCCAGATCGGGATAAGCCTGGGCATAGGCGTCGAAGCGCTGCTGCCACTGCGCCTGCAGCAGCTGGCCATGGGTGCGCGCGTCCCACGCGGCGTAGATGTCGGCCGGGATCTCGAACGGCCCGTAGGGCCAGCCCAGCGCCTCGCGCGTGGCCTGCACCTCGGCGGCGCCCAACGCCGCGCCGTGCACGTCGTGCGTGCCGGCCTTGTTGGGCGAACCCTGGCCGATGACGGTCTTGCAGCAGATCAGCGTGGGCTTGCCGTCCGGACGCAGGGCCTGCGTGCGCGCCAGGCGCAGCGCCGCGTCCACCGCGTCCGGGTTGTGCCCATCGACGTCGCGAATCACGTACCAACCGTAGGCTTCGAAGCGTGCCGGCGTGTCGTCGGCAAACCAGCCCTCGACGTGGCCGTCGATCGAGATGCCATTGTCGTCATAGATCGCGATCAGCTTGGACAGGCGCAGCGTGCCGGCGAGCGAACACACCTCGTGGCTGATGCCCTCCATCATGCAACCATCACCCAAGAAGCAGTAGGTGAAGTGGTCGACGATGGTGTGGTCCGGCCGGTTGAATTCGGCCGCGAGCAGCTTTTCAGCCAAGGCCATGCCCACGGCGTTGGCGATGCCCTGCCCCAGCGGCCCAGTCGTGGTCTCCACGCCGGGCGTGATGCCCACCTCGGGGTGGCCCGGGGTTTTGCTGTGCAACTGGCGAAAGGCCTTGATCTCCTCGATCGGCAGATCGTAGCCTGTGAGGTGCAACAGCGCGTACAGCAACATCGAGCCGTGGCCGTTGGAGAGCACGAAGCGGTCACGGTCGGGCCAGGCGGGGTCGGTGGGGTTGTGGCGCAAGTGCCGGTTCCACAGCACCTCGGCGATCTCGGCCATGCCCATGGGCGCGCCAGGGTGGCCGCTCTTGGCTTGCTCGACCGCGTCGATGGCCAGCATGCGGATCGCGTTGCTCATGCGGCGCTGGGTCTCGGGCTTCGGCGCCGGTCGGATGTAGAGGGTATCGTTGTTCATATGCCCTATTGTCTCTCGTGTTGACGGCGTTTCAGGCCACGCCCAGCGCGCGCTTGCGGCGCTCCATCATGCGCCAGATGAACGGCGTAAAGATGAGCTGCATGGCGAGCTCCATTTTGCCGCCCGGCACGACGATGGTATTGGCGCGGCTCATCCACGAGCCATCGATCATCGACAACAGATAGGGAAAGTCGATGCCTTTGGGCTTGGCGAAGCGGATCACGCACACGCTCTCGTCGGCAGTGGGGATATCGCGTGCGATGAAGGGGTTGGACGTATCCACCACCGGCACGCGCTGGAAATTGACGTGGGTGACGCCGAACTGAGGGCAGATGTAGTTGACGTAGTCGGGCATGCGGCGCAGGATGGTGTCGACCACTGCCTCCTGGCTGTAGCGGCGCTGTGTCTTGTCGCGAATGAGCTTTTGGATCCACTCTAGGTTGATCGAGGGCGCCACGCCAATCAGCAGGTCCGGGTACTGTGCCACATTGACCTTGTCGGTCACCACCGCGCCGTGCAAGCCCTCGTAGAACAGCATGTCGGTGTCGTCGGGCAGGTCTTCCCATGGCGTGAAGGTGCCGGGCTCCTGGCCGTAGGGGGCGGCCTCCTCCTCGTTGTGCAGGTATTTGCGGCAGCGCCCGCGGCCCGTCTCGGCGTAGGTGCGAAAGAGCGCCTCCAGCTCCTCGAACAGGTTGGCCTCCGGCCCAAAATGGCTGAAGTGGCGGTTGCCGCGCGCCTCCTCCTCGGCCATGCGCTGGCGCATTTCCTTGCGGTCGTAGCGGTGAAAGCTGTCGCCTTCGATGATGGCGGCCTTGACCCCCTCGCGGCGGAAGATGTTCTGAAACGTGCGCGTGACGGTGGAGGTGCCAGCGCCCGAGGAACCGGTGATGGCGATGATGGGGTGTTTTTCGGACATGGGTCAAAACTCCAGACGGCGGTCAATCACGAAACAGGGTGCGCTCGCCGAACAACGGGCTGTCGTCCTTGAGCGGCGCGGGCTCGCGGTGGTAGCGCTCGATGCGCTCGACTTCATTGCGCGAGCCGAATACCAGCCCGATGCGCTGGTGCAGCGACGTGGGCTGGACCTGCAGGATCGGCTCGCGCCCGGTGCTGGCACGCCCACCGGCTTGCTCCATCAGAAAGCCCACCGGGTTGGCTTCGTACAGCAGGCGCAGCCGCCCCGGCTTGGTCGGGTCCTTGGTGTCGCGCGGGTACATGAACACCCCGCCGCGCATCAGGATGCGGTGCGCCTCGGCCACCATGGAGGCGATCCAGCGCATGTTGAAGTCCTTGCCACGCGGCCCCGTCTTGCCCGCCAGGCACTCGTCCACATAGCGCCGGATGGGCGGCTCCCAGAAGCGGCTGTTGGAAGCGTTGATGGCGAACTCTTGCGTGTCTTCGGGCACGCGGATGTCGGGGTGGGACAGAAAGAACTCGCCCAGGTTCGGGTCGAGCGTGAAACCGTGCACCCCAGTGCCCACGGTCAACACCAACATCGTCGACGGGCCGTAGAGCGCATAGCCGGCGGCGAGCTGCTGGCAGCCAGGCTGCAAAAAGTCCTGCGCGGTGACGTCGCGCCCACTGTCGATGACGGCCTGCGGCGCGCGCAGCACCGAAAAGATGCTGCCCACCGAGACGTTGACGTCGATGTTGCTCGAACCATCCAGCGGATCGAACACGAGCAAGTATTTACCGCGCGGATACATCGAGGGGATGTTGTAGGGCTCGTCCATCTCCTCGGACGCCATACCGGCCAGGTGCCCACCCCACTCGTTGGCACGCACGAACAAGTCGTTGCTGAGCACGTCGAGCTTTTTTTGCTCTTCGCCCTGCACGTTGATCGAGCCGGCCTGGGCGCCGAGCACGCCACCCAGCGCCCCCAGTGCCACGCTGCGCGCGATGGCTTTGCACGCCAGCGCTACGTCCAGGATGAGCGCGTTGAAATCGCCGCTGGCGCTCGGGTAGCGGCGGCGTTGCTCGATCAGGAACTGCGTCAAGGTCGTGCGACGGTCCAATGGCATCGGGATTCTCCTCGGGTCTCGTTTTATCGGTCGAATGGGGGTCTCATCGGCGCGCCTGCGCATGCCAATTGCGCAGCTGGGCGACGGATACGCCAGCCAGCGACGGCAGCACGCGCAGCGCCCCGGTGAAGTCGTGGTGCGCCGTGAAATCGTTGGGCGTGACGATCGTGGCCAGTCCAGCACCGCGCGCGGCTTGCAGACCGTTGGCAGAGTCTTCGAACGCCAGGCACTGTGCCGCTGGCAGGCCCAAGCGCTGCAGCGTCTGGCGGTACACCTGCGGATGGGGCTTTTTGAGCGGGGCGGTCGAGGCGTCTTCGATGACGGCGAAATACGATGACCAATCCGGCCCGATGGCGGTGCGCAGTAACGCGGCGATGTTGACGGGGGAGGTGGTGGTGGCGATCGCCAGCGTCAGCCCCTCGCGGCGCGCCTGCTCGAGCAGCTCGAGCACGCCGGGGCGCAGCCGCACCGCCCCGTCACGCACCGCCTGCTCGTAGGCGGCGGTCTTGACAGCGTGCAAATGGTCGATCAAGGCATCCAGCGCCGTGCCGTCGATGTCGCGCACGTCGCCGTTGACCTGCTGCCAGTAGTGGCGGATGCGCTCCTTGCCCCCGGAGACGGTCAGCAGCTCGGTGTAGAGCGGCACATCCCACTGCCAGCCCAAGCCTTCGGCGGCGAAGGCGGCGTTGAACGCCGCCAGATGGGCGTGCTCGGTGTCGGCCAGCGTGCCATCGACATCGAAGATCAGCGCAGACAGCATGGTGCGGACTCCATTGCGCCTCGAATCCCGGACACCCCGTCCGGGTGGCGATGCCACTCACTATAAGCACAGGCCTACATAAGGTAAATTCACGATTGTTTGACTTTCACTTCAGCTTTTACTGAAGCTATGCGCAACGCCACTTTTCGCCAGCTGCGGGTGTTTGCCGAGGTCGCGCGCCACCTGAGCTTTGCGCGCGCCGCCGAGGCGCTGCACCTGACGCCGCCGGCCGTGACCATGCAGATCAAGGAGCTGGAAGGCCACGTGGGCCTGCCGCTGTTCGAGCGCCAGGGCCGCCGCGTGTCGCTGACCACGGCGGGCGAGTACATGCTGGTCTACGCGCGCAAGGTGCTGGCCACGCTCAAGGACGCCGAAGACGCCGCGGCGCGCCTGCAGCGGCTGGAGACCGGCACGCTGACCATCGGTCTGTTGAGCACCGCGCAATATTTCGTGCCGGCGCTGCTGGCGGAATTCACGCGCGAGCACACCGGACTGGACGTGCGCCTGGCCATTGGCAACCGCGAGCAACTGGTGCAGATGCTGCGCAACGCGGAAGTGGACATCGCCATCATGGGCCGCCCGCCCACCGAGCTCAACGTGCGCGCCGAGCCGTTCGGCGCGCACCCACACGTCTTCGTTGCATCCATCGACCATCCACTGCTGCGGATTGGCCACCCGACGGTGGAGGCGCTGCTGCCCTACGGCTTCATCGTGCGCGAGCCCGGCTCTGGCACGCGCGCCGTGTTCAACGGATTTTTCGAGCGGCACCGCGCCGAGCCGCGCATCGCCATGACCCTGTCCAACAATGAAGCCATCAAACAGGCGGTCATGGCCGGGCTGGGACTGGGCCTGCTGTCGCTACACACCCTGCGCCTGGAGCTCGAGCATGGCCTGATCGCCCGCCTGGACGTCGAAGGCACTCCCATCGTGCGCGCCTGGCACATCGTGCACACGCTGGCCAAGCTGCTGTCGCCCGCGGCCGAGGCGTTTCGCTACTTCGTGCTGGAGCAAGGCGAGCGCTTCTTGGCCGAGCGCTACGGCGCGCTGCTGCCGCTGTCGCCGCCGACTTGAGCCACATCGCGCCGCTGACGCCACGCGCGCACCTGCAGCGCGACATCCGACGCCCGCGCCAGCACCGACACGCCGGGCGGCAGCCGCCGCTGCTCGCGGCGCACCCCCGCCCCACCGACCCACCATTCGACCGCCGGGGGCAGCCGTTCACGCAGGGCACACAGGGTGGAGTGGGTTGAAGCCCCCAACACGCTAGGCATGAGCCAGTGGGCCGACGGTGGCCTGATGGCCACCAAACCGTATGTGAGCAGCGCGGCCTACCTGCAGCGCATGGGCGACCACTGCCGTGCCTGCCCCTATGACCCCAAGGCCCGCACCGGCCCCACGGCCTGCCCGTTCAACGCGCTGTACTGGGATTTTCTGGCCCGCCACCGCGAGCGCCTGGCCGCCAACCCGCGCATGGCCGTCATGCGTACGCCAGCTCGACCGCATGGTGCCCGACGCGCTAAACGCGCTGCGCGCGCACGCTGCCCATGTCCGGCAGCGCATTGACCAACTCTGAGCGCGCGGTGGCGACTCCCGCGTCAGTTCAAAACTTCCACGTCACTGCGCACCACCAGCAAACCGTAGTCGCGGTCGTAGGGCTGCAACGCCTCCAACAGCCGGTCGCTGGTAGGCAGGTCGCACATCACCTCGATGCGCACGTTCGAGCTCATGCGCCAATTGCCGCTGCGCACGCCGTGCGTACCACGGCCGCGGCAGTCGCTCACGGTATAGCCCACGATACCCAGCTTGTCCAACTCCCGAACCACGAGCGATTCGAGCACCGCCTCGCAGTAGATCGTCACCAGTTTGTATGCCTTGGCCATAGCACCTCACGCGGGCAAAAAGGTTTGGGCCATCCACAGGTAAATCGGGATGCCGACGAACAGATTAAACGGGAATGTTACGCCAAGCGAGGCACCGATGGACAGCGCGGGGTTGGCCTGCGGCACGGCGATGCGCATCGCAGCGGGCGCCGCGATGTACGACGCACTGGCGTAGAGCGTGGCGAGCAAGGCGCCATTGCCCGCCGAAAAGCCCAGATAGCGCGCGGTGGCAATACCCAGCATGGCCGACAACA
>Ga0308017_1000303_pt1 | contig 16052 bp, 19 predicted proteins | sample Neamet280_FD_203145 | JGI IMG/M metagenome (GOLD analysis project Ga0308017, IMG submission 203145) | Marine microbial communities from water near the shore, Antarctic Ocean - #280 | ecosystem: Environmental > Aquatic > Marine > Unclassified | place: Southern Ocean | collected 2014-10-01
TCTCCAATGTCACAGCGCCATTGAGTCAGATTTCCGCCGCCTTGGGAATCCCCCCGTGAGTCAGAAATTACGCAGGTTGGTATTACGCTAGGGAACCTGGCAAGCCTTGCGCCGGAATTAGCCGTGGCGATAGCCGAGATTGTCGGGCCGGTGGATCGGGGTTTCACCGAAGATCAGCGGGGCCGGGCGCTGTTCCAGCACTGTGCCGATGCGCGTGGCGGCGACAGGCAGATCCGCATCGGGGGGCAGGGTGAAGAGCAGTTCGTAATCATCCCCCCAGCGCACGCATGCATCAAGCCGTGCCGGATCGGCCACCGGGATCGCGGTGGTTTCCAGCTGGATCGTCGCCCCGCTTGCCTGCGCCATGCGCCAGCAGTCGAGCAGCAGGCCATCGGATATGTCCATCATCGCGCTCACCACCGGTGCGAGCGCGCGGCCTTCGGCAAGGCGCGGGACGGGCCGGTTGAAGGCGGGCAGATGCTCCTCCACGCCTTCGAAACCCAGCATTGCGCGGCCCAGCATGCCGGTGACATAGAGATTGTCTCCGGCCTGCGCCCCTTGCCGCGAGGGCACCGGCACATGGGTCGCCCGGCCGAGCGCGGTGATGCACAAGGTGCTCGCCCCCGTCGCCGCAATCGTGTCACCGCCGAGCAGCGTCACGCCAAAGGCGTCGAGCACGTCGCGCAGCCCGGCAAGGAACCGGGCATCGCTGCGCCCGAGTGAATGGCCGAGCAGCAGCCCGATCGGTTCAGCGCCCTTGGATGCGAGATCGGAGAGGTTTACCGCCACCAGCTTCCAGGCGACATCGGCCATGTCGGCCTGCGGGCGATAATGGGTGCCTTCGGCCATCATGTCGGTGGTGAGGATCAGGTGTTCCCCACCCACGGCGATCACCGCGCAATCATCCTCAAGACCGCGCGCACCGGGATGCAGCGCAAGCTTTTGGAGCGCGGCGATGAACTGGCCTTCATTCATGGGGCTTTGCGCCGCTCGTGTTGATTCCGTATCACGGGGCCGAGTTTGCACGGGGGAGGGACGATGTCACCACGCTTTTGCGCCTTCAGGCTTGCCTGCGCTGTGCTGCTGGGCGCTTTCACCATCGCTGCCAGCGCGCGCGACCGGACGATGCTTGGCCCGCCGCAGGTCAGCGCGGGGACAATCGCGCCGGGGCCGGTAACCCGCAGCGCCTATCTTGCCGATCTGCCGCGTGTGTGGGTGTGGCTCCCGCCCGGCTACACGGCGGACAGCGCCGAACGTTTTCCGGTGCTCTACATGCATGATGCGGAGAACCTGTTTGATCGCCGCCATTCGAACTTCGACAAGGAATGGCAGGTCGACGAAACGATCACCCGTCTGGCGGCACGCGGCGATCTGCGGCAATGGATTGTCGTCGGGATCGAAAGCCCGCAGGAACGCTATGCCACGCTGTTCCCGCAAAAAGTGTGGCGGCACCTGCCCGAGCCGTTCCGCCGCGAGGTGATCGCCGGCGATTTCGGCGGAACGGCCCGCCCGCGGGTGCTGATGGCGGATGCCTATCTCGCCTTTGTGGTGAAGGAATTGAAGCCCGCAATTGATGCGCAGTACCGCACCCTGCCGGAGGCGCGCGACACAGCCGTGATGGGCTCATCGATGGGCGGGTTGATCAGCCTGTATGCCATAGCGGAATATCCCGAGGTGTTCGGGCAAGCGGCGGGCTTGTCGACTCATTTGCCGATGGGCGGGGTGGAAGCGCCCGACATGGCGGATCGTCCGGCCGCCGTGGCCGCCGCTTTCGATGCCTATCTCGCCACCACCCGGCTCGATCCGGCGGTGAACCGGCTTTATCTCGATCACGGCACCGGCACGCTCGATGCCTTTTACCCGCCCTTCTTCAAGGCGTTTGATGCGATGATGGCGCGGCGCGGCTGGGCCTTGCCGCATTACGAAAGCCGCAGCTTTTTCGGCACCGAGCATGAGGAAAATGCCTGGGCGCAGCGGCTTGATATCCCGCTGGGGTTCTTGGATCAGGCCGATCCGTGATGCCTAGCGCGCGTCTTTCGCGACCGCGTCGAGCACGCCGTTCACAAAGCGCGCTTCGGTATCGTCAAAGAACGCCTTGGCGACTTCGACATATTCATTGATGGCCACCGCCACCGGAATATCGCGCCGGGCAAGCAATTCGTAAGTCCCCGCGCGCAGCACTTGCAGCATGGTCTTGTCGAGCCGCGCCGTGGTCCAGCCCGCGGCGAGTTTCGATGCCACCAGCGCATCGATTTCGTCGATGCGAGCCGCCACCCCGCGCACCACATCATCGAAAAATGCGGTTTCGGCCTCGGCATAGACCGGCTCGCCCTCGCCTTCGTCATCGACGGCGCGGCCCAGTCGGTGCTGGTGGAATTCGTCGAGCAGCTTGGCGAGCGCGGTCTGCTCCATCTGCAGCTGATAGAGCGCCTGAACGGCGGCAAGACGGGCGGCCGAACGGGCCTGCGATTTGGGGGCGTGGTTCATTTCAATCTCAGTTCGACCGATTGGGCGTGCGCGGGCAGGCCTTCGGCATGGGCAAGCCGCGCGGCGGCGGGGCCAATCGCGGCAAAGGAGGCTTCATCAAGCCCGAGGAAGCTGGTGCGCTTCATGAAATCAAGCACCGAGAGCCCGCTCGAGAACCGGGCGCGCCTGCCGGTTGGCAGGACATGGTTGGGGCCTGCGACATAATCGCCAACGGCCTCAGGGGTCATCCGGCCCAGGAACACGCTGCCGGCATGGCGGATCGCGCGCAGCATCGGTTCGGGATCATCGACCGCCAGCTCGACATGTTCGGCCGCCAGCCGATTGGCGAGCGCGGGCGCTTCGGCGGCGAGACTTTCGACCACGATCATCACGCCGTGCGTGTCCCACGATGCGCGGGCCGTCTTGCCGGTGGCGAGCTTGCTGATCTGCAAATCGATGCAATCTTCGACCTGCCGCGCGAAGCTGGCATCATCGGTGATCAGGATCGATTGCGAGGTCGGATCATGTTCGGCCTGCGACAGCAGATCAGCGGCGATCCAGTCCGGATCGTTCTTGCCATCGGCAATCACGAGGATTTCCGAAGGTCCGGCGACCATGTCTATGCCGACCACGCCGAACAATTGTCGCTTGGCTTCGGCCACCCAAGCATTGCCCGGGCCGGTGATGACATCAACGGGTTGGATGCGTTCGGTGCCATAGGCAAGCGCGCCCACAGCCTGCGCCCCGCCAACGCGCCAGATTTCATCAACGCCGGCAATATGCGCAGCGGCGAGCACCAGTTCATTGGCCGCGCCTTTGGGGGTGGGGGTGGTCACCACCAGCCGCCCGACGCCTGCGACGCGCGCGGGAATGGCGTTCATCAGCAGGCTGGAAGGATAGGCCGCGCGCCCGCCCGGCACATAGAGCCCGGCGGCGTCAACCGCGCGCCAGATCGCGCCAAGCCGCACGCCGCTGGCGTCGATATAGTCGCGATCTTCGGGGAGCTGTGCTTCGTGGTAGGCACGGATGCGCGCCGCGGCGAGATCCAGCGCCTCGCGCAGATCGGCGGGCAGTTCGGCATAGGCGCGCGCGCACTCTTCGAGCGGAATCTGCCAGTCGGCATCGTTCGCCAGCGCATAGCCATCAAAGCGCTGGGTGTAATCGACCAGCGCGGCATCGCCCCGCAGCTTTACCGTGTGGAGAATATCGGCGACCTGCCCTGCCACATCGCGATCCGCCTCGCGGCGGGCATCGACAAGGCGCGCGAACTTCGCCTCGAAATCGGGCTGGGTGGTGGAAAGGATCGGGATCATGCGGCGGCTTTCGTGCGGGCTTCGGCATCGCGGCGGAACGCCGCAACGAGATCGGCAACGCGCGGATCGGTTTTGAGTGCCGCGCGGTTGACAATCAGCCTTGCAGAAATGTCGAGAATGCGATCCGTCTCCACCAGCCCGTTCTCGAGCAGGGTCCGCCCGGTCGACACCAGATCGACGATCAGGCGCGCAAGGCCGAGCGACGGCGCAAGCTCCATCGCGCCATTCAGCTTGACGCATTCGGCCTGCACGCCCTTGGCCTCGAAATGGCGGCGGGTGAGCGAGGGATATTTGGTCGCAACGCGCAGGTGGCTGTGGAGCGCATCCGCGCCCGGATCATCCGCCAGCCGCGCGACCGAAAGGCGACAATGGCCAATGCCGAGATCAACGGGGGCGTAGAGATCGGAATAGTCGAATTCCTCGATCACGTCCGAGCCGACAATGCCGATCTGCGCGGCGCCGTGCGCCACAAAGGTCGCCACATCGAAGGCGCGCACCCGGATCAGGCGCATGTCAGTGCGGGTTGTGCCAAAGGCCAGCGCGCGGCTCTTGGGATCGTGGAAGGCCGCCTCAGGCTCAACCCCGGCGCGCGCCATCACCGGCAGCGCTTCGTCGAGAATGCGCCCCTTGGGGATGGCAAAGGTCAGCTGGCCGGGATTGTCGTGGGCAGAATTCAAGGTCATGATCCTGCGCGCACTTAGTTGCAGTGCGGCAAAAGGGCAATGGTGATGGCGACGGGCGAGGCGGGGATCATGGCGCTTGAAGACTTTGCCGCCGCGCTCGAATGGCAGGCCCGCCATGCTGAGGAAAATGGTGCACCTGCCACGGCACGCGTGATCCGCGCGCTCGCCGGAGTCCGGGCGAGCGACACGGCAACCGGACGGCGGATCGCCCATTGGCCCGGCCTCACGCTCAAGGATGCGATGCCGCTACGGATTGCGGGCGGCTTTCACCATCTGCTGCTGACCGGCGCAGATGAACGGCTGGCGGCGGTCTATAGCGGTGATATCACCGATCAGGCTGCAGTCGATGCGCTCGTGCTTGACCTGACGCACCGCTTCGATGTGCGCCTGCTCCCGTGGCTCGATGGCCCGCCGCAGACCAACGAGGCGGGCCGCGCGGCAAGCATCATGGCGGGCCTGCTGTGGCTGGCGCAGCGGGTGCAGAGGCCGCAGTTCGACCTGTTTGAACTGGGTGCGAGCGCCGGGGTCAACACGATGATCGATCGTTATGTCTTTCGGCTGGGCAAGACGGAGGTGGGGCCGGAAGGCTCGCCGATGCGGATCGTGCCTGACTGGCGTGGGCCGTCGCCGCCTGAGCCGCCTGCCGATTTCGCAATCCTATCGGTCAAGGGCTGCGATATTGCGCCGATCGACCTTGCCGATCCCGATGCGGCGCTGCGGCTGAAAGCCTATGTCTGGCCCGATGCAGCCGAACGGCTGGCACGGATCGATGCGGCGATTGCGCTGGCGGTTCGGCAACCGCCCGATCTGGTCGCCGCCGATGCGGGCGATTTTGCCGCCGCAATGCTGGCGCGGCCCCGCCAGCCGAGTACCGCACGGGTCATGTTCCATTCGATCATGTGGCAATATCTGCCCGCGGTCACGCAGGCGCGGATCACCGCGGCCTTTGCAGCGGCAGGCGCTGCGGCGACCCGCGAGGCTCCGCTCGGCTGGATCGCGCTCGAAACCGACCCGGCAACCTTCCGCCACGAATTGCGGGTGCGTCTGTGGGACGGCGCGGGCCATAGGGGCGAGGAGCACCTGCTGTCCCATGCCCACCCGCATGGCGCATGGGTGGAGTGGCTCGGCAGCTAGCCTAGCCTGCCAGAAAGGCGTCCATCGCCGCGTTCACCGCCTGCGGCGCTTCCCACGGCACGAAATGCCCGCAGTCGGGCACCCGCACGATGGTCAGGGGATCGATGATCGTCTCCAGCCCTGCGATATTCTCGGGCGGCAAGGCCAGATCATCAAGCGCCCAGATCACCAGTGTCGGGATGGTGAGCTTGGGCAGATTGGGCGGGGTGTAGCCTTCGGGCAGGGCGAAGGGCGCGTCCATATCCGGCACATCGATCGGGCTGGCGCGATAGTAATTGAGCATCCCGAAGGCCGCATCGCGGTTCTGCCAATCGCGCAGCAGCGCGTCGCGCTCTTCCGGCTCCATCGCCGAAGGGCGATCCCATTTGACCTCTTTGAGGAGCAGCCCGGTGAGCCCCTGATCCTTGACCAGCGCATCATTGGCCGGATCGCGGAACCCGCGGATATACTGGCTGGCCGCGCGTTGGCCGGGATGGGTGTAGAGCAGCTGCTGGAAAATCGCCGGGTGCGGCGCATTGGCGATCACCGCACGCTCGACCCGCGCATGCTGCCCGGCCAGCGCCACGCCCCAGGCAATCGCGCCGCCCCAGTCGTGGCCGACGATGGTGAAGCGCGCGATGCCGAGCGTATCGGCGAGCAGGAAGATGTCGCCGATCAGCTTGTCGGGGGTGTAGGCCTCGACCGCTTGCGGCTTGGATGATCCGCGATAGCCGCGCTGGTCGGGGGCGATGCAGCGGAAGCGATCCGCAAAATGCGCGATCTGGTGCCGCCAGGTGCGGTGGCTTTCGGGAAAGCCGTGGAGGAAGATCAGCACCGGGGCATCGACCGGGCCTTCGTCGACCACATCGAGATGAATGCCGTTGGGCAGATGTACCCGCTTCTGTTCGAACTGGCTCATTCCGCCGCCTCCAGCTTTTCCATGTAGCCCTTGGCGACCATGTCCGCGATCTGATCGAACAGGGCATCGGGGGTGCGACGCATTTCGCCCATGGCGCGTTCACCGCCTTCAGCGACGATGATTTCGCGCGCGCCTTGCGCGATCCCGTCAAGCATCTCGCGCGCCGCGACATCCGCCGGGATGCCATTGTCGATCGCGGGATCGGATTTGCCGCGCTTGCTGCCATCTGCCGTCAGCGCGTTGCGGGATACCCCGGTGGCGACCGAGCCGGGATAGATCACGTGGACGCTTACCCCTGTGTGCGACAATTCGCCGCGCAGCGCATCGGCGTAGCCCGCCAGCCCGAACTTCGCCGCGCAATAGGCGGTGCGCATCGGCACGCCGACCTTGCCGGCAATCGAGGAGATAAAGCCGAGGGCGCCCGAGCCGCGTGCGGCCATGTGCCCGATCAGCCCTTGCGCAAAAGCGATCTGTGCCGTGAGATCAACCGCAATGATATCGCGGTAGACCTGCATATCGGTCTTGAGAGCACGGCTGCGCTGCGAGATGCCCGCATTGGCGAAGGCAATGTCGACGCCGCCTTTCCATGCAATGGCCATGGCGGTGGCGCCGGCCAGCGCCGCTTCATCGCGCACATCAAAGGGCAGGATCAGCGTCTCGCCGCAATCGGCGGCGACTTCGGCCAGCCGCGCCGCGTCCCGGCCTGACAGCACCACATGTGCGCCCCGCGCCGCCAGGTCCCGCGCCAGCGCGGCGCCAATCCCTGACGAGGCGCCGGTGATCCACGCCACCTTGCCCGCATATTCCATAGCTCTCTCCCGTCGGCCGATCAGTCGGCTTGCGGGGGATGGCTGACCTGATTTGCCCGGGCAGGCAAGGGGATAAATTCATCAGTGTCGCCCGGCACCAGCGGAAAGCGCCCGCCTTCCCAATCGGCCTTGGCCTGTGCGATGCGTTCGGGCCGCGAGCTAACGAAGTTCCACCACACATGGCGCTGTGAGGTGAAGGCTTCCCCGCCCAGCAGCATGACCCGTGCGCCGCCGGCGCTGGTCAGCGTCATCGCTGTGTCCGGCGCGAGCACGGCAAGCTGATATTGCTCGAGCGCGACTCCATCGACGCGGGCATCGCCGTTCACCAGCATCACCGCGCGTTCATCGGCGCTGATATCGAGCGGCACGCTGCCGCCCGCCTCAAGCACGATTTCGGCATAGATCGTCTGCGCATAGGTCGTGGTGGGCGCTTTTGCGCCCCACAATTCGCCCATGATCACCCATGCCTTTGCGCCCTTGGCCGTAATCACCGGCAAATCGGTCATGGCTTCGAAGGCCGGGGCAATTTCTTCCTGCCCGTCGGGCAAGGCAAGCCAGGTCTGCATCCCGAACAGGCCGGGATTATCGGCGAGCTCACCCTTGGGGCTGCGCTCGGAATGGACGATCCCGCTGCCCGCCGTCATCAGATTGACCTGACCGGGGCGGATCGTGGCAAAGCTGCCCAAGCTGTCGCGGTGCTCGATCGCTCCGTCAAACAGCCACGTCACGGTGGCGAGGTTGATATGCGGATGCGGGCGCACGCCCATGCCATCGCCTGTCAGGCTTGCCGGGCCGAACTGGTCGACGAAGATGAACGGCCCCACCATCGTGCGCGCTTTCGAAGGCAGCACCCGGCGCACCTGAAACGCGCCGAGATCGTGTGTCACCGGGGTGATCGTCTGGGTAATCATCGCGCGCGCTCCTGCTGTTCAATCATGCTGACGATGCTCTCAGGAAACACCGCTTCGGGCCAGTCGGCAAGCTCTGCGCGGGTAAACCAGCGGTGCTGCGTCATGAGCCGTTGCTCCAGCGCGGTGTGTCGCGAGGTATCGATGCGCGCCTCGGAAACGCGGACGAGGTAAAATCGCTCGTCGGCCTGCACCGGTTCGCCTTCGACGGTGATGAATTCGGGTGTGAGCCGCGCGATTTCCTCGCCGGGGTCGGCGATGATGCCGGTTTCCTCGAGCAATTCGCGCCGGGCTGCCGCATCGAAGCTTTCGCCCGGCTCGCATTCGCCGCCGGCTGTTACCCAGAAGGGCGGGCGGCCCGGCACATCATAGCGGAACATCAACGCGCGCCCCTCGGGATCGAGCACGATGATCCGCGCCGCGCGGCGCAGGCGCAGGTTGGGGTTGAGCGTCACGCGGCGGGCACGCTGGCCTTGATCGCCACGGCGTGAACGCGCTTGCCGACAATATCGCCGAGCGCCGCGATCACCGCGCGCTGGCGGGCGAGGCGGTTCATGGTGGCAAAAGCCACAGCCTCGATCTCGATGGTGAAATGCGATTCGCCCGAGCCATCATCGCCCATGTGCCCATGATGCTTGGCGCTGTCGTTGATGATGGCGAGCCGGGTCGGGGCGAAGGCTTGCTCCAGCAGATCGTGCATTTCCTCGGCGATGGTGGCGGGCATGATGGAAGGCTCTCCTTGGTTGACCTGCGATGTGGCGATGGTGCGATGCGGATGCAAGCGGCGCGGCGCGGTTTGCCAAGCTGCGATCAGCCTTCTATTGCCGCGCGCCTATGGCCACGTCTTTCATCATCATCGATGATTTTCTCGAAAACCCGGAAGCGATCCGCCAGCTCGCGCTTGGTCTCGATTACCCCGTGCAGAGTGGCAATTATCCGGGGCGCAACAGCGTCCAGCGGCTCGAACTGCCGGGGCTCTCCGATTACGTCTCGCACGTCGCGGGCGAACCGTTGAAGCCGATTGAGCCGCTGGAATCGCACGGCAAATGCCGCCTGACGCTTGCCAGCGATCCGCGCACCGCGCGCGTCCATGTTGATGACTCGCAATGGTCGGGTATCCTCTATCTGTCGCGGCCACAGGATTGTCGGGGCGGCACACGATTCTATCGCCACAAGGCGACCGGCACGGATCGTGCACCCATCAATGATGCCGAAGCGCAGGCGATGGGTTTTGGCAGCGTGGCCGAGGCCTGCAATACGATCCTTGCCAAGGACAGCCTGCGGATGGCTGCGTGGGAGAAGACTTTTGAAATCCCGATGCGGTTCAACCGGCTGGTGCTGCTGCGACCGTGGTTCTGGCACACGGCCTGCCCCGGCTTCGGAAATTCGGTCGAGAACGGCAGGCTCATTCAGCTGATGTTCTTCACGCTTGATCCGGCGCGGCTGCGCTGAGGGCACAAATCGCGGGTTTGCGCGTCTAACTTCTCTCATGCCTTCACCACGCTTTCATGGGCGGTTCGAAACCGCAGAGCGCCGCTGCGAGGCGCCCGGCTGCCGCGAGCCGGGCGAATTCCGTGCGCCCGGACGCCGTCCGCATGGCTTTGACGGGCCGGGCGAATGGCGCTGGTTCTGCCTTGATCATGTCCGCGAGTTCAACGCGGGCTATGATTGGTTCGAAGGCATGAGCGCGGAAGAAATCATCGCGGCACAGTCGCCGATTGCCGGCTGGCAGACGGAAACCCGCGCCTTTCGCCCTGATGCGGGTGTCGATGGGATGCCGCGCTGGGCAGATTATGCCGATCCGCTCGATGCCATTTCCGCTCGGGCGCGCGGGATCAAGGCCCGTGCAGCAGGCCATGCGCGCGCAGCCGCTGCCAGCGCCCGATTCACCCCCGATGAAGCCCGCGCGCTCGAAGTGATGGGGCTCGGCTCGGACACGGATCGCACCCGCCTGCGCCGACGCTATTCTGAATTGGTGCGGCGTTATCATCCCGATCGCAACGGCGGTGACCGGCGGCACGAGGCGCAGCTTGGCGCCGTGGTCGAAGCCTATCAATTGCTCAGGAAAAGCGCGGCCTTGGCCTGATCGTCACAGCGTCCGGCGGAAGAAGACAACCCGCTCGGTCTCCTCGAAGCCGACCGCTTCATGGAAGGCATGGCTGGCGGCATTATTAAGCAAGGCATTGGAGGCGAGTTCGCTGCATCCCTTCGCGCGGCCCCACTCCGCCACCGCCTCGACCAGCGCGCGGCCCACGCCGGTGCCGCGCAGTCCGGGCAGGATGAAGGCACCTTCGCCGAAGGCGACCGGCGAGGTATCGCAACCATCGACATAATCGCGCCGGATGCTAGCCTCGGCGAAGCCAATCATCCGGCCCGTATCATCCTCTGCGACAAAGGCGATCTGATCGGGGTTGCCGGATAGGAAGGTCTCGGCAATGTCAGCGGCATGAGCGGCGGCATCGTCATCGGGCCAAAGCTGGGCGCGCAGGTGTGACCACGGCCCGATATCTGCCGCGGTTGCCGGGCGCACCTTCATGCGCCAGCCTGTGCCGCTTGGATGATCGCGGCATCAATGGCATTGGCCGCGATATAGGCGGGACGCTGCGTGATCCGTTCGACATAGGCGCGGAACGAGGGCCGCTCGGGGATCGAGCCGAACCGCAGCCCCCACACGAACTGGCTGCCGACAGAGGTATCCGCCATGGTGAAGCGGCCACCGGCCACGAAATCATGGGCGCAAAGCCAGCCATCGAGCGCATCCAGCGCGAGATCAAGGCTGCCAAAGCCTGCCATGCCGGCTTTGCCTTCGGGCACGTCCCACCCCATCGCCTTGCCCACAACCGCCTGTTCGAGAGGGCCTGCGGCAAAGAACAGCCAGCGGAAATAGGCAGCCTTCTCATGGCTGTCGGGCAGCAGGCCAGCCTGCGGATGGGTTTCGGCGAGGTAGTGATTGATCGCGGCGCATTCGGTGATGACGTGATCGTGATCGCCGTGATGGTGGACCAGCGCGGGGACCTTGTTCATAGGATTGATGTCGCGGAAATGGGCCGGGCGCGTCGCCCAGTCGAACACCACCTGTTCGTAATCCGCGCCGGCTTCGTGCAGGGCCCAGCGCGAAATCTGTCCGCGGCTCATCGCGACCGTGTAGAAGGTGAAAGCCGCCATCTTATGCCTCCAGCGTCACGACCGGCGCAAACCCGCCAAAGATCATGCGCTTGCCATCGAACGGCATCGGATTCTTGACCGGGTCCATCCGCGGGTCGGCAAAATCGGGTGCCATCATGCGGGACATGCCGGCATCACGAGTGGCCTTGTCGGGCCATTCGATCCACGAAAACACCACGTCTTCATCCTCGGTGGCTTTCACCGCCATGCGAAAATCGGTGTGCTCACCAGTGGGCACATCATCGGCCCAGCATTCGATCACCCGGGTTGCCCCCATTTCAAGAAACAGCTGATCGGCATGCGCGGCATGGTCGATGAACTTCTGGCGATTGGCCTTGGGAACGGCGATCACAAATCCGTCAACGTAGCGCATGGTCCATGCTCCTCCCGATGGCGCGCCGGCGCGCCCCTTTTACGTCTGCTTGAACGCCCATCTGAGCGTGCGGCCCATCCCCCAGGTCGCCGCGCGCGCAGGCATGGCGACAAGACCTGGATGGCTAAGCCCAAGCATACTGCGCGCAAATGGCGGCAACATGGCGACAGCATCCGCGCCAAGCATCGTCTGCAATCCGGGTGGTGTGCCCTTGGGCCTCTGGTTGAGCACGAGCTGGGCAACTTCGCGCGCGGCGGGCGATCCCGCCAGATCGACCCGCAAGGTGCGGAAGATCGCTTCGGCCTCGCGGCGGGTTTCCGGCACGGGATCAGCCCCGAGTGCGCGGGCAATCAGGGCGAACTGGCGGTAATATTCGTCCTGTTCATGCCCCGGCATGTCCGGGCGGACATGGCGCAGATAACCGGCCAGAAAGCTCTGCGCTTCGGTCACATGGACCCAGGCGAGCGTTCGCGGATTGGTGGCCGAATAGGTCGTGCCATCAGGCAGGGTGCCGCCCACCTTGGCGTGGATGCGGTTGACCCGGTCAATCGCTTTCATCGCCTCGTCGCGGTGGGCAAAGGTGGTGATCGCAATGAACCGCGCGGTGCGCCGCAAGCGGCCGTGCATGTCCTCGCGGAAATTGGAATGATCGAGCACCCCTTGCAGCGCGTGGGGATGGAGCATCTGGAGCAGCAGCGCACGGATGCCGCCGCTCATCATCCCGACCAGATCGGCATGCACACGCCGGATCGGCGAATCGCGTTCGAACAAAGCCTCGTCGGAAAGCGGAACGGGCTGCTGGCCCGCCGCGGCATCGTTGAAGACGCCGCGCACCCGGTCAACCAGCCGTAAACGCAGGGATTCGATCGGATCGGGCATGGCTGCATTATAGGCCAAGCGCCACACAGCGAAAGCGCCCTCACACAATTGCGCGCACTTTCCCTTACGGCACACCTTGCAGGCCAGCCCCATGCGTTCTAACCCTCCCGGCGCAATGACTTCTCCGATCCGCAAAGAATTCGCCGGCGACAAGGCCATGCCCAGCGCGCCCGACACCACTGTCGATGTTCGCGACACCTTCGGCATTGATGTCGACTGGCAAGTGCCCGCCTTTTCCGAGCGGGATGAACACGTGCCGGAACTCGATCCATCTTACGTGTTCGATCACGATACGACGCTCGCGATCCTTGCTGGCTTTGCCCATAACCGCCGGGTGATGGTGCAGGGCTATCACGGCACCGGGAAATCGACTCACATCGAACAGGTCGCCGCGCGCCTCAACTGGCCGAGCATCCGTGTGAACCTTGATGCGCATATCAGCCGCATCGATCTGGTGGGGCGCGATGCCATCGTGCTCAAGGATGGCTTGCAGGTTACCGAATTCAAGGAAGGCATCTTGCCGTGGGCCTTGCAGCACCCGGTGGCGCTGACCTTTGACGAATATGATGCGGGCCGCCCGGACGTGATGTTCGTGATCCAGCGCGTGCTGGAATTTGATGGGCGCCTGACGCTGCTCGATCAGAACCGCGTGATCACGCCTTCGCCATGGTTCCGCCTGTTTGCGACCAGCAACACGGTGGGTCTGGGTGATACCAGCGGGCTTTATCATGGCACGCAGGCGATCAACCAGGCGCAGATGGACCGCTGGAATATCGTCGTCGCGCTCAATTATCTGCCTGCCGAAACCGAACAGCGGATCGTCAAATCCAAGACGCCCGAGGCCGATGACAAGTTGATCGCCGATATGGTGAAGGTTGCCGATCTCACCCGGCAGGGCTTCATCAATGGCGATATCTCGACGGTGATGAGCCCGCGCACGGTGATCACCTGGGCGCAGAATGCGGCGATCTTCGGATCGGTCGGCTTTGCCTTCCGCTTGAGCTTCCTCAACAAGTGTGACGAGGCCGAGCGCACGCTGGTGGCGGAATACTACCAGCGCGTGTTCAACGAAGACCTGCCCGAAGGCGCGGCGAAGAAGCGCTAGGCAGCGCTTGCCGCGCACTGTTCTAGGCTGCTAACACAGCAGCGCCATGGGGCTATTTGACCGATTCCGCCGCTCGCCGCCGCCCGACAAGGGGCGCGATGATGACTCTGCGGAATTCTATGCCACCTATGAAAGCAGGCGCCCGCTCGATCTTGATGATGAGGCGGACAGGGCGGGCTTTGTCCCGCCGCGCGGTGCGCCGGATTACGCCGCATGGGATGCGCGCCTGTCCGATGTGGATGAGGCCTTGCAGGCCGAGGTGCGCCGCCGCGCCAAGTGGTGGCAGCGCGATTACTGGCGCAAGCGCAGCCGGATCTGGTGGGCCGGGCGCGGCGCGATGGCGGGCGGGGCGGTGTTTGCGCTGCTCGTTGCCTGGCTCCTTGTCACCGCGCCACTGTCCAAAAGCCTTGAGCCGATCGCGCCGCCGCAAGTCACCCTTTTGGCCAGCGATGGCACCCCAATTGCCCGCAGCGGGGCCGTGGTGGCCGAACCGGTCAAAGTCGCGGACTTGCCGCCGCATGTGGTGCAGGCCTTCCTCGCGATCGAGGATCGGCGCTTCTATTCGCATTGGGGGATCGATCCGCGCGGGGTTGCGCGCGCGCTGTTCAAAGGGGTGGGCGGCGGATCGACCATCACCCAGCAGCTTGCCAAGTTCACCTTCCTGACGCCCGAACAAAGCCTCTCGCGCAAGGCGCGTGAGGCGGTGATTGCGCTGTGGCTGGAAGCCTGGCTGAGCAAGGATGAGATCCTCGAAAGCTACCTGTCCAACGCCTATTTCGGCGATAACCAATATGGCCTGCGCGCGGCCTCGCTGCATTATTTCTATCGCCAGCCCGAAAAGCTGCGCCCCGAACAGGCGGCGATGCTCGCCGGGTTGCTGCAAGCGCCCTCGCGCTATGCGCCGACGCGCAATTACGAGCGCGCAAGGAAGCGCATGGATCTGGTGGTCGCCGCGATGGTCGAGGAAGGCTATCTCACCCCCGCCGAGGCCAAGCGTCTGCCCGATCCGCGGCTGGATGTGCGGCGGCGCGATGATCGGGTGCCGACGGGCACCTATTTCGCCGACTGGGCGCTGCCGCTGGTGCGCGAAGGGATTGATGTCACCTACAGTGCATCAGTGCTCACCACCACGCTTGATGCGCGCTTGCAGGCGCTCGCCAGCCGGGTGACCTCGCGCGCGCGGCTCGGCGGCGCGCAGGTTGCGCTGGTAGCAATGCGGCCCAATGGCGAAGTGGTCGCGATGGTGGGCGGCAAGGACTACGCGCGTTCGCCGTTCAACCGCGCGACACAGGCGCGCCGCCAACCGGGTTCGACCTTCAAGCTGTTCGTCTATGCCACCGCGCTCCAGAGCGGCTGGACGCCCGAAGACACCATCCCCAACACCGAGATCACGCAGGGCAGCTATCGCCCGCGCAATGCTGATGGGCGCTATTCCGACAGGATCACGCTTGAGGATGCCTTTGCCTTTTCGAGCAATGTTGCTGCTGTGCGCCTGATGCAGGCGGTCAGAAGCAGCAAGGTCATCGATACCGCGCGGGCTTTCGGCATCACCTCGCCGCTCGCCGAAGGCGATCCGAGCCTTGCGCTTGGCACATCGACCATGACCTTGCTCGAATTGACCGCCGCCTATGCAGGGGTGGCGGGCAATGCCTTTCCGGTGCAGCCGACCCCGCTTGCCCGCGCCGAGCCGAGCTGGTGGGAATGGCTGACCACCCGCAAGCGCTCGCTGCCACGCCATGTTCACAGCGACCTCGAAGAGATGTTGCGCGCCGCGATCAACCGCGGCACCGGGCGGGCCGCGGTGCTGCCTGTCGCGAATTTCGGCAAGACCGGCACGACGCAGGATTACCGCGATGCGCTGTTCGTGGGCTATGCGGGCGGGCTGGTGGTCGGCGTGTGGGTCGGCAATGATGACAACACGCCGATGCGCGGGGTGACGGGGGGGAGTACGCCCGCGCGCATCTGGCGCGAGTTTCTCAGCGGCGCGCTTGCCCTGCGGCCTACGCCGAAGACGACGAACACGCCTGATCCCGAAGGCCCGGTGCAGCCGCTCGATGGGCCGGAGGCGACCGGCGATCCGGCGACCCAGATCACGATTGACGGGCAGGGGGGTACGATCAGCGGGCAGGTGCAGGGCGTGCCGCTCGACGTGCGGGTCGATCAGGGCGGGGTGGCGATCCAGCCTTCGTCAGCCGCTTCACCAACGCCTGCCAATTCGCCAGCGCCGCAACCCTGAGGTCTGCGGCAGCGCGCGAGCCACGCCGGAATCCCGTCAGGCCATCAGGATATTCATCACCGCCGAAGCGATCGGCCGTTCCC